>Ga0256914_1002221_pt1 | contig 16432 bp, 12 predicted proteins | sample HulkmetaG_FD_191571 | JGI IMG/M metagenome (GOLD analysis project Ga0256914, IMG submission 191571) | Hydrothermal chimney microbial communities from Main Endeavour vent field at the Juan de Fuca Ridge, Pacific Ocean - Hulk | ecosystem: Environmental > Aquatic > Marine > Hydrothermal vents ... | reverse complement strand
TAGAAGAAAAAAAATCATATCATACTGTAACTGATGTCAAACTAAGGGAGTTATCTCAATGTCGAAGATCATCTGTTCAGCTGCGATCCGCGGCGCCAAGAACATCATTGACATGGCCGAGGAGACCTATGAGGAGGCCCTCAAGAAGTTCGGTCCGGAGCAGGAAGTCTCGTTTCCCAACACAGCCTATTTCCTGCCCATCATCTACTCCATTCTGGGAGCCAAGGTGACCAAACTGGGTGATATGAAGGATATCTTCCAGGAGTGCCGCAAGCTCCTGCCGCCGGTGGTCAGCGAGGATATCTGGCTGCCCTACCTGGCCCCGGCCCTGGATGCGGGCATGGCCACCTTTTTCGCCGAGGAGATGTTCGAGGCCATCCGCTATCTCAATGAACCGGATTACTACACCAAGACAGAGGATCCAACGGCCGACAACATCTGGCTGGGCGCTGCCGACGACGTCATCTTCCGGAAGCGCGGCGTGGAGTTCGTCGACGGCACTGCACCGGGTTTCGCCGCCATCATGGGCACTCCGGACGATCCCAAGGTTGCCTCCAAAATTGCCCTGGAACTGCAGGAGAAGAACCTCTACATCTTCATGCACGATCAGACCAACGGCAAAAACATGGCCGAACTGCTCCAGGAGAACGATGTCCAGGTCGGCTGGTCCACCAGGCTCGTGCCGTTCGGCAAGTCCTACACCTCGGCGGTCTTCGCCATCGGTTTCGCCTGCCGGGTGGCCCTGGCCTTCGGCGGCATCAAGCCGGGCGATTTTCGCGGCAACCTGCTTTACAACAAGGACCGGACCTTTGCCTTCATCATGGCATTCGGCCCGGTGTCCGACGAGTGGTATGCCAACGCCGCCGGTGCCATCAACTGGGGCTTCCCGACCATCTCCGATTACGACATCCCCCAGGTTTTGCCCACCGGCATCTGCACCTACGAGCACGTGGTCTCCAACGTGCCCCACGACGAGATCGTCCAGAAGGCCATCGAGGTGCGTGGCCTGAAGGTTACGGTTTCCAAGATCGACATTCCCATGGCCTTCGGTCCGGCCTTCGAGGGCGAGCGGATCCGCAAGGACGATCTCTACATGGAGTGCGGCGGCGGCCGGACCACCGGTGTGGAAGTCCTGGTCTCCAAGGAGATGGACGAGGTGGAGGATGGCAAGATCATCCTGGAGGGGCCGGACATTCCGGATATCGAGCAGGGTCAGAACCTGCCCCTGGCCATCCTGGTCGAGGTGGCCGGCCGGGAGATGCAGTCCGATTTCGAGCCCATCCTGGAGCGGCAGTTCCACCATCTGACCAACTATATCCAGGGCATCATGCACATCGGCCAGCGAAACATCATGTGGGTGCGCATCGGCAAGGCGGCCGTGGAAAAAGGATTTTCCTTCAAACATATCGGGGTCGTCCTCCACGGCAAGCTGCATCAGGAATTCGGCGCCATCCTGGACAAGGTGCAGGTCAAGATCTATACTGTCCAGGAAAAGGTGGACGAGGTCATGGAGCTTGCCAAGCGAGTCTACACGGAGCGCGACCTGCGCCTCGGCTCCATGACCGACGAGACCGAGGACGTTTTCTACTCCTGCACCCTGTGCCAGTCCTTTGCCCCCAGCCACGTCTGTGTCATCACCCCGGAACGGATCGGCATGTGCGGCGCCTACAACTGGCTGGACGGCAAGGCCTCCTACCAGATCAATCCCACCGGTCCCAACCAGCCCATCGAGAAGGGAGAGTGCCTCGACGAGATCAACGGCTACTACTCGGGTATCAACGAGTTCGTCGCCCAGGCATCCCGCGGTGCGGTGACCGAGGTGAGCTGCTATTCGCTGATGAACAACCCCATGACCGCCTGCGGCTGTTTCGAGGCCATCGCCGCCATGCTGCCCCAGTGTAACGGCATCATGGTGGTCAATCGCGACTACATGGGGATGACCCCCTCGGGAATGAAGTTCACCACCCTTGCCGGCATGGCGGGTGGCGGCATGCAGACCCCAGGGTTCATGGGTGTTTCCAAGCACTACCTCACCAGCCGCAAGTTGTTCATGGCCGAAGGCGGCATCAAGCGGGTCGTCTGGCTGCCCAAGATGCTGAAGGAGGAGATAGCCGACAAGCTCAGGAAACGGTGCGAGGAGATCGGCATGCCCGAACTGTTCGATATGATCGCGACCGAAGAGCAGGGAACCACCGAGGAGGAGATCCTCGAGTTCCTCAAGGAGAAGGGGCATCCCGCTCTGGAGATGGAAACAGCCATCGGCTGATAGCACAACGATGATGAATTGCAGCCGGAACTGCCAGGTTCCGGCTGCCTCTGCGATAGACGCTCAAGGAGGAAAGAGACAATGGCGTTAACCGGAATACAGATTCTCAAAATGCTGCCCAAAAAGAATTGCGGCGAGTGCTCCATTCCCACCTGCCTTGCCTTTGCCATGAAGGTGGCAGCCGGTCAGGCAGAGATCGAGGCCTGTCCGTATGTCAGTGAAGAGGCAAAGCAGACCATTGGAGAGGCATCGGCTCCACCGATCCGTACGGTCAAGATCGGTTCCGGTGATGCCGCCTTTACCTCCGGCGGCGAAACCTGTCTCTTCCGCCATGAGAAACGGTTCGAAAACCAGACCGGTATCGCCATCCTGGTCTCCACGGACGAGGCAGCAGACTCCATGGAGGCCAAACTCAGAAAGATCAACGATCTCGAGTACGAGCGCGTCGGTGTCATGATGCGGACCAACCTGGTGGCCATCAGGGACAACGGCGGCGCCGGTCTTGCCGAGGTGGCGAAAAAGGCCATGGAGCTTGCCCCCAAGGCCGCCATCATCCTCATGAGCTCCGATACGGCCGCCCTGAAGGAGGCTGCCGAGGCCTGCGGAGAGAACAAGCCCATGCTCTACGGCGCCGATGGTGACAACTGGAAGGATTTTGCCGCCCTGGCCAAGGATACCGGCTGCGTCATCGGTGTGAAGGGAAAGAACCTGGACGACACCGTGGAGGTCGCCGGCAACCTGGTGGATGCCGGAATCAAGGACATGGTCATCGACACCGGCGCCCGGACCATGCGGGAAGCCTTCGAGGACAACATCGTCGCCCGCCGTTCGGCCATCAAGGAGAAGTTCAAGCCTCTGGGATTCCCGACCATCACCTTTCCCTGCGAGATGGCCGACGACCTGATGATGGAGGCCATGATCGCCTCGGTGCTGATGGCCAAGTATGCCGGTATCGTGGTCCTGTCCGACATCCAGGGCGATGTCCTCTTTCCGCTCCTCCTGGAGCAGCTCAATATCTTTACCGATCCGCAGCGGCCCATGGTGGTGCAGGAGGATATCTACCCGATTTCCGGACCAGATGAGAATTCGCCGGTTCTCATCACCTGCAACTTCTCGCTCACCTACTTCATTGTTTCCGGCGAGATCGAGGGATCCAAGGTGCCCTCCTGGCTGCTCATCAAGGACACCGAGGGACTGTCTGTCCTCACGGCCTGGGCTGCCGGCAAGTTCGGCGCCGACCTGATCGCCATGTTTGTCAAGAAGTCCGGCATCGGCGACAAGGTCAAGCACCACGAGCTGATCATTCCCGGCTACCTGGCGACCATCAAGGGCGAGCTGGAAGAGGAACTGCCCGACTGGACCATCACCATCGGACCGCGCGAAGCAGGGCATCTGCCCGCCTTTCTCAAGGAATGGCAGCCGGCTGCCTGAAACCAGACCTGAGAGGATATGGCCACAGTTACACTTACCATCGACGGCAACGAGGTCATCGCCCAGGAGGGGCTTTCCATCCTGGAGGTGGCAAAACGTTCCCTGATCACCATCCCGACCCTCTGCTACATCAAGGATACCGTTTCGGAAAATCCGTGCGAGATCTGTGTGGTGGAGATCAGCAACCACGAAAAGCTCGGCCTGAGGTCCTCCCTGTCCAGGGAGGGGCTCTTCCGGGCCTGCGTCACCCGGGCCATGGACGGCATGGAGATCCTGACCGAATCCGAATCGGTCATCGCCCATCGCCAGGAGCGGCTGGCCATCTTTTCCCAGACCCACTTCGGTGATTGCAAGGCGCCCTGCAACCTGACCTGCCCGGGACAGATCAATGTCCAGGGGTACATCGCCCATGTCGCCAAGGGGGAGTACGAGGAGGCCCTGCGGTTGATCATGGAGCGCAATCCGGTGCCCTTTTCCGTGGGTCGGGTCTGCCCCAGGTTTTGCGAGACCCGCTGTCGCCGTATCCTGGTGGACGAGCCGGTCTCCATCAACCATCTGAAACGGTTCGTTGCCGACTGGTGCATGGCCAACGAGATCGATCTGATGATTCCCAAGGAGCGGCCCACCGGCAAGCGGATCGCCGTGATCGGCGGTGGCCCGGCCGGCCTCACGGCCGCCTATTTCCTGGCCCGCAAGGGGCACGATCCGACCATCTTCGAGGCTGCTCCCCAGCTGGGTGGCGCCCTCCGGTACGGTTTTCCCGAATACAAGATCCCCAAGGAGGTCCTCAATTACGAGATCAACACCATCCTCAAGATGGGTATCTCCATTCGGCTGAGCCAGAAATGGGGTCGTGACTTCACTCTCCAGGATCTCCAGGACATGGGCTTCGACGCCATCTTCATCGGCATCGGTGCCTGTATCGACCAGCCCATGGACATTCCCTGCACGGACAAGGAGCATGTCTACACGGCCACCAGCTTCCTGCGTATGGTCAACGAGGGCAAGAAGCTCGAGCTGGGCCGGCGGGCGGCGGTCATCGGCGGCAACAATATCGCCATGGAGGTAGCCCGTTCCCTGCTGCGTCTCGGCGTCGATCAGGTGACCCTGATCTATCCCCGCTCCAAGCTGGAAATGCCGGCCAACCAGCGGAACATCCGGGAGGCCGAACGGGAGGGCGTCCAGTTTCTCCTCATGGCCTCTCCGGTGGGAATCTGCGGACTGGCCGACGATGCAAGCCGCCTGAAGCTGGACCTGATCCGGATGAAACTGGGAGAGCCGGACAAGCGTGGCAAACGGGACGTCATTCCCATTCCCGATTCCACCAACTCCCTGATGGTGGATACGGTGGTCTCTTCCCTGGGCCAGATGGCTGTCAACGGCGAATTGGGCGGCGGGGAACTGGAAGCCAGGCTGAATATCTCACCCAAGGGGATGATCGTCGCCAATCCCCGTTCTTCCCAGACCAGCGTGGAGGGGGTCTTTGCCGGCGGCGATGCGGCCACGGGCACCAAGTCGGTGATCCAGGCAGTGGTCTCGGCCCGGCGGGCAGTGGAAAATATTCATGCCTACGTGATGGGCGTGCCCAAGGCACCGGCAGAGAGCCGGTTCAACTTTACCCGCGGCCGCGGTTTCGACGATGTCTCCCTGAAGAATTTCGACGGCATCAGTGTCAAGCTGCGGGAGAAGATGCCCGAGCGGCCGCCCGAGGTGTGCACCCAGGATTTCGACGAGGTCAAGCTCGGGTTCACGGAAAAGATGGCCCGCCGGGAGGCGGAACGATGCCTGTCCTGCGGCTGCACGGCCTTTGAACGTTGTGATCTCAAGCGGCTGGACATCGAATGCAATGTCAACATCAACAAGACCGGCATGGGCAAGGTGCCGGTCTATCCCATCGACACCGGGCACCGGGCCATCGTGGTGGACCGTAACAAGTGTATCTACTGCCTGCGTTGCGTCCGGTCCTGCGAGTACGATGCCCTGGAAGTACGGGCCGGTTCCCTCGATGAAAAGGGCCGTCCCCTGGACCTGGAGATCCTGTTCAAGGACAACTGTGTCTCCTGCGGCAAGTGTGTGGACAACTGTTCCACTGGTGCCCTGAACAAGAAAAACCGGATTGTGCCCATCCAGTCCGAACAGGTTCGCAACATCCGGACAACCTGCCCCTACTGCGGAACAGGCTGCCAGATAGACCTGAAGGTCAAGGGTCACACGGTGATGGAGGTGACCGCTGCTCCGGAGGCCGGGCCAAACTTCGGCGATCTCTGCGTCAAGGGGCGGTTCGGGCACAACTTCATCCACCACCCGGACAGGCTGAAGAAGCCCCTGATCAGGCGTTACAAGGGTGGGCCGCTGGAACCTGTGAAATGGGTGGAGGTGCTCGAGGTGGTGGCCAACGGCTTTCTCCGTATCCGGGCCGAGAAGGGCCCCGATGCCCTGGCCGGCCTGTCGTCGGCCCGCTGTACCACCGAGGAGAACTACGCCTTCCAGAAGTTTTTCCGCACAGTGATCGGAACGAACAACGTCGATCACTGTGCCCGCTACTGACACAGCCCCACGGTGACCGGTCTGGTCACAGTGCTTGGCTCGGCGGCAATGACCAACACCATTGCCGAGATAGAGAAGAACGAGGTGATCTTTGTCATCGGTTCCAACACCACGGAGACGCATCCCATCATCGGCCTGCGCATGCGGCAGGCCGTGGAGAAGGGGGCCCGGCTCATCGTGGCAGACCCGCGGCGCATCGCGCTTTGCGATGACGCCGAGCTCTGGTTGCAGCAGCGGCCAGGCACCGACGGGGCGCTCATCAATGCCCTCTGCCACGTCATCCTCCGGGACAATCTCCAGGACGAAGCGTTTATCGCGGAACGGACCGAGCGGTTCGCGGAACTCGAGGCGTCTGTTGCCGAGTGCACGCCCCAGTGGGCGGAAACCATCACCGGCATCCCGGCCGCAGATATCGAAAAGGCAGCCCACCTGTACGCCAAGGCAGGCCGCGCCGGTATCTACTATACCATGGGCATCACCCAGCATACCTCGGGCACGGACAATGTCTGCGGCCTGGCCAACCTGGCCATGATCACCGGCAACCTGGGCAGGGAGGGGGCCGGGCTCAATCCTCTGCGCGGCCAGAACAATGTCCAGGGCTCCAGCGACATGGGCTGCAATCCGGTCAACCTGCCCGGCTACCAGCGGGTGGATGACGATGCGGCCCGGACCAGGTTCGAGGAACTCTGGGGAACGGAACTGCCGGCAACGCCGGGACTGACGGCCACCGAGATGCCGGAGGCCATACTGGAGGGCAAGATCGCCGGCATGTGGATCATGGGCGAGAATCCCATCCTCAGCGATCCCAATGCCGGCCATGTGAGAAAGGCTTTGGAGAAGCTGGATTTCCTTGTCGTCCAGGACATCTTTCTCACCGAGACCGCCGAACTGGCCGACGTGGTCCTGCCGGCGGCCTGCTTTGCCGAGAAGGACGGCACTTTCACCAATACCGAGCGCCGGGTGCAGCGGGTCCGGCGGGCCGTGCCGCCCCCGGGCGAGGCCCGGGACGATCTCTCCATCATCAACATGATCACCAGCCGGATGACCGGCAAGGTAGTGACCAGCATGGAGCCCAGGCGGATGAACGACAAGTTCTATCACACGGTGCCGCCCCTGGCCCGGGAGGTCTTTGCCGAGATCGGGCAGTGCTGGCCTGCCATGGCCGGAATGTCCTACGAGCGGCTGGAGCGGGGCGGGTTGCAGTGGCCCTGTCCGGAAAGCGATCATCCCGGCACGCCCATTCTCCATGTGGGGAGCTTTCCCAGGGGCAGGGGACTGCTTACCCCCATTGTCTGGAGTGGTCCGGACGAGCTGCCCGACGAGGAGTATCCCCTGGTGCTCACCACGGGCCGGGTCCTCTATCAGTACCACACCGGGACCATGACCAGACGGTCCAGGGTCCTGGAGGAGTCGGCGCCCGGTCCCTTCGTGGAGATGAATCCCGAGGATGCCGAGGAGTTGGGTATCGGGGACAGGGAGACCGTGCAGGCGGTTTCCAGGCGCGGTTCCATCAAGCTGCCGGTCAGGGTGACACCGACCGTGAACAGGGGGCTGGTGTTCATCCCCTTCCATTACCGGGAGGCGGCGGCCAACCTGCTCACCAACGATGCCCTGGATCCGCACTGCAAGATCGCCGAGGCCAAGGTCTGTGCCGTGCGGATCGAAAAGGTGGCTTGAGGATGACTGTCAGCCGGAGGATAGGAGGCTGATTTACACAGTATACGGCGAAAACATTCAGAATAATTTTATCTGGAGATTGTGATGGGAAAAGGAATGGAACATAGGGCCGGATCAGTCATGGTCGTAGGCGGCGGTATTGCCGGAGTACAGGCAGCCCTGGACCTCACTGAGCTTGGTTACTACGTCTATCTGGTGGAAAAGGCGGCGGTTGTCGGCGGGGTCATGGCCCAGCTCGACAAGACTTTTCCGACCAACGACTGCTCTCTCTGAATACTGGCGCCCAAGCTGGTAGAGGCCGGTCGGTCTCCAAATATTGAGATGCTCACCAATGCGGACCTTCTCGCGTTGGATGGTAAACCAGGTGATTTCACGGCAAAGATCCGTAAGCGCCCCAGGTATATCGATGCTGATGCCTGCACGGCCTGCGGGCTCTGTACCCAGTACTGTCCCAAGCACCATGTGGATCCCTACAACGAGGGGCTGGCCCTGACCCGTCCCATCCACATCGACTATGCCCAGGCAGTGCCGGCCACCTACTACATCGATCCCGGCTCCTGTCTGCACCTGCAGCACGACACCTGCCAGATCTGCGTACCGGTCTGTCAGAGCCATGCCATCAATTTCAATCAGCAGCCGGAAGAGGTGGAGCTGAAGGTGGGTGCGGTGATCCTTTCGCCGGGCTTCGGCAGGATCAGCGAGGAAACCCTGGCAAAGTTTTCCTACGGCAAACACCCGGACGTGGTGACCTCCATCGAGTTCGAGCGAATGACCACGGCATCCGGCCCCTTCCTGGGCGAGATCAAGTGTTTCTCCGACGGTCGTCACCCCAAGAGGCTGGCCTTTATCCAGTGTGTCGGTTCCCGGGATCTCGGCTGTGACAACGGCTACTGCTCGTCGGTCTGCTGCATGTACGCCATCAAGGAGGCCCTGGTGGCCAAGGAACACGATCCCGAGGTGGATATCACCATTTACTACATGGATATCCGCACCCAGGGCAAGGATTTCGACAAGGCCAGGGAGCGGGCCGAGGCCATGGGCATCCGGTTCGTCCGGGCCAAGGTTGCCGACGTGACGCCCTGGGAAAACCGTCTCCAGCTCACCTATGCCACCCTGGACGGCAGGCACGAGTTCGAACCCTTCGATATGGTGGTCCTGTCCGTTGGCCTGGAGTCGCCCCGGGACGCCGAGGGTATTGCCGACATCACCGGCATCGAGCTCAACCAGTACAACTTTGCCCGCTTTGACACGTTCAATCCCCTGACCACCAACCGGGAAGGCGTGATCGTGGCCGGTGCCTTCCAGGGGCCCAAGGATATTCCCGAGTCGGTCACCCAGGCCTCGGCGGCCGCCGGAATCGCCGCCGGCTTGCTGGAAAAACAGCGCGGTCAGGGGATCATTCACAAGACCTATCCCAAAGAGAAGGAACTGGAGGACGAGGTCCGGATCGGGGTCTTTGTCTGTCACTGCGGCATCAACATCTCCTCTGTGGTTGATGTCCACAAGGTGGAGAACTCGGTGGAGGACATGGAAGGGGTGGTCTACCACACCGATTCCCTCTACTCCTGTTCCCAGGATGCTGTGGAGACCCTCAAGGAGCGGATCATCGAGCACAACCTGAACCGGGTGGTCATCGCCGCCTGTTCACCGCGCACCCACGAGCCGCTCTTTCAGGAGACCCTCAGGGATGCCGGCCTCAACCCCTGCCTGGTGGAGATGGTCAATATCCGGGACCAGTGTTCCTGGGTTCATGCCGGCGAGCCCGAGGCAGCCACTGAGAAGTCCGAGGACCTGGTCCGGATGGCTGTTGCCAAGGCCCGCGGCCTGAAACCCCTGCCCGAGCAGACCGTGCCCGTGACCCCCAGGGCCCTGATCATCGGCGGCGGCATCGCCGGTATGACGGCTGCCCTGACCCTGGCCGAGCAGGGCTTCGAGTCCGTTCTCCTGGAGAAGGGTAAGAAGCTGGGAGGTAACCTCGGCCTGCTGAACCATACCCTGGACCACAGCGAAACCGCTGCCCACCTGAAGAAGCTGGTGGACAAGGTCAAGAAGAACAAGAAGATAGATGTCCTGACCAACGCAGAGCTGGTCCAGACCTCCGGGTTTATCGGCAACTTCTCCTCCGTGGTCGCCTCGGGCAGCGGCAAGAAGCGGAAAGAGCAGACCGTGGATCACGGTGTGGTGGTGCTGGCTACGGGCGGCCACGAGCATCGGCCCGACGGCTATCTCCTGGGCAAGAACAGGAAGGTCATGACCCAGCAGGAACTGGAGAAACGGCTGGCAGGCAAGGCCAAGGACAGGGCGCCCGGCTCGGTGATCATGATCCAGTGCGCCGGTTCCCGCGGGGACGATCTCAACTACTGTTCCAAGGTCTGCTGCAATCATGCGGTGAAGAATGCCCTCCGGATCAAGGAGATCAACCCGGATTCCCAGGTCATTGTCCTCTACCGGGACATGCGGACCTACGGCTACGCCGAGGACGCCTATCGGGAGGCCCGCCTGAAGGGCGTGGTCTTCATTCCCTATGACCTGGACAGGAAGCCCGAGGTCTACGAGAAGGGCCGGCGGCTCCATGTCCGTTTCTTCGATTCCATCATGCAGGAAGAGATGGACATGACGCCGGATCTGCTCGCCCTGTCCGTGGGCATCGTCCCCGACGGCACCGAGGAGCTGTCCAAGCTCCTGAAGGCGCCGCTCACCGACGACAGGTTCTTCCTCGAGGCCCATGTCAAACTGCGGCCCGTGGAACTGCCGGTGGACGGGGTCTATGTCTGCGGCCTGGCCCATGGACCCAAGCCGGTGGACGAGACCATCGCCCAGGCCCAGGCTGCAGCGGCCAAGGCAGCCATCCCCCTGGTCAAGGGCTCGGTATCCGTGGATCCCATCGTGTCCAGCGTGGACCAGGACAAGTGCATCGGCTGCAGCCTCTGCGTCAATCTCTGCCCCTTCTCGGCCATCGAGATGGTCAAGGTGGGCAAGCGGCGCAAGGCCAGGACCATTGCCGCCTCCTGCAAGGCCTGCGGCATCTGCTCCAGCCACTGCCCGACCTTTGCCATTTCCATGGGAGGGTTTACCAACGAACAGATCAACGCCCAGATCGAGGCGTTTGGCAAGGTTACCGAACAAGAAACCGCTGAGGTATAAGAATGAGTGACGAATTCAACCCGAGGATTCTCGGTTTTCTCTGCAACTGGTGCTGCTATGCGGCCGCTGACGCGGCCGGCGTCTCCCGCTTCCAGTATCCACCCAACCTGCGGACGATCCGGGTGATGTGCACGGGCCGTATCGATCCGGCCTTCATTCTGAAGGGATTCCTGGAGGGGGCCGACGGCATCTTTTCCGGCGGCTGACAGCTTGGCGAATGTCATTACCAGGTTGGTAATTACGATGCCATGGGAGCGGATGCCCTGGTCCGCAGGGTCCTGCAGGAGATCGGTGTCCGGGAGGAACGCTATTCCCTGGAGTGGGCCTCGGCCGCCGAGGCGCCGCGTTTCGTCCAGTTGATCACCCGGTTCACCGAACGGATCAAGGAACTGGGGCCCCTGGGCGAGGCCGAGGGACTGAGCCGCGAGGAACTCAGAGAGCGGCTGGAAAAGGGCCTGGAGGTGGTTTCCAGCCAGAAGATCCGGATCAGCTTTGGAAACGCCTCCAAGGCGGTACGCAAGGATGCCATCTGGACCAGGGAACATATCGACGAAGTCATCAACACCAAGATGGCCAAGTCTCTGGACAAGGCCTTTGCCTGATCCACTCCCCTGAAATCCTGCCGTTTCCGGCCAGGGTCGACAGACATCCCGGTTCCCGGGGGACCGGGATGTCCTTCCTTGGCCGGCTCCTTTCTGTTGCACCTTTACCTGTTCCCTCTGGATAAGATCCTCTCAAGGGTGACCGTTTTTGTCCTGTGCCGGACAGCCCTGGTACCGAAAGCCGCGCCTCCACTTATTGCCTGTACAACATGGCGAAACTCTGTTACGATTGATATTCATTGCAGAATAGAAAGATTTCCCGCTTTTCCGGCTGCGAGATGATACGGCGTAACCTGCTTTCCTTCCTTCTTTTCCTGGTCACCGGCCTGGTACTGGCCGCCTGCAGCCCGGTACAGGTCAACTACGATTATGATCCTGGTGCCGATTTTCGCTCCATTCATACCTATGGCTGGGAAAAGGTCGACCTGGCCGACGATGCCCTGGCCAGGGAGCCGCTGCTGCGGAAACGGATCGTGGAGGCGGTGGACAGCTATCTGCAGGGCCGCGGCTACCGTCGGGTCTCCAGGAACAGAGCCGATGTCCTGGTGGTGATCCATGGCGGGTTCAAGGAAAAGATGCGGGTGACCAACTGGGAGGGCCCGGGATACTGGGGGTCCTGCTGGTATGATCCCTGGTGGCGGGGCGGTCGTCCCCATGGACGCCACATCGATGTGAGTTATTACACAGAAGGCACCCTGGTCATCGATATTGTCGACAGGGAAAAGGCGGAGCTGGTCTGGCGGGGACTGGGTACGGCCATTGTCCACCCCTACAGCTCTCCGGAGGAGTCCGGAAAGGCCGTTTACCGGTATGTCTGCGAAATTCTGGAACGATTTCCTCCCGGGCATGAAAAGGAGGCCGGCAGCGGCAACTGCTCGGCGCAGTGAGCCGTTCCGGCAGGTCTGGCCGGTAAATGATGCCGGCGATGGAAACAGTGTGACGAGAGCGAGGTGATTCGATGCAGAAGCTTGCTGCCCTGGACAGAAACGACGAACACCAGGCTGCCGGCGGCAGCGCCGGGGGCAAGGGGAGCAGGAGGGAGCGTTTCGATCTCCGGGATCCCCGCTGGTACCTGAACCGTGAACTCACCTGGCTGGAATTCAACCGTCGGGTTCTCCACGAGGGGCAGGACGAACGGACCCCGCTCCTGGAGCGGGTGATGTTCCTGGCCATTGTCGGTTCCAACCTGGATGAATTCTTCATGAAGCGCATCGGCGGCCTCAAACAGCAGGTCGGCGCCGGGGTCCGCAAGCTGACCGTTGACGGCCGCACGCCCCAGCAGCAGATCGACGAGTGCAACGAGGTGGTCTGGGACATCCTCCTCCAGCAGCAGGAACTGGAAGGGACGCTCCTGCGGCTGCTCGAGGAGAACGGCATCCGGATCGTCCGTTACCAGGCCCTCGACAAGTCGCAGAAAAAAGAGGTGGACGAGTATTTCCATGCCAACATCTACCCGCTCCTCACCCCCCAGGGCATGGATCCGGCCCACCCGTTTCCTTTCATCTCCAACCTGAGCCTGAACCTGCTCGTCACCACCCGGTTCAAGAACGACGAACACACCTATCTCAACAGGATCAAGGTGCCCACCGGCGTGGGCATTCCCCGCTTCATCCGCATCAGGGGCGAGCACCTCTACATTCCCTTCGAGGACGTGATCGCCAATAACCTGGATACGGTCTTTCCCGGCCTGCAGATCGAGTCGTGCGAGCTCTTCCGGGTCACCAGAAACGCCATCACCGAGCGCACCGGCGAGCAGGCCAACGACCTGCTGGCCATGATCGAATCGGCTCTCCGGGACCGCAAGTTCGCCGAGATCGTCCGCTTGGAGGTGGGCAGCTGCATGATCGCCAGCCACCGGGGCATGCTGGCCGCCGAGCTGGGCATCGACGAGAAACGGGACGTCTTCGAGGTGGACGGTATCATGGCAAAACGGGATTTTTTCGAGATCGCCTCCATAGACAGGCCCGAGCTCCACTACCCGGTCCATCAGCCCCTGGACCATGCCCGGCTGGGTGGCGATTCACCCAACATCTTTCATATCATCCGCGAGGAAGGGGCGCTGCTCCTCCAGCATCCCTACGAGTCCTTCGACACCTCGGTGGAGCGGTTTCTGCGCGAGGCAAGCACAGACCCCAAGGTCCTGGCCATCAAGATGACCCTCTACCGGACCTCGTCCGACTCGCGGATCATCCAGTACCTGCTCGATGCGGCCCAGAACGGCAAGCAGGTCGCGGTGGTCGTGGAACTCAAGGCCCGTTTCGACGAGTCGGCCAATATCCGCTGGGCCAACTATCTGGAACAGGCCGGTGTCCATGTCACCTACGGGGTTGTCGGGCTGAAGACCCATTCCAAGGTCATCTTCGTGGTCCGGCGTGATTATGACGGCCTGCGGCGGTACGCCCACATCGGCACCGGCAACTATCATGCCGGGACAGCCAGGCTGTACAGCGATCTCGGCCTGCTGACCTGTGATCCGGACCTGGGCGCCGACCTTACCGAACTGTTCAACTACCTGACCACCGGCTATGCCCCGGTCAGAAATTACAAGAAGCTGCTGCCCTCGCCCAAGATCCTGAAAAAGGCCCTTCTCGAGAAGATCGCCAGGGAGATCCGTATCCAGAAGGATGGCAAGAAGGGGCACATCCAGTTCAAGACCAATGCCCTGGAGGACAGGGACGTCACCGCGGCCCTGTACAAGGCCTCCCAGGCCGGTGTGCGGGTGGACCTGCTCGTCCGCGATACCTGCCGGCTCAGGCCGGGTATCCCCGGGCTGTCGGAAAACATCACCGTGGTTTCCATCGTGGGGCGGTTCCTCGAACACAGCAGGATCTACTATTTTCGCAACAATGGCGCAGAAGAGTATTTCATCGGCTCGGCAGACATCATGAAGCGCAACCTGGAGAAGCGGGTCGAGGTGATCACCCCGGTCGAACCGCCCGAGCTGCAGCAGCGGTTGCGGGAGATCCTGGATGTCCAGCTCGAGGACCAGCGGAGTGCATGGGAGATGCAGCCGGACGGCACCTATGTCCAGCGGATGCCGCCCGAGGGCTCGGCAGGGGTCGGGTCCCAGGAGATTCTCATCGAGCTGGCCAAAAAGCGGCGGGCCGATGCCCAGCGCTTGTTCAAGAAAAAGAGCAAGAAAAAGATTGCCAAGCGGAAACGGAAGTGACCTCACTTTTTTCTTTCATTTCAACTGCGCCGCATATAAAATCACAGGTATGAACGACGCAGCCTGAAGGCGGTCTCCTGTTTCGTCGGCAGGAGGATGGGCCGGGACCTGTGAGCAGGAGTGAAAGGAGTACTGTGCGGGGAATCAAGCAGATCGTTGTCAATACAGTGCAGGGGCTGGGTGAATGGATCCGCCTGTTCCAGGACCGGGAGGACGGCGGACAGCCCACTTCCGAGGAGATGGAACGCCACCTGCAGGAGCTCAACAGCACCATCGAAGGCGGTGGCCGCGTTCCGTCCCGCATGGCCGGCGATCTCTCCTCCGGCGAGGAACAGGGATATTACAAGATCGTCCTCTTTGCCAATCGCAAGGATGGCACCCGCCAGGAGGTGGAGCTGGAAGGCATTGTCTTTTCCGCCGCCAGTATCAGCGGCAGCGAATCCGTCCTTCGCGGCCTGGACAACGAAGAGCTGGTCGGGGTCAGGCTGGTTAACTACAACGGTATTTACACCCTCGTGGACGAGGAGACAGGCGACTGTATCGGTGAGCTGCGCCGTGAATAGAGGCGCCTGCAGTCCAACCGGCTGAACGCCGGTAGTACCCGAAGTGACAAATCCTGTTATTTCGATTGATTGAACACTCTTCCCGCTTTTTTTTCTTTTTTTCCCTCCAGCAGGCATTTTCCCGTAAAGTTCCTCCCCCGGCTGGTCGATAGGAGAAGTAACAGGATAGAACAACCTGGAATGAGCCGGCAGGGAAGCCGGCCATCAATGCAGGGAGGCAAAGAACATGCTTGCAAACATCAGCTGCAATCAGCAGAGTCCGGGTATCGTCTGCCGCGGCCGGGAACAGTCAGCCGGCGTCCAGGAGGCAGGGAACCCCTTTCCCGATGCGGATCGTGTCACACTCCAGGGAGCATCCTCCCCGGCCGCTGTCACCTATGCCGGCGACCTTGTGCTGGACAGCGAGGAAAATGGCCGGTATGGTCTGTTGAGGGACCTGGTTGCCAGCCTGCTCCGGGAGCAGGGGATCGATACCCTGGTCATCGATGGCGATACAGAGATAGATCTTCCCGCCCTCACTCCCGAGGAGGCATCCGAACTGGTTGCCGAGGATGGCTATTTCGGAGTGGAACAGACCTCGGAGCGGATCTTCCGTTTCGCGGTCGGTATCGCCGGGGGTGATCCCGGGCGGATAGACGCCATCAAAGAGGGGATCGACCAGGGGTTTCAGGAGGCGCTGGAGGCATTCAACGGTTATCTTCCCGATATTTCCTATGACACCTATGATGCGGTCATGGAAAAGCTGGATGCCTGGGTAGCGGAAAGTCAGGATGTAGCATGATGTTCAAGATAGAAGGGTGGTTGTCATGACGGTAGAATTTTTTGGCATAAAGGGTTTCGGCCCCATCAACGGTGTCCGCAGGAGCGAGCAGGCAACTGGTGGCCGGCAGGCCGGCAAGGCAGAGGAAAACAGGGAGGCCGCATTTTCGGCCGCACTCCAGGGGGCCGGCAGGATGCGCGGCGCCGCCCTGGAGGAGAGTGAACGGACCGCCCGGGTCGAGGCCCTGAAGCAGCAGGTCGCCGACGGATCTTA
>Ga0256914_1002220_pt1 | contig 16432 bp, 15 predicted proteins | sample HulkmetaG_FD_191571 | JGI IMG/M metagenome (GOLD analysis project Ga0256914, IMG submission 191571) | Hydrothermal chimney microbial communities from Main Endeavour vent field at the Juan de Fuca Ridge, Pacific Ocean - Hulk | ecosystem: Environmental > Aquatic > Marine > Hydrothermal vents ... | reverse complement strand
TTCAGGTGGATTTGTCCTGCCTGGACCTTCAGGAGCTCCTACCCGTGGGGCTATCGATGTACTCCCTACCGGGCGCAATTTTTATTCTGTGGATCCCCTGAAGATCCCTACGCCTGAGGCCTGGGAACAGGGGGTCAGAGAGGCTCAGGCCCTGCTTGCCCGGCATTTACATGATTACGGTGCGTATCCCAAGGCCCTGGCCATGGTGATCTGGGGCTCACCCACCATGCGCACCCGGGGTGACGATGTGGCCGAAGCCCTCTATCTCTTGGGCGTCCGACCGGTGTGGCATCCGACCAACCAGCGCGTAGAGGGGCTAGAAGTAATCCCTTTAGAAGAGTTAGGACGCCCGCGCATCGACGTGACCTTGCGCACCAGTGGCTTTTTCCGGGATGCCTTTAGAAACTTGCTCGAACTCTTGGATCAGGCCGTACACATAGTGGCCCTGCTTGATGAACCTCCAGACAAAAACTTCGTTGCCGCCCACGTGGCCGAAGAGGTACAACGACTCAAGGCCAAAGGGCATGATCCTAAACATGCCTTTAGATTGGCCAGCCTAAGGGTGTTTTCCGACCGACCAGGCACCTACGGGGCAGGACTTCCCGAAGTTTTTGACTCTGGCAAATGGGACAAGCCCGAAGATTTAGGAGAAATCTATATCAACTGGGGAGGTTATGCCTACGGCCAAGGGATCTATGGTACTGAGGCCAAAGAGGAGTTTAGGCGCGTTCTTTCTCGCATAGAGGTTACGGTAAAAAACGAAGACACCCGGGAGATGGACATCTTTTCTTCAGACGATTTCAATGCCTACCACGGGGGTCTGAACACGGCAGTGTTTGTGGCCCGGGGCAAGAGACCGGTTTCCTATACTGGTGATGCGTCGGACCCCAGGGCCCCGAAGGTGCGCACCACCGCGGAAGAGGCCCGCTTTATCTTTCGGGTGAGGGTTTTAAACCCCCGGTGGATCGAAGGGATGAAACGCCATGGCTATAAAGGAGCCGGAGATCTTTCACGCCTAATAGATATTTGTTTTCAATGGGATGCTACCACTGAGGTACTTGAAGATTGGATGTACGAGAAACTTGCCGAGACCTACGCCCTGGACCCGGAGATGCAGGACTTTTTTCAGAAACACAATCCTTACGCCCTTCTCAATATTACCGAACGCCTGCTTGAGGCCGCTAAACGGGGCCTTTGGAAGGAACCTCCTCCAGAAATGCTCGAAGACTTAAAAGACCTTTATCTCAAGATGGAGGCCCAGGTGGAATGATCGGGGCCGAGCTCTTGGTCTTGCTTTTGACCACCCGCTGTAATCTTTCCTGCCGTTATTGTTACCTGGGCTGTGGCCCAAAAGGCGAAGATATGCCCTGGGAGGTCTTTGAGGCAACCTTATATAACCTTACCAAAGCACCCCGAGAAATAGTGCTTTCTGGAGGGGAGCCCACCCTGAGGCCGGAATTTTTGCTAAGGGTGGTCAAGTCCTTGAGGCAGCGTTTTCCTCGAGTGCGTATCTCTTTGCAGACCAACGGGACCTTACTACATACCCGGCTCCTTCGCGCCTTGGCCACTCTTAAGGTGGGCCTGGGGCTTAGTCTTGATGGTCCTTTGGACATTAACGAGTCCTTGCGTGGTGCGACCCAGACGGTAGTAAGGGGGTTACGCCTGTTGACAGAAGAGGGGTTGGCTTGTGGGGTAACGGTGACGGTGACCAAGAAGAACGCTTATCGGCTGGGGGAGACGGTACTTTTTCTGGCCCAATTCCCTGTGGTGGCCGGTTTTGGGCTAGATGTTTTGCGCCCGGTAGGGCGGGCGCGTGTAGATGATCTGCCTTCAGAGGAAGAGTTTAGGCAAGGGCTTGGGCAAATCTTTAAAGTCTTGGCCTGGCTCAAGGCCCGAGGTCGTGTTCTGATTTGGCGAGAAACCCAGCCCCGCTCTAGAGGCCCCTATTGTGCCGCCCAAAAGGGAAAAGCCGTAGTAGTTACCCCGCAGGGGCAGGTCTATCCTTGTGCCAGCCTCGTGGGGGAAAAGACCTTTTTCATGGGCTATGTCGGCCAACATCTTCTTCCCAAGGCCTTGCCTGACCCCTGTGAGGGGTGTGGGCTCCAGGGAGAATGTCCTGGGCGTTGTCCCTCCCGGGCCTGGCTTTCACCAAAGGCCGCGGCCCTTGATTGCCTCATACGAGAGAGCCTGGGGTTCTTCCAGAAAAAGAATTCAGAAAGGGTTAGAAACCATGTCTCAGGCGGTAAAAATCGTGAAACCATATGCAGCTCTAGAGATTTATCGTGGCGAGAAGATTATCTACGGAAGGTTTAGCGAACCCCATTTGGTAATTTCTACCTGTCGGGTAAACGGTGGGATTCGCGAAGATCTCTCCTACGTGGCCAACCACCAGGCCTGTGAACCCAAACCCTGTTCGGATAAAGGACATGGCAAGTGTTTGGCAGTGCGGGACCCAGAGGGCTACCATCGTCTGGTCTGTGAATACCACGGGCTACCCCCAGAGGAGACGGCCCTTTTGGGCACAGCGGCCAATATGACGCTGGCCGGTTTGGCCCAGGAAGAATTCTCCCTTCCAGGTACAGACCGTCTTTTGGTCTTTTGTGTGGCTACGGCCGGGGTAGAGACCAACGCAGGCCGCGCCGGAGACCCGGCCCAGGTCTATGAATGGGAAGGGCGCTTTTTGAAGGTCTCTTGCGAAGACAACTCTCCTCCATCAGACACCCAAGGCACTATCAACATTATGCTCTTTATCAATCAGGAACTGGCTCCTTGCGCCTTGGTCCGCGCGGTAAAGATGGCCACCGAGGCCAAGACCACGGTACTCCAGGAGCTAAACGTACCTTCCCGTTATTCTTCAGGCCTGGCCACCGGCACCGGGACAGACCAGATCGCCGTGGCCTGCCGCCGTACCGGCCAGATGCCGCTGCGCGGGGCCGGCAAACACGTAAAACTCGGAGAACTCGTGGCCCGAGCCGTGCGGCAAGCCGTGCGCCAGGCCCTAGCCCGTCAAAACAAATGTACCCCAGAGACCATTCGCTATGTGCCCCGATTGCTTGAGCGTTTCGGTCTGGGTGAAGAAACCTTTTTTCAGGCCTTGGCCCATATCTTAAAAGATCCTCTTTATTCCTGGTTGTACAAGAATCGTTTTGCCGTGCTCTCCGACACTCTACTGGTAAGCCAGGTCCTGGCCTACATACACCTTTTGGATCAGGCGGCCTGGGGCATAATTCCCCGGGAGACCTTAGGCGAGGCCCTATTGCTTCAGGCAGCGGCGGTCACCGCGGCGCTTTCTGGGAAAATGGCCAAGCTTCCCGACTATTACCGAGGGCTTCAGACCTTTTCCCGCGACCCCAAGGCCCTTCTCTTGCGGGCCGTGGCCCTGGGCTTCAAAGAGAAGTGGGAGGTGCCCTATTACGATCCACGGAGTTGAAGGCCTACATGAAATGGTTTGTTTGTCTTCTTGGTTTGGTTTTAGTTGCCTCCTGTACCTCTTCCTCGGTCAAACCACCGGTCTTTCGGTTTGAACCTTGGGGGTTACAGATAGAAGACCTGCCTCCGCATAGTACGCTCAAGCTCTTCGATGCTAAGGGACATCTTCTCTTGGCCTATCCTCCTTTTGCCGCGGAGGAAGAGATGCTCTTTTTTCGCTGGCAGCCAGGGGCACGCTATCGAGTGGTGATCAAAGGAAAGAGCTATGAAATAAAGGCTCCGGCAAGACCTTTGGTGGTCAGGCTGAAGATCTTTGCCCCTTTAGGACAAAGGCCTTACGAGATCTGGCTTGAAGATGGCCAATCTTCCCTTACCCTTCCGATTTTGGATCTGGCTGGTGAAGAGGCCTGTCAGGAGGTGGGGCTTCTCCTCGAAAATGTAGCCCAGATTCCGCTACGAGTGGATTTTGCCGGAGAAAAGGCCTTGCTTAAGGGTGAATTTGCCCGCAAATTCTTTGTCCGAAGACTCTGTTTCACCGGCAAGGAGATCAAAGAACTTCCTCTAAACTTGACCGGACCCGTAGACCTTAAGATCTCTTTGCGTTTCCAATTTCGCAAGGTGGCCCTCTCCCGGGCGATAAGCCTCAAGGCCTGGCGCTTACCGACCGATGCTTTTGGTTTCATTGAACAGCACCGCTTAGAGGGGACCCTCGTAGCTCCCAATCCTTTCTGGCAAAAATTAGGTTATGCCCTGGGGATCAAGGCCAAGGGTTTTAGCCGCTATGATCCCTTTGCCTATGAGACTCTGATCCTCGAGAACCACCTCAACATGCCGCTCACTTTGTTGCTTAAGGCCGATTTTTTGGATCTAAAGACCAAAAGACCTGTGTCTGGATTCTATCCCAAACGTTTTTCTGAACACGGTTTTAAACAGCCTTTGGCCCTTATAGATCTCCCTCCACAAGGTGAGGCCAAGGCCGTGCTCCCCATTTTTTTGGATAAGGGTATCCCTCCTGGGGAATATCAGGCAGTGGTCACGGTCTATCCCTTTGGTAGTAAAAAGCCCATTTTGATTTTTCGGAGACATATAGGCGTTGTTCGGGGAAAGGTTTCCCTCTCCTTGGCCCTTTTGGTGGTGCTTATCCTAGGTAGTGGCTACAGTCTGTTCGTCCTTTTGAATTTAAAAAGGATGATTCGGCGTTTTCGTCTACGGGAACTCACCCTCATTGCCCTCACCGGGGCCGTAGGCTTTGGGTTAGATTTCTTGGGTGGTGTGGCTTCCAATATCCTTTACGCCTTGTTTGGCCCTTTTAATATCTTGGTAGGCGGTTTGGTTACCGAGGTGGCGCACTATTTAGTCCTTACTGCTGTCCTTTATCTCATCCCGCAGACCGGTGTGATCACCCTTTCCGGGGTCATCACTTATCTTATGGGAGGTTTCCTCTTTGGCGGTTTCAGGATCACCGATCCTTTCTTTGTGGGGACAAGGCTCTTTGTTCTTGAGATGGCTTTGATACTCTTCGGTACCGTTGGTCACGGTCGGCCATCGGTCTGGCCCTTGGTCCTGGCCCTGTCTCTGGCCGATGCCATAAATACCGCCGTCTCTTTGCTCCTACACATGACCTTCTTTAGGCTCTTTTTCCCGGGCTGGTATATTCTCCTTTCCTTGGTGGTAAAGGGTTTTATCTATACCCTTATTGGGGCGTATCTTGGCACCCGGGTCGGAAAAATCCTCATTCGGGTGGAAAGATGATAAAGCGGGCCAAAGTCGGCCCGCTTTTAGACTATTTGAAGGCCTTGGCCCCGGCAAAGACTGCCGCTGCGCCGAGATCTTCCTCGATGCGTAAGAGCTGATTGTACTTGGCCACCCGTTCTGTACGGCAAGGGGCTCCGGTCTTGATTTGGCCGCTGTTTACCGCTACAGCAAGATCGGCGATAAAAGTATCCTCTGTCTCACCGGAGCGATGAGAGATTACCGTCTTCCAGGCTGATCTCTGGGCCATGGCCACGGCCTCTAAGGTCTCGGTGACCGTACCGATCTGATTGAGCTTGATCAGGATGGCGTTGGCGATCTTTTCTTCAATGCCCCGAGAAAGACGTTTGATATTGGTGACAAAGATATCATCGCCTACTAACTGGACTCGCGCTCCCAGTTCCTGGTTAAGGATTTTCCAACCTTCCCAATCATCTTCGGCGCAACCGTCTTCAATAGAAACGATGGGAAATTGTTCGATCAATTCCTTATAAAAGGCGGTTAATTCTTCGGCCGAAAGGGTCTTGCCCTCGCCTTCCATAACGTATTTTCCGTCTTTAAAAAATTCACTGGCTGCTGCATCGATGGCCAAGGCAATATCTTCGCCGGGCTTATAACCTGCTTCTTCAATGGCCTTGACCAAGATTTCTAGGGCCTCCTTTGTACTCTCAACCTCCGGGGCAAAACCACCTTCATCTCCTACCGAGGTACGATAGCCCTTTTCTTTAAGGACCTTCTTTAAGGCGTGATAGGTTTCGGAACCATAACGCAGGGCCTCCCTGAAACTCGGTGCCCCCAGAGGAACGATCATAAATTCCTGAATATCGAGTTTGTTATCCGCATGGACCCCTCCATTGATAACGTTCATTTGTGGGACAGGGAGGACCTTGGCCCCTACGCCTCCGAGATAGGCAAAGAGGGGAAGACCGGCTTCTTTGGCCGAGGCCTGGGCCACAGCCATAGAAACCCCCAAAATGGCGTTGGCCCCTAAGCGCCTCTTGTTTTCCGTCCCATCAAGTTCGATGAGGAGTTGGTCGATCTCGGCTTGGGCCGTAGACTCAAATCCGACCAGTTCTGGACCGATGATATCGTTTACGTTACGAACGGCGTTAAGCACCCCTTTGCCGTGATAGCGTTTGGGGTCTTTGTCACGTAGTTCCAGGGCCTCATGGGTTCCGGTCGAAGCCCCGGAAGGAACGGCGGCCCGCCCGTATAGGCCAGAATCTAACCATACTTCCACCTCTATGGTGGGATTGCCTCTTGAATCAAGTATCTCTCGGGCCTTTACCTGGACTATCTCTCCCATTTTTCATCCCCCTTTCTTTGTTTGTGGGATCTTTACAAGGTAAATGAGAATAGATCCCAAACTTTAACGACTCGTGACCCTTAACACTTCTTCAAAAGAAGTGATTCCCTTAGCCACCTTTCGTAAGCCATCTTGGAAAAGAGAGACAAAACCCCTTTCCTTGGCCCATTTCTTGAGTTGTTCTTCGGTCTCGGAATGCAAAATGAGCCTCCGCAGCTCGCTATCCATAGGATAAATTTCGTAAATAGCCGTCCTTCCATAAAACCCTGTTCCAGCACATTTGGGGCATCCTTTAGGCCTTCGGTAAACAATATGGGTTAGATTGAGATTTAGATTTTCCACAGCGGTCAGAAATTCAAGCGGAGGTACGGTGGCTTCGGCACAATAGGGACAAAGGACCCTTACCAACCGTTGGGCGACAAAGCCTACGGTGGAAGCAGCGATCAGATAAGGTTCAACCCCCATGTCAGAAAGACGCACAGCGGCCCCCAAGGCATCTCTGGTATGCAAAGTGGAAAAGACCAAATGACCGGTTAGGGCGGCTTGGATAGCTATCTCTGCTGTTTCAAGGTCTCTGATCTCGCCCACCAGGATGATATCCGGGTCATGGCGAAGGATAGAACGTAGGGCGGTGGCAAAGGTAAGGCCGATATCTGGCTTGACTTGAATTTGACTTATCCCCGGTAATTGATATTCCACCGGATCTTCGATGGTGATGATCTTTTTATCCGGCTGATTCAAGACCGAAAGGGCGGCATAGAGAGTGGTTGTCTTTCCCGAACCCGTAGGCCCGGTGACTAAGATGATCCCGTTGGGATGTTTGATTAGATCCAGAAAGAGCCGATAATGATCTTCCTCTAGTCCCAGGTTTTCCAAAGAGAGGAGGTTTTTCTGTCGGACAAGGAGCCTCAAGACGACTCCTTCGCCGTGAACCGTAGGAATAGTCGAGACGCGGATATCAAAGTCTTCACCTCCGACGCGGAAACGAATCCGTCCGTCTTGCGGAAGCCGATGCTCGGCGATATTCAGGTTGGCCATCAATTTTAATCTGGAAATTACAGGGGCAGCTAATTTTTTGGGATGAGTGGCTATTTCGTGAAGGAGTCCGTCTATCCGGTAACGCACTCGTAATCCGTCGCGAAGGGTCTCGAAATGGATGTCTGTAGCCCGCATCTCTACGGCCTCACGAATGATGCGATTGACCAGACGGACTACCGGGGCCTCAGAGGCCAAATCCTTGAGGAGCTTTAGGTCTTCAGAGATCTCCTCTTCGGCCTCGCTCTCGAATTCCCTTTCCGGAGGGAGTTCGTAAAATTTTTGGATGAGTTCGAAGATCAGATCTTCGTCTGCCAGAAAGACTTCAGCGGGTTTGCCTACCTGTTTTTCAAGGAGATCCGCCACAAAAATGTTCTCTTCCGAAGGGAGAAGGAGATAGAGTTTGTCACCATTGAGATAAAAAGGAAAGGCCTTGACCGCTTTTAAAAAAGTAGCCTTAAATCCCTCTACTAAAGAGATATTTTCTTCCTGTTCTTCGAGGAGAGATTTATCAAAACGCTTCATCAGTCCCAATTAGTGATATCAGCGTTTTCACCTTCACCACCAGGTTCTCCGTCGGCCCCGTAGCTCCAAAGGTCAAAATCGCCGTGTTCTCCGGGGCAACGATAATGATAAGGCCTCCCCCAAGGGTCCTTGGGGATCTTTTTCTTTTTAAGATAAGGTCCCTGCCAGTTTTGGTCTTCTCCTGCTGGGGGATTAATCAAGGCCTCAAGCCCCTCTTCAGTGGTGGGATAACGTCCCATATCTAAGCGATATTGATCTAAGGCAGACTCAAGAAGGGCGATTTGACTCTTGGCGATCTCGGTTTTGGCCTTGCCTACTCTTCCGACCAAGCGGGGACCGACCAAGGCCGCCAAAAGCCCCAAGATGATCAAAACCACTAATAATTCCAATAGAGTAAATCCTTTCTTAGACATACGTTTTGACATTCATCGTCCTCCTTATTAAAGACCCGTTTGTACATCGAAGATGGCCATCAAGATAGAGACAATTATAGTCCCTAACAAAAGCCCAAAGAAGAGGATGGTTGCTGGTTCAATAATAATAAGGAAGCGTTTGGTACTTACTTGGACCTCTTCTTCGCACAAATAGGCTATATCCGCAAAGGCTTGGGCCATGTTACCGGTTTCTTCTCCCAAGGCGATGAAATTGGCCACAAAATCGAATTGTCCGGGGAACCTTTGAAAAAGAGAGCTTAGTCTTTGGCCCTCTTTTAAGAGGTCGGTCACCTGACTCAAAAAATTTCTAAAAAAGAGAAAAGTGGGAATAGTGCTGGCCAACTGGACTGCCTTTGGGATAGAAACTCCGCCTTTGACCATGACCGCCAAGCCTCGAAAGGCCCGGGCCATATCGGCCATAAAAAGGACCCGGCCTAAGAAAGGGATTTTCAGCAAAAAGTTTTCTAATTGGCAGCGAGAGGAAGGACGGGTGATCAAAAAACGTATACTCAGAAAGGTGATTAGAAAGATGACCAGCACTAACCAGCCCCATGTCCGCCAAAATTGGCCGGCGGCCAGTAAGAATCGGGTAAAGGCCGGTGGTTCAACCCCCATCTGATCGAAGATGAGTCCAAAACGGGGGAGGACAAAGACCAGAATGGTCTGGACAGCAAAAAGACCAAAGATCAAAAGAAAGGAGGGATACAATAGGGCTGATAGTAGATCCTGCTGGAATTGGCGCTGTTCACGTAAATAACGGGCTAAATCCTGCAAAATAGTCTCTAGGGCCCCGCTTATTTCCCCGGCACGGATGAGGCTGACATAAAATTCGGGGAAGGTGTTGGTTTCTGCCAAGGCTTGAGCCAGACTTTGGCCTTCCTCAAGGCTACGTTTTAATTGATCGCTCAAATCTTTGAGAAATTCCTTTCTTGTGGCCGCAAAAACCCTGGTCAAAATGTGTAGGGATCGATCAATAGGGATTCCAGCCTTAAGAAGACGTTCTAACTGTTCGGTAAAGAGAAGGATGTCTTGGGCTCGATCTGATCTCTTTAATTTTAACCGGAAGCGTCTTTTTACTGGTTCAAGCCGAACCGGGAGGAGATCCATGGCCCTAAGACTTTCTAGGGCCTCGGCTTCATTCAGGGCCTCTATTTCTCCTCTTTTTATGGTTCCATCTGAAGAGGTGGCTACGTAGCGATAAAGCACTACCGCCTACTCCCGGGGGATAAGGTCTGGTCTGATCTTTAAAACCAGAGAAAAGATCTCTTTCCCGGTTCGTGAATTTTTCATTACGGTGGTCAAAAACTTGACCTCTTCAAACCAAGGGTCCTGGTCTATAAGTTTTAAGACTTCCAGGGCGTTTTTGCCCTCGGCCCACAGTCGTAGTTCATAAGGGGCACGAAACTCCAGTTTCCTCACCCAGGTGTGTTCTGGAATAATCTGGGTGAGCCGAATGATGATCGGCACCAGATTGACGTTTTCTGTTTCAAATTCCTTTAAAAGTTTTTCTAACTTTTGGGCTGCCTGTTCTTTGCGACGAAATTCTTCTATTCGAGATATTTCCTGGGTAATTTGTTGCAGCTTGAGATCGACTTGCATGGTCTTTTTTTCTATTTTGGTTACCTGAAAGTTTAAGACCTCGGCTAGGATAAAAAAGGCCACCGGTAACAGCCAAAGGGCCGCCAAAGCACTTGAAAAACGAGGTCGGAATCGAAGGGGATATTTCTCGAAAGTAACCGCCCATGATACGGGCAATTTTGAGATCAAACGGGCCCCTTCAGCCAAATATCTTTCGGCCTTCCCCTCTTCGGTATAGATAGCCCCTTGCCAGCCTTTCAAATAGGATTGAGCCGCTCCACTAGAGGAGGGTAAGAAATCTACCGGCTTCCCCCCTAGAGAAATAAACCCTTCGTAAGATTTTCCAGTCTTTAAATAATATAGACCATCTGGAAGGAGACCTTTTTTTCGGAAGAAAAAGCTGGCCACCGCAGTCATGGCCGGCATAATCCCGCAAGGGATCAGGCCCTTTGGTAAACGGGACAAAAGCTTTTCAAAATAGCTCTCTTCTTGGAAGGCGATGACAAGTTCGTCTGGTTTCTTTTCTAAAACGGCACAGACGATCTCCTGAGGAGGGCGCCCCTTTAAGAGAGAAAAGATACGTTGGGCCTCGAGCTTGGCGGCTGATTGTTTATCATGAAAGTCTAAATCTTTGGAGACTTTAAAGGTATGAAAGAAGAGCTCTCGGTGAGAAACGGCAATAAAGGCCCTTGCCGGGCGGCGTCCGGGATGAGCGGCATCTTCAGCCAAGAAGATACGCTCTCCATCGTAAAAGACACCAACAGAAGCCGGTCTGATCAACTCTTTTAGTAAATTGACCAATTGAACCAAGATTAAAACCCCTTCTAAAAGGCCTTTGTGGCGTAAAGGGCTTCTACTTCAAGATTAATGTTTAAACGATAAATGCCTCGATAGCGAGTACTTGAGACTACTAAACGTTTAATTTTAAGTGGCTTATTTTCCTTTCTTAACGAAGAAAGAAAATCGAGTAAGCCTTTTATATCACCTTGTAATACCAAAGCTATTTTAATTTTTTCTATTTGATTGCCGAGAGATTCATGTTTTGAAATACGAAAGCTTCGCATAGTAATTTCTGGAATATTTTTGATTATATTTTCTATTTCAGATACGATAACATAAGGATCTGGGCCTATAAATATTTTCTGATTAAGTCGAGAAAATACTATTTTATCTTTTTTTAAATTTGGTTTGTATTTAGATATCTTCTTTTGATAACGAGAAAAAAGCGCAATTTTTTCTTGCAAAATTTCTTTTTTAGAGGAAAGATTATACCAGGCAGGTAAAGTAAACTCTATAAAGACAAATATAGCAAATAGAATTGGTAAAGATATTAAAAATATTTTACTTCTGTTTGCTAAACATTTGGCTTTTATTAATCTAAAATCAATTTTAAAAAGCATAATTTACTTTCGTCGAAGAATCACAGGCCTTTTCCTAGGTCTTTTGGGCGGTTTGGGAACAACCTCCTTCTTTTGAGGAGATAAGACTTTTCCCCTTTCCGGTGATTCTTGAAGAGAAAGGGTAAGCCCCTGGCAGTACCCACCCAAAATAACCTTTTCAGGCAAAATTTCTATTACTTTACACTCACCTAAAGATTCTCCTTCACCTAAGACAAGAGTCCTCTTTTTTTCTTCTAAATGAAGTTCTCTTTTGGCCAAAGGGGTAACTTCTATAATAGCCAAACGTTTATGACCGTTATCAAATGTTCCTCTTAAGATCAGACTTCGTTTCAAAATCTCTCTTTTTACCCCTCCGGCTCCCTCTTGTTCCGGAAGATAGGGTTCATAGCGCCGCTCAGGGGAAAAGAGATTTTTTTCTACGGCCTTCTGATAATCGAAGGCCCACGAAATTCCTAAACTGAGGAGGAAAAAAAATGCTAAAATAGGGCCGCTATGATGCCAAATAACTCGAGTCAGGGGAAAAACCGATTTAGCCGTCAAATTATTTACCTCTCGCTTGGTTTTACCCTCTTGGAGGTCCTGGTGGCCTTGGTCATTGCTTCTTTGGTGGCTGGATGGCTCCTTTATGTACTTTCTCATTATTATTCAGGCAATAGGGCCTATCGCCAAATACTTACGTTTTCTGATCAAGTTAATCCTCTCTTAGATTATCTCAAGAATGAACTCAAAGAGAATAAACCCCTTCCTCAAATCTTTCAAAGCTTAAACGATCCCGAGGGGTTCAAAGATTTTATCGACTCTAAACAAGAAGAAATCAAGGTTATTAATAAGATAAAACCTTGGGAGGGTTCGTTGGTCCTAGATGGTGGAGAGGTTTCCTGGCAAGGTAGTCTGTGGGAGATTATCCTTGGCCGTGATCGACGGCAGGGGAGGATCATCTTGATCCTAGCCGGCTCAAAGGAGTTGGAGGATCAAATTTCGGAGTTTTGAGGTGCCATGGTCGCTTAAGAGGGCCTTTACTCTCCTGGAATTAATCGTGGTCTTAGTCATTTTGGGGCTCATCCTGGGGCTTGTTTTTCCTCGACTATCCCGTTTTCTCCCTCATAGACCGGATTTTCCTCAAAAAGCCCTAACTTTTGTTCAAAATATACGTCTTCAGGCCCTGATTAAGCATCAAAATATCTTGCTCATCTTCTCCCCTGAGGGGAGGTCTCTTTACGCCGTTTCCTTAGAAGGAGAAAGGAAGTGGTCCGGGCCGTCTATTCCAGAGAATTTTGAGATCAAAGCCCGCGGCCTTTTAAAGTTGGAAGGAGAAAAAGAAGGGCTTTTATTTCTGGCTAACGGCGCTAGTAGCGGTGGAGAGATAGAGTTAATAGATCATCAAACCGGGAAGAGGATTCTTTGGTTAATCCCTAAAAGTCAACTTTTTATGGAGGTTCGTGCTGAATAGACAGGGCTATATCTTAGCCTTTACCTTGGCCCTCTTGCTTGGGCTTTCTTTTATGGTAGGAGTCCTTCATCTGGAAGGTCAAAGGGAGCGAAGACTTATCTACGCCACCCTTGAACAAAAGAGAATCTATTTGTTGGCCTTGTCTTTGAAAAATATTCTCTGGCAGGAAGGTCTTCGTCGTCTAAAGGAAGAAGGACATTTTCCCAAAACTATCGAATTGAAGATTGCTGATCAAAAAATCGGGCCTTTACAGGTCCAGATGACGGTCTCTTCGGAAAAGGAAAGGTTAGATCTCAATCAGGTCGATGAAGAGACCCTTTTTTCCTTTCTTCTTGGGATAGGAATTTCCGAGAGGCGGGCCCGAATCATGGCCGAAAGCCTCTTGGATTGGCGAGACGAGGATGATTTTCACCGTTTAGACGGGGCAGAGAGGGATTTTTATCTTTCTTTAGGGTATGAACCTCGCAACGGTCCCCTTAAATGTTTTTCCGAACCGGTTTTGATACGAGGTTTTGATCCTTATCTCTACTGGATTAAACCTGGGGTTTATCAATGGGTCACTATCTATGGAGGGCAAGGTCGCCTAGGTCCTGATTTTTTTCGTGAAATCGAAAAAGAAGAGCCCGAGGGGCTGACTTTGCAAGAAGGAGGGGTCTATCGAGTCCAATTGAGCCTCAAATTTCAGAATAAGCAGTTTCATTATTTAGAAATTTTCCGGTATAAGACAAAGGGTCTTGAGGAGCTTTTTGAGTTCTGGTGGTGAGAGGAGGAATCATGAAATCAAAAATTTTATTTTTGATCCTTTTGAGTTTCTTGATGCTCGGTTGTCAAACAGTAAGAGAAGCTCCTCCTTCTCCTCAACCTATATCCAAAAAGGAACTTAAATCGGTAAAGGCTAGCGCCCCGCTTTCGGCCAAATCCTCCGAGGCTATTTCGGAGGAGATCGCCCTTTCCACCCCTCCCTCTCAGAAATCTCAGAACAATCTATTAGTCCTTCAGAAAGGACTTTCTCCGGCCTCCAAAATAGCCAAAAATCCCCTTATCTTGAGAGGTGCGGAAAAGATAAGTCTGGAAATCAATCTGGAAGGGGCGGATTTATTAGATTTTCTTCAACTTCTGTTTCAGGAAACCTTGCATCAAAATTACGCCGTTGATCCTTCCGCAAAAGCCAAGGTTACCGTACACATCAAAGGCCGATTTTCCAAAACAGAAATTCTTGATCTCGTACAAAAGGTATTGGAACTGCATAACCTGACTTTGATTAATAAAGGAAATATTTATCGCATTATACCTATCTCGAAGTTAGCTAATATATCAGGGCAAATTTCTTTTTTCATTTTTAGACCTAAATATCTTCAAGTAGAAAATTTGAGCAAGGTTGTTAAAACTTTGGCCAGTGTCCAGGCTAAATTGATAATTGACAAAGCAACAAATTCTATAATTTTAGTAGATATCCCAGAAAATATTAACAAGGTAATAGGTATTCTTAATTTGCTCGATGAGAATATATTAGCCAATATGTATTTAGCCTTATACAGGCCTAAAGTATTAGAGGCAGAGACTTTGACTGAATATTTAAAGGCTATTTTCAAAAGTTCGCCACTTAAAAATCAAAATATAGATCAATATGTAGATTTTATCCCTTTAAAAGAAATTAATGCTATTTTAATCGTGGCTAGGCACAGCGAAGGTATAGATCGAATTTATCGTTGGTTAAAAGAAATTGATAGTGGAGAACTGGTAGAAAAGGAAGTATTTATTTATCAAGTAGAAAATGGAGATGCTGAAGAAATAGCTAAGATATTACAAGATACTTTTTATGAAAGTGCATCCTCTAATAGAAAAACTATTGTTAAAGCTCAAAAAGGGAAACAGCATATTAGTGGCGAAATTCGTATTATTCCTGATAAAACAAACAATCTTTTGATTATAAAAGCCACTAAACAAGATTATTTGACTATTAGAAACTTATTGAAGAAGATAGATGTAACACCTCGTCAAGTAGTAATTGAAATGTTAATTACTGAAATAACTTTAAATAAAGAGTTAGAATATGGTGTTGAATGGTTTTTAAAAAATCAATTAAAATTGGAAGGTAAGCCTTACGAAGGACATCTTGTTTTAGGGAAAGAAAATACCTCTCCAGCAAGCATAGGTAATATAACAGGATTTACATATGCTTTGTATAGAAAAGGAGATTTAAGAGCTTTAATTTCTGCTCTTGAATCTATATCTCAAATAAATATTTTATCTAGTCCGGTTATTTTAGCTACGGATAATAAAGAGGCAAAGATTCAGATAGGGCAGGAAGTGCCAATAATTACACAACAAGTGACTAATACTTCGGCCAGTGAACCAAATATAACTTCTACTGTACAATATAGAGATACAGGTATTATTCTGACAGTAAAACCACATATTAATTCTAGTGGTTTAGTAAAACTCGATATTGTTCAAGAAATTAGTTCAGCTCAAAGGAATTATTTAGGCCTTGAAAATACTCCTTTAATCATAAAGCGAAAAATTGAAACTTCTTTGGTAGTTAAGAACAATCAAACCGTTATTTTAGGAGGACTGATAGATAATAGAAAAGAAGTTGGTGAGACGGGTGTTCCAATATTAAAGAGTATTCCTGGATTAGGAAATCTATTTCGTTGGCGTAAAAATACAAGAGATCGTACGGAATTATTGGTAGCTATTACTCCCCGAGTAGTAAGAAATTATCAAGAAGCTGAATTAGTAATGCAAGAATTTAAAACCAAAATAGAGGATCTGAAAAGAAGATTAGCCAAGTGAAAAAGGGAGGTTTTACATTATTAGAATTGTTAATTGCGACGGCTATATCTACGCTTTTGCTTTTACTTCTTTATGAAATTTATGGACAAGTCGCCAAAAGTTTCTTTGATATCAAACAAAAACAAAATTTTAATCAGTTTTTGAAAATAAGTCAGGGTTTACGTTTACAACTTGATCATATTTCTTCCCAACAGGTAAATTACAATGGAAGAAATATTTTTTTCTTTTATTGGAAGGACGGTTTACTCGCTTTTTTGACGGACTTTGGCCCGGGTGGACAAAATTTGGTCATGTATAAAGAGAAAAGAGATCAGCTTCTATATAGTGAAATACCTTATACCGGCCAACGTCTTCCGGAAAATCCCTGGGAAATATTAGAAAATTTTCCCGAAAAACCAGTGTATAAATTGGGTAAGGTCAAACTTTCTTTGATCGAAACTTATAATGAAGAAAAAGAGGAAATTTCTGAGTGGATACCCGGCCAATCCCTTGAAGAAATGGGGCAACTGATGATCAAAATTTCCTCAGGTCGTTACACTCGACTACTTCCTCTCGATTTCTCTTTGATTACTCCAAAACCTTAACCTATCCCTCTTCGGAGAGATATTTTTTGATTTCCTGGGCTACTTTGCGGTTAAGTCCCGGGAGGCGGGCGATCTCTTCTATGGAGGCCTTCTTGATGGCTTCTAGGTCGCCAAAATATCTCAATAAGGTTTGGCGTCTCTTT
>Ga0256914_1002219_pt1 | contig 16434 bp, 16 predicted proteins | sample HulkmetaG_FD_191571 | JGI IMG/M metagenome (GOLD analysis project Ga0256914, IMG submission 191571) | Hydrothermal chimney microbial communities from Main Endeavour vent field at the Juan de Fuca Ridge, Pacific Ocean - Hulk | ecosystem: Environmental > Aquatic > Marine > Hydrothermal vents ... | reverse complement strand
ACATGCTGGACGCGGGCATCATCGACCCCGCCAAGGTGACCCGCAGTGCGGTGGAGAATGCGGCCAGCATCGCGGCCATGATCCTCACCACCGAAGCGCTCATCACCGACATCCCCGAGAAAGAGCCCGCCGTGCCCGCTGGCGCTGGCGATATGGGCATGGGCGGCATGGGCGGCTTCTAAGCCTCACCCACACTTGCAACCCCGTTCACACACAAAACGCCGTCAGGATTTCCTGGCGGCGTTTGTTTTGTATTTTGCTGACGCGACGCCCCACAAAGGACATCGCACCGCCTGGTCACAATACACCCAACATGAGACGTAAAAACAAAAAAACCGGGCGCCATCACTGATGGCCCCCGGGCAGGATTGAGTGGTGTAAAATTCGTGGCCTAGAAGATGCGATCCAGGTTGACAGGTTTGCGGGCAGGGGTCGTCACAATAAAGGTTTGGGCGCAACCAAGTTCCAGGCCCGGAGGATTCTCCGGCGGCTTGGGCGGCTCCGCGCCCAACTTCTCATATTCCTTGCTGAGCGTCAGCAGATATTCATGAATGGAATCCGCGGCCTTGCGCGCACCTGCCATGGCCGTGACCACCAAGTCAGCCCCATTGACCGCATCGCCCGCAGCCCATAACCCAATGCGAGAGGTCATGCCCGTCTCAGGGTCAACTTTGATCTCACCCCAACGTTTTGTTTCGAGGCCGGGCGTAGCCTTGGCGAATTTATCATCGGGCCAGAAGCCCAAAGCCAATACAGCGATATCCACATCGGTGACAAATTCGCTGCCAGGAATGGGAACCGGACGACGACGTCCTGATTTGTCAGGCTCTCCTAGTTTCATGCGACGCAATTCCACCTGGGCCAGTCTACCATCGGGGCCCGGAATGAAACGAACGGGCTGGGTGAGAAACTCATACTCCACCCCCTCTTCCTTGGCGAAACCGCGATCTTCCGCCCGACCTGGCATCTCCGCCTCAGAACGACGATAGCTAAGAATGACGCGACCAGCGCCCGCTCGCACAGCTGAACGCACACAGTCTGAGCTGGTATCACCGCCGCCCACCACCATGACGGTCTTACCCTCGATGTCTGGGCGCTCCAATCCGGGTGGGAACATTTCCTCGGGCAGATTCAACGCAATCAGAAAATCCAACGACTTCCACACGCCCGGCGTATCCTCCCCCTCTGTCCCCATCGTAGCAGGAATTTCAGCGCCAATGGCGATCATCACTGCGTCATATTCATAAAGCAGATCTTCCACATAGGGATTATCAGGTGTGTTTACGGTGGTGTTGCAGATGAACCGAACGCCAGCCTTCTCGCACCGCTCGACAATCCCTTTGACCTTATCTTTCTCCAGCTTAAAATCAGGAATACCATACATGAGGAGACCGCCGGGCTTGGGATGTCGCTCATACACATCGACATGATGCCCTTTCAGCGCCAAGATTTCGGCCGCATGAAGCCCAGCCGGACCAGAACCGACGATGGCCACTGTGCGACCTGTGGGAGGCTGCTGTTCTGTTTCCAGCAATGCTGGCATTTTATCGTGTTTGCGCATCCAATCGGCCAGGAAGTATTCCACTTTGCCGATGTAAACAGGCGGTTCATAAGCCCCAACCACGCACGACCCCTGACACAAACGCTCTTGCGGACACACTCGCCCACACACCTCAGACATGGTGCTATTTTTGCGAAAGGCCTTGTATCCTTCTTCAAACTCACCCCGGGCTGTATGCCACATTGCCAGGGGAATATCATTATGCACCGGGCAGGCGGTCAGGCAAGCCTGCGGTTCCGGACACTGGATACAACGAGCAGCCTCAATCTTTACGGTGTCTTCATTATATCCCAGGTAAACCTCGTGAAAATTAAAAATGCGCTGTTCCGGCGGTTGCTTGGGAACTGGCACACGCGGGATCAACAAATGTTCTCGTCGATCGATATGTCTGGCTCCAGTTATCTCAAACATAAAAGCCTCTTGGCAAAAAAAGGGGGGAGGCTCGATCATCGTTGACCGGGCCTCTCCTGGATGATGACCGAAAGTGATGTCACCCTGCGATGAGGGGGCAACGGAAGGCCGGTGACATCTCTTTGCAATTATATTGTAGCCAATTTCACAAAAAAAAGCTATCTTTATGATTTAAAAAATGCGGGTGCGCAACCTATAGCCACGCCCATTCGCATATTATTCCGGCGGGCGCAATCGAAACTTACGCATCGATGAGGAACGAACGTCCACTCTAAAAGACACCCATTATGATAAGGGGGCGTTTCAATTTCGGGGCAGTTTATCAATGTCGTCGGGTCTAGTACTCAGTCAAATGTGGTTTGATGGAAATCCTCTTGTGGCCGTGGCCTTTACTTGTGGCCGTGGCCTTTACCATCGAGTAAACTCAGACTCTCCAGGCGCTTTGCGCCAGCGGTCGACCTCCGTCGACCGTCTCTGGTTGGTGAAGGGACGGCGTAGGCCGTCCGTTGGCCAGAGGCCTACAGAGACCGACTTCAGTCGGCCTGTCGGCTGGCCGTCGCCTTCTTCCCTCAAAGCAGACTTGACTTACTACTAGTTACCTGACACAAATTGGTTTTGTTTGCTGCCACTGACCGAATGAATTCGGTTCTTGGGGCGCAGCCCCCTCCTTTGCTTCCTCCCCCGCTCCGAGATGGGCGGGAGAGGAGATGTGGAGAGGAATTGCCTGTGCCGCCCGTCCCCCTGCAGGGACGGTTCCCAGTCGCGATTTTGCAAGCTATATTTTTGAAAGAAGGGCTGTCAGCGCAGGCTGACAGGCGGCCGGAGGCCCTCAGCCCTGATTTCAATCGGCAGGAAGCATGAACATGAAATTTGTGTCAGGTTGCTAGGGCGCTTTTCTATTTTGCCGGGCGGATTACGAATCCGCCCTGGGGAACTCCGCTCCGGAGCCGGATTCATCAGGCGGGATGGCAATGATTGCCCCCATTTTGAAACGCCCCCATTATGATATTCATTCTTGATTACCGGACGTTCATGATCTAAACTGTAGATGCTATGACCATCCATGCCATCTTTGCCGATGTTCACAACGAAACACACAACCTAGAACACATTCTGGCATATCTGGCAGGCCGTCAGGTGGATTCGCACCTGCAATTGGGCGATCTTGGCGCCCGGCCCTTATCCTTACTCGACTCCCTGCCGGTGCGCCATACCTTTGGCAACTGGGAGGTGAGCCAGTTACACAAATTCCCGCCCGAGCGCCAGCCCGAGGTCGCGGCCTGGCCCGCTCACCTCGCAGGTCCAGGCTGGATCGCCAGCCACGCCAGCCCCGTCTTTCCATCCGAATGCACAGATCTAGCTACAACTCAGCGTTACGTGGCCCAACATCGTCCTCGCTGGATGCAACTCTTCCCCAGCCTCCTGCATGACGAAAACGCAATATGGGCGGCATTCACGGAATTAGGAAACCAGGGACGCCGCGTGGCCTTTCACGGTCACACTCATGTGCAGGCCGTGCAGCAGCTTGACCCAAATAACCACTATCGCCGTATCCGAGGCCCCGTCGTCCACCTTCATCCGGACGCGCTCACCCTGGTGGGCGTAGGCTCTGTGGGCGCTCCTCGCGATGGCAACGCTCTCCGCTGCGTCCTTTTCGACGACGAAACCTTTGAAATCGAACTCCTCGCCATCGAATAACCTCCTTTTGCATTTTCTACTCTCAATTTTATATCTTTATGAATCCCTATGGCGTCGATCCCTCCCGCTTTCTCCTCATCCCTCGCGTGCTGATTGTCGCCACTCGCGGCGATGATGTGCTGCTGCTGCAACGGGCCATGCACAAAAAACTCTGGCCAGGGATTTATAACGCGCCCGGCGGCCACGTAGAGCAGGGCGAGACCCCCGCCGAGGCAGCGGTGCGAGAGCTGACGGAGGAAACAGGGCTACAAGTAGATGTTCTCACCTTGCGCGGGCTGCTTATTGGTGACGCTGTGGGCGAACTGCCCGGCGTGTTGGTGTTCATCTACCACGCCCAGGTCTCAGGACAACTCCACACCCGCAACGCCGAAGGCGTTCCCCATTGGATTGCTCGCACCCATCTGCTTCATATCCCCACCCTGCCCGATCTGCCGCAAATCCTGGATATGACCCTGGATCAGGATGCTTTCTTCTACATCTACAAAACCCCTCGGGCCGATGGCTCCGAGGACGTGAGGATCGCGTGACTTATCATTTCATCACGTTTTACGCTTGCGCCAGCTGCTCGATCAACCTGGCCTCGGAGACCGGAGACGGAGGCCGGGAGTAGGTGGCCTGAGCTGTTCTCGTTCCCCCATCATGCGTCTATTTCTAATGACGCGCCGGGATTGCCCCTAGTTCTTGCGAACGCACCTATTTTCGCAGGCTTGCCCGCGGCGATATCGCTGAAAATAGTGGTGGCAAGTGGCAAGTCAACTCCGCAACGCCACCTGCGACCTGCCACCTGCAAACTACTTGTCTTTGCGCCTGTGCGTGAGATATTTTCGCCTTTTTCATTTTCAGCAGATCACGATTTGCCATAATGCGCAGAGCCGGATTCGTGATCCGGCGGTGATTCGAGCGTCAAACCCGCCAGATTGCGAATCCGGCTGGACACATACTCTCGCAATCGTGATCTACTGATTTTGACTTTTACATTTTCAAAGCAGGAGCAACCCCATGACCGACATCAGCATTCCCCGCGAAGTCCGGCCCTCTGAGTATCGCGTGGCCCTGGCGCCCTCGGGCGTGCATGCACTGACCCGTGCGGGCCATCGCGTCTTCATCGAACATGACGCCGGGCTGGGATCGGGCTTCGATGATGAAGCTTATCGCAAAGTCGGCGCCCAGATCGTTTACAGCCACGAGGAAGCCCTGGTGCGAGGCAATATCGTGGCCAAGGTCGCCCGTCCCACCAATGAGGAATTTGCGCTGCTGGGCGAGGAACAAACCCTGTTGGGATTTTTGCATCTGGCTGCGGGCCGCCGCGAAAAAATCCGCATCCTGCGTGATAGCGGGGCTTGCGCCATCGGTTGGGAGACGGTGCAGCAGGAGGATGGTTTCATGCCCGTATTGCGGGGCATGAGCACCATTGCCGGGCGCATGATGCCGCAGATCATCGGTCGGTTCATGCAGAACGATTACGGCGGGCGAGGCGTGGCCCTCAGCGGTTGCCCCACCGTGCCTCCGGCCGAGATCGTCATCCTGGGCGCGGGCACCTTTGGCTCTGAAGCGGCCGTGGCGTTGGCGGGTATCAACGCCTCGGTCTATGTGCTGGATATCAATATGCGAGCGTTGGAGCGATTGGGCAAGCGTTTGCTGGGCCGGGGCGTAACCATGGCCGCGACCGATTACAATCTGCGCAAGGTAGTGAAATTCGCTGATGCCATCATCGGGGCGGTGTATGTGCCCGGACAGCGGACCCCGGTCATCCTCACCCGGGAGTTGATACGCACCATGCGCCCACGCAGCCTTTTTGTGGATGCCAGCATCGATCAGGGAGGCTGCGCCGAAACCAGCCGCCCCACCACCCACGCCGACCCCACCTATGTGGAGGAGGGCGTCATCCACTATTGCGTGCCCAACATCACCAGCGTGGTGGGACGCACCACCACCCATTCGCTGACCCACGCCACCCTGCCCTATCTGCTGGCCCTGGCCAACGAGGGGGTGAATGCAGCCCTGCAGCAATTTCCGGAACTGGCCCGGGGCGTCAACATCTGCCGGGGCGAGATCGTGCATGAGGGGTTGAAACGGGCGCTGGAAGAGGAGGCAAGGGCATGAAAGCCTGGGAGCGCATCTATCGCTCGAAAATCACCACCGCCCAAGAGGCTATCCGGTCCGTCTCGAATGGCGACAATATCTTTCTCACTGGCAATTGTTCGGTCCCGCAAAAATTGTTGGGAGCGCTGGTGAATCGAGCTCGGGCCGATGACATCCACGGCGTCACTATCCACCAGATCCTCACCATCGGCGATGCGGATTACGTGGCTCCGGAGATGGAAGGACGCATCCGGGTGAACACCATGTTCATCAGCCCTAACGTGCGCCAGGCGGTGCATGAGGGTCGGGCCGATTTCACGCCTGTGTTCCTCAACGAAGTCCCCAAACTGTTCAAGGAGCGTTACATTCCCCTGGATGTGGCCCTGGTGCATCTTTCGCCGCCCGACGAGCACGGCTTTTGTTCTTTTGGCGTGGAGGTGGGGCTCACCAAACCCGCGGCCGAATCGGCCCGCATCATCATTGCCGAGGTGAATGACAAGATGCCGCGCGCCCTGGGCAATAGCTTCATCCATGTCTCCAAGCTTACTCACGTGGTTCCGGTGGATTACCCTCTGCCCGAACTGCCTCAGGGCGAGCCGGGCGAGCTGCAAAAGGCCATCGGCGCCCATATTGCCGAGATGATCCCCGACGGCGCCACCCTGCAAATGGGCATCGGCGCCATTCCTGACGGCGTACTGCACTTTCTGCGAGAAAAGCGGGATCTGGGCATCCACACCGAGCTCTTCGCGGATGGCGTGGTCGATCTGGTGGAGATGGGCGTGATCACGGGGGAGCGTAAAACCCTGCATCCGGGCAAGATTATTGCCGGATTCGTGCTGGGCACGCAACGAGTATATGATTTCATCGATGACAACGCCATGGTGGAATTTCATCCCCAGGATTACGTGAATGATCCCTTCATCATCGCCCAAAACGACAATATGATCGCCATCAATTCCGCCATCGAAGTGGACCTGACCGGTCAGGTGTGCGCGGACTCCATTGGCCCCAAGCTCTACAGCGGCGTGGGCGGCCAGGTGGATTTCATCCGCGGGGCCACCCGCAGCAAAGGCGGCAAGCCTATCATCGCTCTGCCCGCCACCGCCAAAAAGGGGATGATTTCTCGCGTCGTACCCATGCTCAAACCGGGCGCGGGCGTGGTCACCACCCGCAACGATGTGCACTACGTGGTGACGGAGTTCGGCGTAGCCGATCTCTACGGCAAGACCATCCGCCAGCGGGTCGAGGCTCTTATCGGCATCGCCCACCCCGATTTCCGGGCCGATTTGCGCCAACAGGCCCGGGAGCTGGGGTATATTTGAAATCGAGTTGGGTTGTTTGCCCGCGTGTTCTGGCGGTCACGCTGGCTGCGTGCATCATCTTCGTCAAACGTGAAACGTCAGCGCGTTTTCCACTGATTACCGCTTACTGACAACTGGTTACTTTTATGATCACCATCCCCATCCCCGACTACAAAGAAATCACCCTGCGCCACTTGGTGCTGGATATGAACGGCACGTTGGCCCTGGATGGTAAGCTGCTTCCGGGCGTGAAAAGCCTGATCATCCAATTACAACCTTTGTTAGCGATCCATCTCATCACTGCAGACACCCACGGCGGGGGGCAGGATGCGGCCCGGACGTTGGGGATACAGTTTCACAAGATGCAGCCAGGCCCGGGCGGGCCTCAGAAGCTGGCGCTGTTGCAAGAGTTAGGCCCGGAAAGCGTGGTTGCCATCGGCAACGGGGCCAATGATGCGCTCATGCTGAAGGCCGCGGCTCTGGGTATCGCTGTCAATGGCCGGGAGGGAGCCGCGACGGCTGCGATCCTGGCTGCAGACATCTACGCCCCCAACATCCTCGACGCCCTGGATCTGCTGCTACACCCCGACCGCATTCGGGCGACGTTGCGAAGATAAAAATGCGATGCGTCCTCAAACTGCACCGCACATGTCATTTGCTTGATGATGTAGATTGCTTCCTTACGAAACGGTAAGCCGCCAGGGACACGATGACGTAAATAAAAGTGAGGAGGATGAGGGTAAACTTCAGCATCGCCGCCCATTGTGCGAGCCTCGCCGGGGTCTCTGCGGGTCCGCTGACCAACATCTGCCACAGGAAATAATTTTCCAACGCGTCTGCAAGTCCGGCCGCGCCCATTCCCCAGGCAAGCATCACGCCCAGTTTGCGCAGCGCCCCTGTATGCACATCGGCCAGCCACAGCGCCGTCAACGCCAAAGTGACGCTATAGGCCAGCATGTAGAGATAATCGAAGCCTAGGCTGAACGCAGCATGGAGCTGGGCATTAGCATTCCAACTGGCCATGATGGCTCCTGCGACCGAAGCGTTGCCAGCCAGTTCATAAGAAACGATACCATGCGGTGCTGCGGCTGTCTGCAATGCGCCATCTATCCGCTGTAAAATCCACGTAGCAAACATGGTCATCCCTAGAAAGAACCAGAAGAGACGTTTGTAGATGGAGGAAGGAAGCTTCAGAAAGGGATGAGGCATGGAATTTCTCCGTTGGCTGACGGTTGAGATGATCGTCTGGAAGCAGGCGTTTGCGCCAATTTCTACTGGTAATGCGCTCTGGCGGGCTAAAAATCGCCCGTACCGAGAAATCCATCGATATCGGGCATGTCGGGCATGTGGATGTCAAGCAGTGCGCCTTGTGCATCGATAATAATCATGAATCCTATCGACTTCAACATATTGCGGGCCTGAGGCGGTATCATTTGATCCACATTTTCATCCATGTGGGTTATCTGGTACTCCAAGGCCGTTTTGGTAAAGATGTCATCTTTGCCTATTAATTCCAACATTCCACGTATCGCCACTTCTTTGTTTTCCATTACCTGGTTTTTGAAGAACTGCAACACCTGCCGATCGATATCTGCGGCGTCCAAATGCCGGAGAAAACCATCATCGTCATAAAGATAACAGGCGTCAGACCCCACCCACCCAACTTCCAGGGGGCGATGCTGCTCATCAAAAATGAGTCCTTCGAACATTGCGTTTCGAGCCATCTTAGATGTCCTCATGCTGATAACGATATGGAAAGATAGCTTTCAGCTTTTTATGCTATCACAATTTATGGTTGCAAACATAATTGCAATTTCTCTTACACTCCTGTAAAATTAGCAAGCTGGACATGTTCTCCAGCAGGTGTTGTGCGGCAATTGCCTCCAGACACTTTAACTTCTTGCAATCAAGTTCGACCATTCATCAGGGAGTCAGTTACAAATGGCGGCTTCGATCAACTCGTCAGACCCAGGCATGAATATCTCTGACGAATCGCTGATGGCCTTGCTTTCGCAATTGCCAGAGAAGTATCCGGAGTTGAAACAAGCAATCACGGTGCAACGCGTTTTGCCATGGGATTGCATTGCCCCCAAAGAAGAGATTGCCGATCATCTTTATATTGTTGTTGATGGTTTAGTTCAGATTTTGATCACGAGTAAGGAGGGCAGACGTTTGGTAACATCGGTGCTGAGGCCGGGGGCGGTGTTTGGTGAGGAAAGTGTGTTCAATTTTAGTAATCGGGGACCCAATTATTGCGCCCAAGCGCTCAAGCCCAGCGTTTTGTGGAAGATTCCGGCGAAACAGGCGGACGACTTTTTAATCAAGCACTCAGAGCTACGCCTGGCATTGCTTCGCACTTTTGGGGTGCGATTGCTGCAAGTGGAAAATCGCTTGGAAGAAGTTGCCTATCGTTGGCTCCCTGAACGTCTGGCGGCAGAAATCATTCGCCAAAGCCGCTACGCCGAAAGCAATCAGATTCGTTTAAGCCATCAAACTCTGGCTGATATCTTGGGCACTTATCGTGAAACTATCAGTGCGATTTTGCGCGATTTCCGCGAAGCGGGTTGGGTAAAGCTGGGTTATCGGCGTATCACCATCTTGAACCAATCTGCGCTGGAAAATATGGCGGGTATCGTCAGGGATTGATATCGCCCGATGGGCTGAGTTCTCCACGTAAATTGAGGGCCAATTGTTGGCGTCGTTCATTGGGGGTGAGGCGCTCCTGGGCCAGTAAAAACATGAGCTTGACCAATGCAGTGTTGGGCGTCATATCATGGCCAGAGACGACACCCGCATCGAGCAAGCGCCGTCCGGCAGCGTAGGCGTGCAACTGTACGACGCCTTGCTGTTGCTGAGTAATCGCCACGATGAGTAGATCGCGCTCACGGATCGCCTGTGCAATGACCTCGGTCAGGCCAGGCGTATTCGGGATATTGCCGCTGCCGAAGGTTTCCAGCACCAGCCCACGAATGGGCGCGTCGATGAGAGCGTTCAATAAACTCGGAGTAAGCCCAGGAAACAGTTTGATCAGCGCCACATCTGAGGCAAGTTTTTCATACACGTTCAGCGTCTTGGGCACAGCGGGGCGTGAGGGGATGATTGGGTAATCGATGTAGACACCAATTCGCGCCAATGGGGGGAAGTTGGGCGACGAAAAGGCGTTGAAGGCGAAGATCGATGTTTTGATGGCCCGGTTACCGCGTAACAATAGACCGTCGAAGTATATCCCAACATCTTTGATCTGATCGTGACCGCTGGAAGCCAACTCAACAGCTGTGATCAGATTGCTGCGAGCGTCGTTACGGACTGCGCCGATGGGCAGTTGTGCGCCGGTAAGGATGACAGGTTTGCGTAAGCCTTCGAGCAAGAAGGATAAGGCTGAGGCGGTGTAAACCATGGTGTCGGTGCCATGCAGAATGACAAACCCATCATAATCCTTGTAGCGCTGGCCGATGTGGCGGGCCAGTGCAATCCAATCTTCCGGGCCCAGATCCACCGAATCGCGAGGCGGATCAAGCGTTGCGTAGTCCCATGCTCCTAATAAATCGAGCTCTGGAGCATATTTCAACAAATCTTCGATGCTGGCAGGTTCCAATGCGCCATCGCTGCGACGCACCATCCCGATGGTGCCGCCGGTGTAGATGATGTGAATCATGCTGTTCTCCGATTGGAGTAAAGCTTCTTGAATATTGAAATCATGTAATAAGCCCTTGCCGCATCGCGTATTGAACGACATCCGCTTCGTTTCTAAATCCCGCTTTTCGCATCATGTTAAAGCGGTGGCGCTCAACGGTACGCACAGAAATATTCAACTTATATGCTATTTCGTTATTGGTGTCTCCCCGAGCAACCAGAATCAGCACCTCCCGCTCCCGTCTGGTCAATCGATCCATGATGCGGCCATCATCCTTTCCGCTACATAACTGATCCAGATATTCCTGGATCTTTTTGCGGGTGAAGGGAGGACTAAGAAATTGTTCGCCTCGCGCCACAGCTTTGATCGCTGAAATCAGATAGATTGTATCTGCTCCTTTGACCACATAACCATGAGCGCCTTCTTGCAAAGCCCGAACGACATAGCCGATATCTTTGTGCATGGAAAAAACAACGATTTTTGTCTGCAATGAGCGCATCTTATGAATGGTGCGAACAATTTCGATGCCTGGTATATCGGGCATCACCAAATCCAATACCAACACCTTTGGTTTGGTCTGCGTCACTTCTTGAACGATCTTTGTGCTGTCGGTTGTACTGCCGACCAGTTTCAGCTCAGGATCAAGATCAATGATGCTGGCGATGCCGGTCAGAACAATCTGATGATCGTCAGCCAGAAAAACGGTGATAGGGTTGGGCATGGCTATTCCTCAAGGCTTGTTTTCAGGAGTCGGGTCCAGAGCTTTCAATCGGATTTTCACATACCGGAAGAATGGCGCGAATCGTCGTGCCACGATCGGGAGCGCTCTCAACGGTCAATTTCCCACCCAATAAATGCACACGTTCTTGCATTCCTGAGAGTCCACTCGAAACGTATGTGGTCATTACATCATCAGGTTCGAAGCCGATGCCAGCATCAGCGACGGTGAGGTAGATACGATCATCATTTATATGAATTGATACGGTCACAGTATCTGTGCGGGCGTGTCGGGCCACATTAGTCAATGACTCTTGAATCACGCGATAAACGGTGATTTCGACTGTTTGAGAGAGTTGTAGCGTATCAAGACCGGTGTGGTTGAAATTAACCCGAATGCCTGTGCGATCGGTATATCGTTCGAAATGCCAGAGCAGTGTGGGCAACAAACCAAGATCATCGAGTTGTGAAGGACGGAACGTCAGCGAAAGCTCCCGCACTGTTTCAGTGAGATTTGCTAACATGTGACTGGCCTTGGAAAGTGCTGCCTTTCCATCTTGCGATGAGGTGAAATGCTGCGCCCGCTCGAGTACAAATTTCATACCAATAAGCTGTTGGCCGATCTCATCATGGAGCTCTCGGGCGATTCGAGCGCGCTCATCTTCGTAAGCTCTGACCAACTTTTGCGCCTGTTGCCTGAGAAGGCGCTCGGTTTCCTTTCGCCATGTGGCATTGGTGGCCACCCCCAACCCCACCACTTCATCATCAATCAATGCTTTGGTCAGATAAACGTCCAGCCATTGCCATTTCCCATCTTTATCCTTGATTTTTAACTCATAATAGGTGCTTTCTCCAATGGACATATTCTCAATCAGTCGTTTGCTAGCACTCAACGATTCGACATCGAGCAAATTCAGAACATCGCTCGAAGATGCTTCTTCGGTTGAGAAGTCCAAAGTAGACTGCGTGGCCATGTTGACATAGAGCAGTTCTCCGTCTTTATTCACTACAAAAACAGATGCTGGCAGTAATTCTGCGAGCATGCGGAACTGGGCTTCGCTTTTCGCCAATGCTTTCAACATTCGCTCTTCTTCGGTTACATCGCGCATGACCACAAGCACCGCCAGTTCTCCATCCTCAATAAACGGAAAAACGGTTGTTTCCGCCAGAAAGATGTCGCCATCGGCCCGCATAATTTTCTCATTGATCACGGGAAGAGGCTCCCGAGCGTGCATCATATGCTTCATCCGTTTTCGGACGCGTTCATGTTCATCGGGATGAAGAAATTCAAACACCGAGCGCCCACTCACCGCATCTTCCGAATTGACGCGCAAGAGATCCAGGGCGGTTTGATTTGCAAAGAAAACTTTGCCATTCTTGTGGATTATGGTGGCAACGGGAAGTAGACTGACCAGCTGTCTGAAGCGCGCTTCGCGCTCTTCCAACAATCGCTGCTGTCGCTTTCGTTCTGTAACATCTCTGAACATGACCAATAAGGATGACTCAGCAGCCATACTTTGCAACGGGATTGCCGCCACTTCGACGTCAATCACCTCTCCATCCAAACACAAAAACTTTTCTTCGACATAAGGAGCGAAGGGGAAGGAGTGTTTTTCTTCGGCATGTTGCAGGGCCAGGATGCGGTCAATGGCTTTTTGGCGGAAATCAGGATGAACAAATTCGATGGCGGGCTTGCCCAAAATGTCGGCGGCGTTTTTTGCCCTCATGATGGCCAAACCTGCCGAATTGATGTAGGTCGTCACGCCATTGGTATGCACGGCAATGCCCATAGGAATCATGTCAATGAACTGCTGCAGAAAGGCTGTCTGCCAGAGATGTTCTTGCTCGACTTGTTCAAGACGTTTCAATTGCTTGCGGAGCAAAGCCAACTCTTTCTCCAGTTGTGCACAATGTGCTTCGTCTCGGTATTGAGAGGCGTCAAACGTAGAGGAAAATTCAGCAGACATCAACCTTCCATCCATCCAAAACAATATGCTGAAAAGAAATCGACCGATACGGCGTATCGAGATAAGAACCGATGAGAGCATTGGTCAGCTCATAGTAACGGTCTAAATATCCAGTGGTTACGAATCGCCACGAGACGCGTACTTCCTCCGCTGTTGTTTGTAAACCATACTGAGACAACATGCGTTGCGTCTGCCGGGCCACCGCCGGCGCGGGGTCCACCAAAGAGACTCCATCTCCCAACACTTGTTGCAGTGTGTCTGCGAGAAATGGAAAGTGAGTGCACCCCAAAACCAAATGATCGATAGGCGCATCTTGGATTGGCGCCAAAATTCTGCGAATGCGCTCTTTCACACGAGGACCAGAAAGCTCATTCCGCTCCACCATCTCCACCAACCCTGATCCCATCAACGTATGTACATGTACGCCATTGGCAAAACGCTCCACCAGATGCGAAAAACGTGAGGCCCGCAACGTTCCAGGGGTGGCCAATACGCCCACATGCCCCGTTCGCGTTGCCTGGCTGGCCGGTTTGACTGCTGGCTCCATCCCCACAATGGGCACATTGGGCCAATGGTAACGCAAGCTGGTCAGTGCTGCAGCCGAGGCGGTGTTGCAGGCAATCACAATGAGCTTGGCTCCTTGTTCCAGCAACCAGGAGACCGCCACATGCGTCAGACAGGCCACTTCGGTCGTCTTACGAGCGCCATAGGGAACATGCGCCTGATCAGCTAGATAAAGTATCGACTCCTGGGGCAGAAGGCGCACAATTTCTCGCCAGACAGACAAACCGCCGACGCCCGAATCGAAAACGCCGATAGGAGCCATGTCACTCATGTGGGCTTATGCTTTTTTGTATGATAACGGGCGGCTTCCTCGATGAACAGAGCAAACACCCGCAACATCAACTCATCATCCATCAACATTTCAGGATGCCATTGTACGGTTACCGCAAAGGGATGATCCTCAAGCTCCATGGCTTCAATCACGCCCTCGGGCGAAGCGCCCACCACTCTCAATCCTTTTCCGGGGCGGGCCACTGCCTGATGATGCAATGAATTGACCCATAACACAGCGCCCAACTCCTGGGCAATCTTACTCTCGGGATCAAGGAGCACCTGATGCGGTCGCCTCTGCCTGAACCCTTCCCCTTTGCCACGCATATCATGCACCTCATCCACCCCTAACTCAACATAAATATCCTGATACAAAGACCCTCCCAGCGCCACGTTCAACAATTGATGACCACGACAGATACCAAGAATGGGCATTTGTTCATCTACGGCCCATTGCGCCAACAGCAACTCTACCCGGTCCCGATCAGGATCGGTTTTTTCAATCGATGACTTGGGCTCATCGTCATAAAAATGAGGATCGATATCCTCTCCTCCCGCCAATAACAATCCATTCAACCGTTGAAAAATCTCGCGATAAAGCGTTTCATCAAGATGCAGAGGGATAGGGCAAGGAATGCCCCCCGACCGATAAACCGCATTGAGGTACAGCTGATGCACCGTATAGAGCTTGGCGCCGCGAGGATTGGCTCCCTGGCCAACAGGAATACCGATGATGGGAAGAACCGATGAATGCTTACGTTGCATGAGCATCTCCAAGATAAAGATAGTTTGATTATACTTATATTCTATCCCCTGCAGCAAAGGAGACCATGACAGGGATGGAGTTGTTCGCAACCCCTAACACGGTTATACTTACGCATTATGGGTTACTTTGCGCTCACACTCACCTTTCTACCGCTAATTCTCCTGTTGTGGCTTGCCAACATTGCTGACAAACGCCGACAGCCCCATCCCGACAAGCACGGGATGACGATCATCGTCTACGTATTACTGGCGGGTTTTTGGCTTTCGGTGTTGGGCATTGCGATTTTTGTGTTTTTCATGGGGATAGCTTACCACCACTATGCCGATATTGATGTAATGACCGCCCGATATCGCGCACAGGGATTGGACCCAATCATGGTGGTGAAGTTGATGCAATCGTTGCCTCGCCTGGGCGCAGGAACAACGGTGCTGGCGTTGGCTGGTCTGTCGTTACTGTTCCCGGCGCCACGCAAACGCATCGCCCGCTTCATCCCCATCCACCCCCACAGCGTCACGCACGCCGTCGCTCTGGCGTACGGCATACTCATTTTGCTCAATCTGTGGGTGGTCACAGGCGTGGGATTAGAGGTCGTGGCGGGATCATTGCAACAGGCGCCTGAAGTTCCAACGGCAGAGCTCATTGCAATGTTATGGTTACAAAATGGCTTATTGACGCTGATGGCACTGATTGGCGTAGGATGGCCATCTCGACGCGACCTTCATCGCACCTTTCACCGATTAGGACTATTGTGGCCCTCCCGCAAGCAAGCAGGTATAGGAATTGGCCTGGGCTTGGCATCCTTTCTACTGCTCCTCCCATGGACCTGGATTTTAGACAAAACAGGGGTTGGTTTGAACCCAAACATCGAAAAAATCAGCGAGCAGTTACTTGGACCATTGACAACTTCAATACCGGGCATTATCTCGTTGGGATTGGCAGCCGCCTTGGGTGAAGAACTGGTCTATCGCGGCGCATTACAACCCCGATTCGGCATCTTCGCCACCGCACTACTCTTTTCGCTCACACACAACCAATATGGCGTCAGTATAGCGACATTGACAGTCTTCTTTTTAGGACTTTTGCTGGGATGGAGCAGAAAGCATTATAACACAACGACCTCCATTTTAGTTCACGCCACCTATAACATCGCCATTGGGCTATCTAGTTTTTTGTTTCAGTAACGTCACCACATTCCATCCTCACACGTTCAGAAAACAATCCAGAAGTGCAATCTCGGGCGGACGAAACCTGCCGGGCCGTCAAGATCAGGACATCCGCCTCTTGAGGGCATGGAAATCCTCCGAGCGCCAGTTGGCTAGCCTTCACATTTTTCGGACATTGGCAATACGCAGGCGATACAAAAAAGCGAACCAATTCAGCATTGACGCCAAAAACGGAAAACGCAGCCTCACACCTTGAACCCTGAACCTTGAACCCTGAACCTTAAACCTTAAACCTTGAAC
>Ga0256914_1002218_pt1 | contig 16434 bp, 31 predicted proteins | sample HulkmetaG_FD_191571 | JGI IMG/M metagenome (GOLD analysis project Ga0256914, IMG submission 191571) | Hydrothermal chimney microbial communities from Main Endeavour vent field at the Juan de Fuca Ridge, Pacific Ocean - Hulk | ecosystem: Environmental > Aquatic > Marine > Hydrothermal vents ... | reverse complement strand
GTTCTGTATATTGTGGAATCTCTATTCTTGTTCTGACTCGTATGAATTCCTTTATGATACTTTTTATCTGATCCTTGCTGAATACATATTTTCCTAGATGAATCATTATACTTTTCTCCCGAATAGTATGATCGACAATATCTTGACGGCGCCTCTGGTCTTGATAATAGATCCTAGTATCTTATGTTTGGTTCCTATTATAGTTGACATTGCTTCTGCTACCATTTTGGCGCGCTTCTTCTCCCGCTGTTCTATTGTTTTACTCATGTGAGTATGTAGGCATGAACCGCAGACTTCTATATTGGAAACAATGACAGTATCTGACCGGCGTCCGCAGACCTGACACTTTCCATTCAGTCTTATCATTATATTTCCAATGTCTACGGTTCTTGATGCCATACATTCCTCCTCCCTACTTCTTTTTTGACTTGGATGATATAATATTATCTATTAATCCATATTTCTTTGCATCTTTAGGATACATCCAGTAATCTTTTTCCATATCTTTTTCTACCTGTTCAGCGGTTTTTCCTGTTGTTTCGGTTAATATCTCAACAACATCTTTCTTTGCTTTCTTTATTTGTTCCATTGCAATTTCCATGTCTGACATTTTTCCACGCATTCCGCCTAATGGTTGATGAATCATTATTCTTGCGTGTTCTAATGCATATCTATGGCCGGGCTCGCCGGCAGTTAATATTAATGCTCCCATGGATGCGGCTTCACTAAATACAATAGTATGCACGGGTGATTTAATATTTCTCATAGTGTCTATGATTGCTAAACCATCTGAGATGACTCCGCCAGGTGAGTTAATATATAACTTAATAGGTGAGTTGTTCTTAGCATCAAGATATAATAACTGCATTACTAATACAGTTGCTGAAGATTCATTAACTTCACCAACCAATAATACAATTCTGTCTTCCATTAATCTTGATACTAAGTCGTAGCTGCGCTCGCCATTCGGTGTGCTTTCTACAACATATGGTATCAAATTCTTCGTTATTCTGTTAATATTATTATCCATTGATATCCTCCTCCTTTCAGGGTTGTTTATTAATTGAGTCTAGCTTGTAGCTCTCATGATTATCTTTTCTGGCTTTTTGCTTGATATCATCTCTTGCAATTTATCCAATTCATTTCTTATTTGTTCTAATTCTTCATCACTTACCTTCATATTTCCAGCATTAGATTTATTTAGTATCTCAAAGAATTTATAGTATTTCTCTATTCCTTTTTGAAAATCTGATAGTATTTGTTGCCAATCTTTGTCTAGAGTTGCTTGATTTGGGTATTCTACTGGTTCTGTGTATTCGGGATCAATTACACCATATACTTTCCCTATATATATTGGTGGTTCCGAGTCACCAGAATAATCTGATTCGATTCCGTGAATTTCTGTTATATCGATATGGTCAAATTCATTTCTATATTTTGTAAGATTGATACCATATATATGTATATATATACTATACATTTCTATTCTCCTTTGTGTTATTCATGATTCTATCAGTATTGACTATAATTTCTATTAACTTATGTTCAACATCAATCCATTGTTTAACCATATTGATATTTATATAATGAGCCGTTCCAACTGTTATTATATGTAATACATTGATGATCATTAATTTATAGGTTATAATCTCGTTGAAACTGATTTTGAATGTTATAAGAGATGCTACAAATCCAAATATATTTACACCAATAATGAATGCTAATATGATATCAGCGACTATATCAACTTTGTTCATTACCTTGCTTCTATTGCTTATCCATTTTACTAGATATGAGTAATCCTTGTCTTTATACTTTGTTGTTATAGTGTCAATTAATTTTGAGTCGGACATAATGATTCCGAATATTGAATAGGCTGTGCTGGCCGCTAGAGAAAGCAAAGTATAGAATGAATAGTTAATGAACAATGATTTCCTTATACTTATTGAGTATGTGGATAACAGAAAATAAGCGACAATAAAGTCAACGATGGTAAGAACCATTAATACCATTGTGGCAGTTATATGTGTTCTTATCCCATCATAGAAATGGATAAATGCATCTTCGATGTCGCTATTTCTTCTTTCTTTTACTTTCTCCATTGCTCTTCCTCCTTGGTTTTGGTTTATCAAATGAACTTTCTATTTTGCTTAATATTTCTATTGTACTTCTTGTTATATTTTCACTTAACTCATGGTATCTCATAATAATGTCGCTTTCTGCTATAGCAATGATAAGTAATGCCAAGATTGTAACTAGTTGGATTACCGCGATTCCTATTGATATTTGTGTTTTTGTGTACGGGAATACTATCCACATAATTGTCATCGTTATTACTGATAATGTGGATAGCGCCGTTGCCAATAATGTTATGCTTCTTATCTCTTTCATAACTTTGACTGTATGCTGCATAATACCATTGGTTTCACTTGTTATCGGTGGAAGCATTAACATAGTTATGTATGCATCATTTGTTATTGATGTATTATCTCCGACAATACTATTTAGTAAGTTATCCGAACTGGTATGTAAGTCCTTTGGTATAACTATTCTAGTAATTCCATACAAACTAGCAATAACCAGTATACTAAGAATTACAGCAAGTGTTAAGTCAGATGGATCATACATAAGTCTGGATGTTACATGATTTGTATCTACTTTATTGATTAGGTATATATAGGTTCCAATGATAACACTAATCAGCAACAATATGTATGTTCTAGCAGTGTTGATAGCATTCTTAATCGTATGTCCTACCACTTTTATGTTAGATACTATTAGCCTTACTCCTATTACATATTCATTTGCTTTGTTTTTTCTCATATTGTACCCTCCTTGTTTATTTTGTTCCGGACTCTATTTGTTGTTTCATTTGACCTTTTAACTGATCTATTATTTTCTCCATATCTATCTGTTCTACTGGTTGCTTACCTGATGGTGTGGTCATGGCTTTCCTTCTCTGTTGCAGTTTGGCTATTTTATATAAACTACTTATCTCAGATAGTAACAAGATCAGATTCTCATCATTGGCTAGATACATTATCTCGTCACCATTGTATCTCTTTATCTCATTATGAACTATGCGTAACAATTCTGAGCTGCCTAAATATGTCTCTAATTGCTTATCTCTATATATATCTACATATTTAATAGCCACGAATGTTCCTGATAATATTATGATAAATATTACCATTCCAAAGGCTATCGTTTGTCTGTAAAGCGCGGTTTCGCTAACTGTATTTGCTACTAACTTAACATAGAGTGTTGCTCCAAATATACTGATAAGTATAATAACAAATAGCAGTATAAATATTGTTATAACATGTTTCATTTTAATCACCTCTTTTATTATTCTTCTTCGTTAATTACTGATAGATCCCGATGTGAGTCATACCATAGTTTCATTATCTTTGGATTATCAGTTTGCGTTAATCTATACTTTATAAGCATTAATATTGCATATTTATGTTTACCGACAGACTCAATCATATCATCGATGAAGCGCGCTACCTTCTTCTTTGATTTGAATTTCTTTATAGCTACTCTTATGGGGTCTTCGTCTTTATATCTAGATTTGATTCTTTCATATAGATTGCTGTTCCAAAACATATTACTCAACCTCCTTGTGATCTATATTCTCCGGATTATATATATTGCGTTGATGACAATTGATATAAACATTACTATATCCATGCTCATACATTGTCTTTCTAAATATAAAGTGTATGTTGCTCTCTTTGGTTATGATGGGTCGGCCATCTTTATCTGTAACTTTATATATTATGGAATAAATACGGGCTGTGGTGCCATTCTGCCAAGACTTTTGAGTATTTATAATCATATGTTCTAATTCTATGTTATATATTGTATCGACATTGATATCAATATTTATATTGTCGATGTCAATATCTTCTTCATCTTCAAGACTTCTCATAATTACTGATATAGCGTGCTTCCTGATAAGTTCTTTCATTGATTTGATTACTTTGTTTCTTATTGATAAATAGTTACTCATTATTCTTTACCATCGCTTGTTGTTGTTATAACTAAAACATGGTGCTGATCTTCAAAGTTGTCGTATATCCTTACTATGTTGAAATATTGTAGTATATAGTTATCTGTTTCACTTATTAGTTTATCATCTTTTATTAGTTTTTCAAAGTATTCTTTTGTGAATGCAACGTATCCTATGACGAAGTCGAACAACGCTTGTAGCATATCCCATTCTGGGGATGCCAGTTTTATTGTATACTCAAGAGATGTATCTAGTTTTTCAGCTATATCTTTTGATAATTTCTCATAATTTTCATCTATCTTATTGATGTCTTCGACAATCAAATTTTGATATTGCTTTAGTATATCCTTTAGATCTTTCCTTTGCAGAATATGTATGGTATTATCTTTACCACTGGTTTCATCCATTTTAATGGAATCATATTTGTCGATTTCTATACGGCTATCTATTCTTTCTGAGTATGTTGATCCGTTTTTAATGCTTTCTATAAACGTGGTATATGGGTTATTATACTTGTCACCATATTTATATTTGTTACTGTGCTTCCTAGTATATTGACTTTCTGCTTTGTATTTTTTGTATATTTTCTTATATTTTGTCTTCTCTATTATATTGATGTAAATTCCATGGTTCATTTACTTATTCCTCCTTTATGTGCTTTATTTACTAATTCTAATTTCCGGTATAAATAGTATATTCTTGTTTAGGGCTGGTGGAAAATATAATGTAAATGTTATATTACCTCTTATGACATTTTTTATATGTCTTAGTTCATTATTAAAATGGCTAGCTCTTGTTGTAAACTCTTCATTATAAAATTCATGTAGTTCAGGATCGTGACTCACTGATTTATATTCCAGTATCCGGTTTCTTTCATCTATTAAAGATGATGTTTTGTTGTAACTTTCATTTATTGATATTATGATAGCGGATGCACTGAAGATTGATATAATCAGGAAAGTCCAAAATAGTCCGTGTAGTGTCATATTTGCAGCAATAAGAGCAATCGTTCCGCTTACAATAAAAATAATGAAAAATATCATGGATTTAGTCCTCCATCTTTTATTATTTTATTATTTGATTCATAGTACTGCTTGCTTTCTTTTAGTACCTGATTGATGCCTTTTTCATCTATTTTGTTTACTATATCATCAACAGTGTTTTTTGGAAGATGATATTCAAGGATTTGTGAGTACTTGTTATCTTCAATCCTGATTCTTTGTAGGATATTATATTCTTCTCTCAATTTCGTATATTCACGGATTAAGTCATCTTCTCTCATAATTATTATTCTCCTCTATTCCACTTATAGTTCATTTTCCATATTCTATCCTATTATTCCAGTCTCTTATGCATTCTAATGAATTAAATAAATTAGTTATTGCATTGGCTGGCATTGTTAGATCATCGATGAATATACGCAGGAATGGTGCTTCCAAGACTCCCTTTCTTGCATTATATTTCTCAGTCCAGAGATCTCGCAGTTTTATCTCTTCATATAGGATGAATGCTCTTTTATTCTTATTCCTCGTTTGTGTATACAGATTATCTAAAGATATCATTTTTGTTTCAATATCTATTAAAGCCATATCATTGTATGTTAAATCTGCTATTCCTATCACTGTGATTAGTGACATAAATATAATTACAAAGAAATACGGAAAAGAATTTCTCATCGCGATCCTCCTAATCTAAGATGCTTTTGTGTCCGCATTTTATCTTTTTCCAAAATTCCATTTATTTTTACCTCTTTGTTTTTTCGCGGAAGTATATTTTTCTCGCAAAGTACTATCAGGGAAATAGTATATGTTATAATCATTATTAAACAAAACTTCTATCTTTCCTTTTTCTGTTAATTCCTGTTTTGCTTCCTGCAAGAAATCATAATATTTTTTATCCAATGTCTTATTAATATAAACCAATTCTTTAAATGTTAATTGAAAGCCTAATGCTTTAACAATCTTTATCATTTCTTTTAATTTATCAAGAGTATCACTTGGTTTTATAATGTAGACCAACCTTACTTTTTTATTTTTATAATTACACCAATCTATTTTTTCTATGCTTTCTATATCATCAAAAGAAATCACCCATTTATGTACATAGGTATCAATTACCTTTTCTATATCTGTTTGTAAATCTCTTGCTGGCAATATTATTCTTGTATGAATATCAACTTTTTTATTGTTATTTTTTGCTATTTTAAATGTTCTTAGCAAAACTTTAGAAATAAAAAACCTCATATAATTATATAATGGATCGCCGCCTCCTGATAAATTTATCTTTTTACCATGATATAATCCCAAAATATCGTCTAATTTGTCTAAATCACCAAATACATCCGAAATATTATAATTTAATTGTTTCCAAATACAATAATGACAAGAAAAAGGGCAACCCCAATTTGTTATAATAGAAAGTCCTAATTTTTCTTTGTTTGCTTTTTTAATTATTCTTACTTCTTCTTCTGTTAGTTTCATTTTATTTTACCTTGAAAAACAAATCATTTTTTGAGAATACACCGGCTAATTGTCCACAACACAATCCGGCTTCTTCGCATTTAGCAATAGCGTCATAAATAACAGGAATTCCTTCTTTCTGAAATTCTTTTGCAAGTTTCTCCAAATCTTCATAATTCTTATAATTAGCGAATGTCTCTAATTCATTTCTATCAGCATTTATTGTGTTATTTAACGGAATTAATTTGACAACAAACTTCTCCGGATTTAAACCATATTTCATAAGTTTTTTGACATCAATTTCTACATTTTTCATCACAATAAAATTTAAAGTTATTGTCCTATTTGTAATCGTATGATTCTTGTTTATATAATCAATTATTTCTTTAACCGCAAGAATATTCGCTCCACCAACTAATTCTTTTCTTTTATTTTCATCAGTTGAATTACAACTTATTTGAAAATGTAAAAAACCGTCAAACACATTTTCTTTTACATCTATTACATTATCTATTACATCAAACCCCGATATTGTTTTATTGTTATAATTTGCGTGTCTTGGCAAAATTGAATTAAAACAAGGAAGCCATTTAAAATTGCGATTATTTTTTCGGGAAATTTTATACAGGTTTTTCATTGCTCCTAATACATTTTTTAAATTTACGGCAGGTTCTCCCATTCTTGCAAATCCTATTTTTACCTTCTTGCTTTCTGTTACATAAGGGGAATATTTTAATAATAAATCCACTTCTTCTTCAATTTCTTCTTGAGAAAGATTGCCCTTAAATTTTAAAGGTGCAACATCACAATGAGAACAATTAAAACTACAACCTTTTTGTGTAGATACCGTGAGTAACCATTTCTCTTTATAGTCTTTCAAATGTTTCCAAATTATATGCGGATCTTGTGTTTCTCTTACTTCTTTATGCAATTTACCGTCAACAGACACATCTCGCATCTCTGTAAATTCAACGGGATAACCATCTTTCGTTTCTGCTAAAAACACTCTACCACTTGGTAAATAGAATGATTCTTTAAAATTTAGAATCTTCATCACTTAGTTTTGCCTCCTCTTTCACTTCTTGATAGTATCATTTGCTTTATAGTTGTTTCCGAACAAAATCAGTTTACATCTTATGGATAAATATTACTTCTATTATATAACGTCACAATATAGACTAAGCGTCTTCCAATTCGTCACAGAGTGTACCATATGTTCATGGTTTATTTTTTTCGAATCGGTTATTCCACCATTGAACTATGTTATCAACTAAAAATTTAGTATTTAGTCCAATTGCACCAGTTGTTGTTTTTTCTACTTCGCAGTTTCTACACCTTACTGTAACCTTTTTTGTTTTGGTATGATGATCTTCCATGCATAATAATTCAATATTTTCGTTCCCGCAAAATGGGCATGGTTTTAACTCGATATCGAATTCTTCTTCATCGTCTGTTCTAAATTTAATTTTCATCGTTTTCATCATTACCATCCTTCTATCTTTCTGAACATGTAAAGTTGTCAAATTCTATTGTTTTTAATTTTTTACTTTGTCTTTTTACGAAGTTTCTGGCTTCATGAATACAATCTTCTGTTTCTGCTGCGTCGTAGTCTACAACTATGATATCATCTCTTTTATTCTCACTTAGTATTTTTGTTATTATTCCCTTTTCTACTATGACTATTGCTTTCATTTTGAGCCTCCTTTAATTCGATTTAATTCGAAGTTTAACTTTTTTGATCTGAATCTTCTTTATCTTCATAAACAGTTACTTCTTAATACATTTTAAATCTATTTTATTCGTCACTAAATATTGAGTTAAGGGAAACGATGCTGTTTCCTTTATTCCCCTCTAATTTTACAACACACTTTCTTTTGCTGATGCCTTTTCTTGTTTTAACATATCTTACAAATTTTCCCTTCTTTACTCGTAAAGCCGATGCTCTGCTATTAAAATGATGTGTGTATATATAAATTATATTATCACCTGCCTTATACCTATTACGTCTATTCATTTTCCCTCCTATAACAATGTGGTGACCATATATTTATGTACCATTATCTTTTCTTTTACTACAAAATTCACTATTCTTCATTTTTTATCTCTTGATTTTTCTTCTTAACATTCAAATCTCTCTCTATTTCATTAAACAACCTGTAAATAAAATCTATTGTCTCGTCGTCTTGTTCTTCCAATGTATTATCCTGTAGATTCCAAACTTTTAACAGAGAAATTTCATTTGTATAAACGTTTGATACAGAATAATCAAAATATGTAGACAAATTTATACACAATAAGATATCAGCCAACCTAATCGGTCTGCCTAATATTTTAATTTTGTTCTTCTTTATCCCTATCATGGGTCTGAATTCCCCACTATCCATATATACCGAAATCTTATCATTTGTTTTATTATATTTTGACCAACTTATGTCCTTCTCTATAAAACTATCAATAACCGTTCCTTTATTAACTTTTCCTATTCTACTTTCCGATTCTATCAATGGAATATCGACGCGACAACCAAATTGTATTTTTACTATGTCTGGATTTACTTCTATGCACGTTTCTCTAATATAATTGATTTTTTCTATTCTTTCCCTATCCATTTGCTCTTTATTAATCACTCTCTATTCCTCCTTTTCATTTATCTTACTAATGATCATCATCTATATCACCTAATAGATCCTCTAATAACTTATATAAACAGCCCGCCAAAAAGAAAAAATTCATCACCAACCAGAAAAATAATACGTGCCCTACAATAAACTGAACCATGTAACCTATTTTGTCGATATTATTTGCTATACATTTCCCAATCAAAATAAATATTAAAAGTAATATTATGCTTAATCCAAACCTTAACCATTTCTTCTTGTCATTGCTTTTCATTTTCATCCTTCTACTACTACTATATTTCCATTATTAATCGATTCCTCAACTAATACATCCGCCGCTTCCAGAATACCTATTCCTGTTAGCCAGTTTAAAACGGCATTCTCACTACAAAAATCCTGCAGTGTTAAAAATTCTTCATCATTCAACTCTGCTGTTGATGTTTTACCTTTTACAAAATTAGGCGGTTCTTTTCCAGTAAGAATTTTAATAACATCATATAATGGATTTTCTATTAATTCTTTCATTCTTCCATATCCTTGTCTAACACTCTCTTAAAAATATAATCTAGTTCTTTATACAACAAGTAATTAAATTTATCCTTTTTCTTGTCATAACTTAAGATAAAAAATATATCAGGCATTTGTCTGTTTTCCCGGTCAAATATAAATCTATAAGCATAATGTTTTTCAGCATTGATTCTGTCTATAAATGATGTGTTTTTCAGAAATGTTATTCTTTTCTTGCTATCCATTTTGACAATTATTTGACTATTTTTATCAACCGCATTAATCATATAATTTGTTTTGTTGTTGTTTTCTTCAACAACAAACATAGCATTCAGTATATCACCATGTATCTTGCTGATTATATATAATCTGCGTGCTACTGTATTATTGTCCAAATCCACCTGTCTTTGTTTTATAATAATTATTCTATTCTGTCTAAATGAATCATCTATTAAATTATCTACTCTTATTATGTGTCCATTTACATCTATCTTTCTTTTTTCAATGACACTCAGCAAATATATTCTACGTAATATTGACCTATATGACTCTGTGTGAATTATTTTCCTTATAATTAAATCTTTACCAGCGATGCCAACTACTGTTTCATCTAATACTGTAAGTAACGAATCTTCATTAATATCGCGGTGTGATTCTTTGCTATGTTTGTAATCAGCTGTATTTTTATCATCTTTGTATTGTGTTACGAGACCATTTATTGTCCAGATTAACAGAACTATTACTATGATAATCTTCCATGCAATGCCACTTACTTCTATTTTTATATCTTTTCTTCTGTTGTTGCTTGTTTTACTCATAATTCGTTTCCTCCATTCCTATTCTTCATACAATATTAGTGCTGTATAGACAGCGAAAATTCTAACACCTGTATCAACAGAAGTTATCAAAAGTTTTATATCTGTTATGTTTTTACCTCTTATGAAACGATTGATCTTCTTCTCCAGCTCTGATTCATCTGTTTCGACTTCAATCAGCTTTACTTTCATTTTTTACCTCACTTACTCATTTTATTTCTTATCTTTTCCTAAAATGTATCGTCTGGATCTTTTATATTCGCAATCTTTATTTTAAGTTGAATAAATGGGATGTCGGATCTTACACCACGTTCACCATGGTTTGATTCCAGCCATTGTACTGTTTTTATCTGCCGGAGTTGCACCGGCTCCATCCTGTTTATGTGTTTTTGTACGTGCTTTTACACCTGCACTACACACCTACTATTATAGTAGGTCGGATGGTGAGGCCCTGGTTCCGACTTATCAAGAAGTTGTTACATCCCATTTATTCAATCATCTCAGAATAGTTTTCTAGATAATCAAATAAACAATCAACATGAATAAGATCAACTTCTGCCGAACTGCGGGATTTGTTAGATTTCTTATCTTTCTTTTGTTGTTTACTAGCCGGAACAAATTCTATACTAATCTTATAATAGTTCTCGTTCTTCTTTATTGTATTTCCGCAGAATGCACATTTATTTCTCATGGTGTATCCTCCTCATCACTTTGATTGGTCTTAATTTCCACATATCTTTCGGATATAGGAAGTAAAATGAGAACCACTTATAACTCCATGTAGTATTATGTATCATAAGTCTTTGTAGTTCTCTGTTGAATCGCTTTGCTTCTGTAACAAACTCCTTGTGATTAGTAATTTCCATTATTCTGGCGCGCTCTAACTTCAGATAAGTATAGTAGTTGGTTTTCTTAATTGATGTAGTAATTATTACAAGTAGCAGTAATACGATTATTAGCGGCACGACTCCCAGTCCAAATAGAATTACAGATTCGTTATTAATATCTCTATCTTTGATATATACTACTACAAATGTAATAATACTAGAAATCAATATTATCAACCAAAGCATATTGTTTACTCCTAGTTATATTTATTTATTACCACTTATCTTTATCGTGTATTCTTGACTAGCACATAGTTTCGATTTAATTGTATTTAATATATTTTCCTTGTCTTTATCTGACAACTTATTATAGTACTCAGGATCTCTCTGACTTATCCATCCGCCCTGATATGTAGAGTAAATATATGGCGGGATACCGCCAATCTTAGCGAATTCATCATACTCTTTCTTGGATGACCAACCTGACCATATAATCATGTCTGATATTATATGATCATTCTTGTCATAAGTTAATTCGGCATGTAGTTTGCGACCTTTGTAATTAAGTGATATAGTCGTCTTTACCTTCTGGCTTTTCTTACTTAATAGACCACTGCCTTGGAATAAAACCATTATTATTACCAGTGCAATAATTGTAACTAATATTGTAACATTTCGTTTTACCTTCATAATACTTCCTCCTTTTATTTAATATTGTTTATGCTCGTATAATGACATTAAAGCTATCTGGCAATTCAAGTGTTGTCATTACTTGTTTTACCATGGTCAGCATATTGGAATCGTTATCATTATATATACTCTCTGAGTCTATATAATATGGTTCATCTACATCTATCATTTTGATTTTATCGTCTTTCTTATCATGGAAATAGATCTGCATGTTTGTATCATCAGTTAAGTATCCACATTTATCTGTGTATTTTATTACGAAGTGTTCACCTTTACTTGGCAACAGTATCATATTAATTGTATCCGTATCACATATGATTATGGGATCTTTTATTTTTCGTTCATCGGATCTTGGTATTGTAGTAACAACTTTTATTTCTGGCAATATTGATATAATCTTTTTCTGTATACGGTTTGGCAGTCTACTAATCATTGTATGTTCACTTGTTATAATTTCCATATTTAACCTCCTAATTTGATACATCTCTCATATTATACTGATTTATTCCGTTATCAATGATTTATAGCATATTCAATATATAATCTTTGATATCTGGCTACCTTTATAAGCGCATCTCCAATGTATTTCCATGGATATGCTGATTGCCAGCGGCGTCTCTTCCAGCGCTTATACTCTTTAATTCCGTATTTATATGCACCTATTGCGTCGATTTCATTTTTGAATACTGAGACTATGTAATCAAAATGCGTTGCGCTCCAATCAAATATCTTTACTTTCCAATATATTTTATGTATGTCAATTTCCCATATACTTCTAGGCGGGCGCTCTCCTCTCATTCTACATACTGATCTTATTGTGCTAAGTTTAATCTTTGGATATCCTATTGAAGGACTGCCGCCATCGTCTCTTATCGTAAAGTTATGCCAAAATTGTGGCTTTCTTATTGTAATGATCTTACCTCGTCGGTGCTTCCATTTCCCAGGCAGCACCGACTCGGTATAGATCAGGGCGGTGTAATATGGAATATGTTTAGAAAAAGAGACTAATAGAGTAGCTAGTGTTTCAATCTCTTCATCACCTTTATATGGTGCATCTCTCTTTATTTCATGTAACATTATCTTATAGTATATGCGTTGTTCAGTATTCCAGTTCTTGTATTGACACATTGGATAGTTATCGCGCCAATCGTTACTCTTAGGAACTGGTATGTGCGTAGTTATATAAACAAGTGGAATCATGATCAGTGTCATTATAATTATTAGTGTTATGCTTTCTGCTAACCATTGTTTCATATTTTTACTCCATATCTATCCAGTCATATTCATCGTATGCATCTATTGTGGTTCGGATCATATATCCTTATTCATCCTTATCTACTATATCTATTATACTCAAAGCTCTAGTTAATATGCCTACGTTATCATGTACAACCGCACCGATTTTAATATAGTTCAATACTATAGTATACATTGGTGTTCGTTTTCTATATAGGTAATGCTTGTTAATTTCTATTAGTCCACATGGTGTTTTATCTTTCGCATCTATCGATATACTATATTCAAGATCAATTGGCTTTCTTGATTTTGTATTACTACTTCTAAATCTTGTTTTCTTTGAGTACAGTGAGTAACTATAATTTTGTTTATCTATCTCTACGTCCGTACCTATTTGTTGTAAATAATCCAAGTTTCTCTGTACCAATTCTTTTATATACTTATCATATTTCGCAATCCTACTTCGTGGGATATTTGGAATCATTCCTTGTATATAATTATTTCCTATTCTGTATGTTCCATCTGGACTCCTTTTTCCTATATTTGTAGTTATATTCAAATGACCTAGATGCTTGTATTGACTATTATACACGTGTACTGACACTAACTGTATACCATAGCCAACCTTTTCTACTCGTTTGATATATAAATTTGTGTTTGTATCATCCATTAGATTTAGTATGTTTGCCATAAATAACCTCCTATACGGGTTTAGTATTTAACATACATAATTATATTTTAGGAATCTATTTCTACCTATTTTTATGTATGCTTCTCCAGCGAACTCATCTCCAGTATATCCTCCGTTAGTTGTTTGATTAATATAAACAACTAAACCACCTTCGGTTTGTTTTTCTCCTCTGAATTTGTTCACAATTTCAAAGTTCCAAGTATAATCACTGTTAAGTTCTATATAATCTACAATCTTCCTGTATTTTGTTCTTGATACAATTTTTGAAACCTCTTTTAGCATTGTTTCTTCTGCTTTTTTCTCCTGATCCTTTATTTCTCTATAGTATGAATCAAGAACCTCGTCTACGGCTTCTTGTAAATTGTATTTTTTCCGCATATATCTATCCTCTAACATTATATCTGTTAGTCTTTTGATGATTTACTCATTGTTATATCTTGTACCACGCATTTTTTCTTTACTATACCTTGTTTATATAAATCATATAATTTATCCATTGATATAAACTCCGCATTCTTTCTGTAATTTGTATTATCTAATACTGTTTTTATAAATGATTTCAATCCATTCCAATAAGCAGCACCGTTCCATAACGAGAAGTGATTACCGATTATAGTTACCTGGCGGCGACCATATAGGAACTCATTAAGTAAGTAGTCCCTATATTTCTGTGTATATCTTATTACTAACTTTTCATCTCTTATTGGTTTGGCTTGACTATCCCAATAATAGAAATTATAATCCATTAATATAACTGTTTTCTTGTCTTTTATATTGAGCATGCTTAATGGAAATATTGGTAAGTCTGAGTTAAATAAATGTCTTACATTATAATTTGGATTAGCAAGAGATGCATCATATTTATAACCAAATTGTTTGAGATAGTAGTATCCATTACTATTCATAGAGAGATTCGGGGCGCGGTATCCAATTATCTTTTTACTGGAAAGCGTGCCATTTGTTATGTTATATAATTCATTGCGTGTATCCATAACATATTTGAAGAAAGATAATTCATTTATCCAGTCTTGTTTCGTGAATTTCTCTCCGTAGAAATGACCTACTGAATGAGAACCGATTGTATTCCCCTCTAGCAATGCTCTATTTACATACTTGATTCTCTCTCTTATTCTGGCTTTGTTTTCTCCCCATGACAGCCACGAATAGTTCTTTCTGTGCATAACGTGGTATGGGTGTGTTTCCAATTCGTCTTTTGATATAAAGTATGGCGCTGATATGAAATAAGTAAAATTGATGTGGTTGGTCTTTGCAAAATCTAATGTTTCTCTCCACATCTTCAATGATTTACTTCCATCAAAAGATACTACTACATATTTTTTGTTGGCATATAGTGATAAGGATAGTAATAGCAATACTAAGATAATAATTAACCTCTTCATTCTTTATCCTCCTTTAAAAATGTTTTGTTTTCTTTTAGGTCTATTATATGTTCAAAGCCGGGCTTTGTCATATAGAATTTAGGACTCAATAGATTGTAATGATTCTGAAACAGATATGCTGGATGGGTGACTATACTTTCGTTTGTTACTGATATATCACTTAGTTGCTCGTATATACCGTTTATATCTTGTTCTCTTTCCGGATTGGCTTTAGCATATTGCTGCCATGTTTCTTGGTATCCAATTATTAGCTTAACCATTCTATTATAGGCATAACTATCATTCATGTCATGGAATATTTTGCTTTTTATCTTTGTATGCTTCTTAGGTGTTTCATAAGTTGGAATTAATATATTATATACCTGACGGATTTCTACTGGATTATTTTGATAATCTCGGTTTAATATAATTTTGTCTATGTATCTATATTCATATAGAGATGTTTGTTGTAATCCTTTGAGTATAAGATTGAATTCATCAAATTCTATTCGGATTACTGGTATTGTTTGTGTCATAAACACGATATCTGATGTATCACTCCTGCCAGTTAGTTGTGTAATAAAATTGGTTGTAGTTTCCAATATCGAATTACTTGTATCAGTTAATACTGTAACAACCTTCCCCTGGGTTCCATTACTTATATAGAAATCTCTTATTGATATATTGTAATTAAACATATTTGAGTGTATAAGTTTCATATCATGGCCATCATATCCAGCTGTGTATACGTATTCTCCATAGAATTGTATTGTATTTATATTACCATCATTCATTATGGTTAATGCATCATCTCGGAACATAGACAAGTAGTGTTCAATTCCAATCATAAGCATGCTTGGAATATTGTCTATTATTATATTATCCTTCCCTCCAATGTTTATATCAATTTGTAATGTTATTGCATTTACTGGATACCATTCTATAATTTCTCTAGCCATAATATCCCAGTATATATCCCGGAAATCGTTTCGTAGAACCTGGTTATCACTAGTATATGATATATAATCATCATATAGTTTCCAGGCAAATGTACTCTTTACAATTCCACTATAGTGGTTTATGTCTTGTTGTAACAGTTTAACGTTCCGGTTTTTATTATATTTGTCTGTTAGATGGTTTATTATATCTAATGTATTTATCATGTTTTCATTATCTGACTCATGATCTTTGATTTTT
>Ga0256914_1002217_pt1 | contig 16436 bp, 15 predicted proteins | sample HulkmetaG_FD_191571 | JGI IMG/M metagenome (GOLD analysis project Ga0256914, IMG submission 191571) | Hydrothermal chimney microbial communities from Main Endeavour vent field at the Juan de Fuca Ridge, Pacific Ocean - Hulk | ecosystem: Environmental > Aquatic > Marine > Hydrothermal vents ... | reverse complement strand
TCTTTATATTCAAAAAATGTATAGCCTTCATTAAAAATTTCATTAAAATGAAGATGTAAATTTTCTCTATATTTTTTTAGATTTTTCAAAATAGTATTTTTATTAAAAAAAACTGTAATTGCACTACATTTTTCAATGTAGTTAAAAATATCATTATTATCTTCAGATAACATACTTATATTTATATCAAAATTTTTAAGTTTAAGCTTATCAGCAAGCTCTTTCTCCTTTTTAGAATTATTCAAGTTATTAGAAATTTTATCAATATTAATATCATTGTATAAGGTTAATGTGTTTTGAATTATTTGAAATTCTAACAGATTGTCCCCTTTAATCCTTTTCTGAGTTTCTACATTGAAAAAATTTATCTCTTCAACATAATCGTCCCAGAGGGTAACTCTAATAGGTGAATTGTAAATAGGAACAAATATATCAAAAATATCTCCTCTAAAAGAAAAATCACCTTTACTATTAATTAGGTAATTATTTTCATAACCATACTCCAATAAAAACATTGCGAGCAGTTCTCTGTCAATAGTTTCACCTTTTTTTATAGTTATGATATTTTTGAAGAATTTATCAAAAGAAATTATCTTTTTCAGAATAATAGAGTAGGGAATTATAAATATTTTATCTTCTTCAAATAGGAGCTTATAGAGGAGATTTACTATTTCTGAAACAACAGATTTTTCTTTTAAAATAGAGCTAAATGGAAAAAATTTTGGAATATTAAAAAAATATACCTTTTCTCTATTAATTAAAAACTCTATGTCATTTTTTAATGTCAGACCGGTTTCTCTGCTGTCAACAAAGATAATCAGATTTTTATTTTGATACTCTTTTAAAATTGATAAAAATAGAGATGCTGATGAAGTTGTATATCCAGATATTTGAAGTTTTTGACCTGAATTTATGCTGTTTGCTATTTCAATAAAATTTTCCATAAAAGAATAAGCTTAATACTATGAATATAACTGCGAATATAAAATTGAATAGAAAAAATCAAAGGATTCTCCTATAGGAGAATCCCTTAATGAAAAAAATATTTTTAAATACCTGCTTTATCTTTTAAAGTTTCAGCCATATCTGTTTTTTCCCAGGTAAATTCTGGCAATTCTCTTCCAAAATGGCCATAAGCTGCTGTTTTTTTGTAAATAGGTCTTAAAAGGTCGAGTTTTTCTATTATTGCTCTTGGCCTTAAATCAAATGTATCTAATACTATTTTTTTAATATCTTCTGGTGCAATTTTGCTTGTGCCAAAAGTATTTATCATAACAGAAACAGGCTCTGCAACACCAATTGCATATGCAACCTGAACCTCAGCTATATCTGCAAGTTCTGCTGCTACTATATTTTTTGCAATATACCTTGCCATATATGATGCTGATCTGTCAACTTTAGATGGATCTTTACCTGAAAATGCACCACCACCATGGCTGCCAACACCGCCATATGTGTCAACAATTATCTTTCTGCCTGTAAGCCCACAATCTCCCATTGGGCCACCAACAACAAACCTTCCTGTTGGATTAATGAAAAATTTGGTATCCTTATCAATCATATTTTCAGGAATAACTTCTTTAATAATCTCTTCCATAACTCCTTCCTGAATTACCTCATATTTAACATCAGGTGTATGTTGAGTGGATATTACAACAGCATCAACTCTTTTTGGTGTATGTCCATCATATTCAACAGTAACCTGAGATTTACCATCTGGCCTGAGAAAGTCAAGTATTCTCGAATTTCTAACATAGCTTAATCTTTTTGTAAGTTTATGTGCAAGATAGATAGGTAGTGGCATTAAAACCTCTGTTTCATTGCATGCAAATCCAAACATTAGCCCCTGATCACCAGCTCCCTGATTAAGACCTTCTTTATTAACACCCATAGCTATATCTGGTGATTGTTTATCTATAGATGTAATAACAGCGCAGGTCTGCCAATCAAAACCCATATCAGAGCTATTATAACCAATTTCTTTAATTGTTTCTCTTACAACATTTGGCATATCAACATAACAGTCTGTTGTTATTTCTCCTGCTATAAAAGCCAGTCCTGTGGTAACAAGTGTCTCACATGCAACTCTGCAATTTTTATCCTGAGCAATAATTGCATCAAGTATTGCATCTGAGATCTGGTCAGCCACTTTGTCTGGATGTCCCTCTGTAACTGATTCTGATGTAAATAAAAAATGCTTTGTTGACATTATAACCTCCTTTACAGCAAATAATGTATCATTTGGTAATACAGCCTATTTCACTAATATAAAAAGCTTAAAAAATCAACTAATTAAAAAAATTTAAATATTTTTCTGTAATTTTTTTTCTGCTAAAGATAAAATCTCTTTTTAAAAAGTTTCTTCTTTTAAATGATGCACTAATCCTTGGTATTTCCTCAAAATTTGAAAAACCTCTATAAATACACCCTTTTAATGTTGTGTAGAAATATTTAAAATTGGCTTTTTTTCCTATATTAATACTAAATTTATCGTATTCTCCCCATGGCCAACAGAAATGTTGAGGTTCTCTATAAGTGTATAATGAAATTAATTCTTTAGATGCTAAAAAATGCTCCATTAATCTATCTTCTCTCTCTTTATCTGTTTCAAATCTTTTTTCATTAACAATATACTCATGTCCTTTGAAAATACTTGCTGTTTTATAAACCTGGCTACTTTTATAATCAATATTGAGGAACTTTAATAACCTATTATTTTTACTGATAGCTTTTAAAGGAATATTGTCAATAAAATGAGTGAGATGTTCATAGCCGTGGCTTTCAAAAGATATAATTCCACTATTTGCCATTATATCAATTTCTTCCCATGTTAGAAATTCATCAGTGGTTGGCTCTTTAAAATTGTAATTTTTAGGTTTTTGTAAAGAGTTTAAACTGATTTTTCCATTTTGAAAATCAGCAAAAGTTTTTCTAACTCCTTTTTCCTTAATATATGCTGTTGATAAAAAAATTGTAGCTGGTACATGATACTTAAGAAGAATGGGATATGCATAAACAAAATTATCAAAAAAACCATCATCAAATGTTATAATAACGCTACCTGGTTTTAAATTTTCTATTTCATAAATTGAAGTAATTTTCCTATTTTTTTTTAAATACTCAATTTGCCATGTAAATTCTTTGATATTTTCTGGTGTTATTCTATGATAAAAAAGAATGTAGGCTGCATCAGGTTTTATCATGTTATTCTATACTTTTTTTAATTTTTTTACCTCTTGATAAAAATCTATTAATCTTTTGCAATATTTTTCAAAAGAGTATTCTTTAATCTTTTTTAGACAATTTTCTCGCATTTTTAATAGTAGCTCTCTATTTTCAATACATTTTTTCACAGCATTAAAAAGCCCATTGTAATCTTCTGCATGCTCAATTACAATTCCATTTTCATAATTTTCAATAATTTCAGATGCACCATTAATTTTAGTTGTAACAACAGGCACACCACAAGCCATTGCTTCAAGGCATACATTTGCAAATGGGTCAAAGTAGGTTGGGTGCAGCAGTAAATCTGATTGCTGATAGATTTTTACCAATTCTTTTCCCCTTTTTTCACCTAAAAAAAAGATATTTTTAAATAATTTTTCAGGAATTTTTCCATGTTTCAAGTTTTCAAAATTATCACCACCAACAATAAATAGTTTAAAATTATCAAGCTGTTTTAATACATTTAATATGCTATTTAAGCCTTTTAATTTAAAGTTGTTTGCAACAAAAAGCAGTTTTAAGTCTTTATTTAAATTATTTTCTCTACTAACTGGAGAAAATTGATTTAAATCCACAGGATTGTGAAATACAACAATTCTTTCAGAAGGGTAACCAAATTCCTTTATAATTTCTTTTTTAATTAGATTTGAAACAGCAATAACAAATTTTGTATTTTTGGTGTTATATAGTTTTTTTTCAAGTGATATTACCATTCTATCATAAAATGTTAATTTTTCCCTGTTTATCTCTTTTAAATATAATTTATGAAAGCCTCCACCAGCTCTGTATATATCCTGTTTTATAATTTTTCCACAACCCTGCACAATGTCAAATTTGGAAAAATCTTTCTTATATATGCTGTAGGTAAAAGTTGCTGTTTTAATAACTCTATTTATTGGAATTGAGAAAGCTCTTTTTATTTTAACATTTTCAGGTGGAATTATATTGCTTTTTGAGCAGAAAATTGTAACATTGTGGCCATTTTTAGAAAGAAATTTTGAAAGGTTGTATGTGAATCTTTCAGTGCCACCAGAGGTCTGATATTTTCTAACTATTAGAGCTATGTTCATTACTATAATTTTCTAATATTTTTTTTATAATATTGGAAGTTGAATAACCTTTAAGATATGGAATTGTGGTTACAATTCCACCACTGTTTTCTACAATATCTCTCCCAACAATATTTTTAATATCCCAATCACCACCTTTTACAAGTATATCAGGTTTGATAGTTTTTATAAGATTGTATGGTGTATCTTCTTGAAATAAAGTTACAAAGTCAACAAAATAAAATGCTTCTAAAATTTGCATTCTCTCTTTTTCATTAATAATAGGCCTGAATTTGCCTTTGATATTTTTAACGCTTTTATCACTATTAATACCAACTACCAGTATATCACCTAATGCCTTGGCTTTTTTTAAATAATCAATATGGCCTATATGAATAATATCAAAGCAACCATTGGTAAAAACAATTTTTTTTCCAATATCCTTCAAAGATGTTAGCTTATTGGAAAGATTGTGCCAAGAAAGAAAAATTTTATTCATTATTTTCTTTAAATACAGAGTATTGAATTGATTCATTGTCAAGAAATGACTTAACCTGAGTAAAAGTATCTTTTGAATCTGTGTAAATATTAATGAAAAATACTTTTTTGGGAACTTTTACAACCATATATTTTATATTGTAAATTCTGTTCTGTCTGAGTAAAGTAACAAAAGCTTCGAGTTTTGATTTATTTGCAAAACTACCAACATGCAAATAATAACCATTTTTGAATTTTAGTCTTAAATAATCATTTATATGCATGCCTCTAATTTTGGCTTCCATTTTTATTAGATTTATTTTCTTTAAATATGGTCCAATTAAAACTCGTTTAAATTCAATTTGTGCAACTTTTTTTGAAGAGTCAAATTTGATGTTTTTTATATGTGTTAAAAACTCTATTAATTCATTATATTTTTTTCTTGAAAGAAGTTTTTCAACAGTAATTTTATAGTTAATAACTGATTTTGAAGTTGTATTGTCAGTAATATTATCTTTTTTGGCAACTATATTTTTTGAGTTATTATCAGTAGCTGTTTCAGTTTGAGCAGGAACTACTTTTTTTAATGGTTTTGGGGTAAATGCTGGCTTTTCTGGAAGTTTAATTATCTCAGATTTTAAAACAGGTGCAACAGGTTTTGTAAATCTCTTGTAATAGTAGTAACCTATTGCACCAAGAATTGCACCAACTATTAAAATTCTTATAAAAATATCAGTGGATTTTTTCAATTTAAAAAATTACTCCTCTGATGCTTTTTGTTTTTCTTCAACAATTTTTTCTGTTAAAAATGGTGGTACTTTTTCATAATGAGAAAATCTCATTGTAAACATTCCTCTACCACCTGTAAGAGACCTTAAATCAGGTGCATATTCAAGAACCTCAGACATTGGAACTTTGGCTTTAATAAGCTGATTGTTATGTGCTTGTGGCTCAACTCCAACCACTTTACCTCTTCTACTGTTGAGATCACCAATAACATCACCCATAACATCATCAGGAACAATTACTTCAACATCCATTATAGGTTCAAGCAGTACCATTCCAGCATCTTTAGCTGCTTTTTTAAACGCCATTGAACCTGCTATTTTAAAAGCCATTTCAGATGAATCAACTGAATGGTGGGAGCCATCAAATAGTGTAACTTTAACATCTACAACAGGGTACCCTGCAAGAACACCCTCTGTCATTGCCTCATAAACACCTTTTTCAACAGCAGGAATATATTGCTTTGGAATAACTCCACCAACTATTTTATCTACAAATTCAAAACCTTTTCCTCTTTCAAGAGGCTCAATCTCTATCCAAACATCTCCATATTGGCCTCTACCACCTGATTGCTTTTTATATTTCCCCTGAACTTTAACTTTTTTGGTAATAGTTTCTCTATAAGGTACTTTTGGTGTTTTTAAGTCAACATCCACACCAAATTTCCTTTTAAGTTTTTCAACAACTACTTCAATATGAACCTGTCCCATACCAGAAACAAGGAGTTCTTTAGTCTGAGGATCCCTGCTAACCTGTAAAGATGGATCTTCCTCCATAAGTCTTTGTAGAGCTGCTGAAACTTTCTCTTCATCACCCTTAGATTTAGGCACTATTGAATATGAAATAACAGGCTCAGAAGGTTTAACCCATTCTATAACAATTGGAGAAGCTGGATCACAGAGAATATCGCCAGTAAGAGTCTCTTTTAATTTGGTCACTGCAACTATATCTCCTGTAATAGCAGAAGGAATTGGAACAAGTTTTTTACCAATCACCTTGTACAATTGGCCTAATCTTTCTTTAACATCTTTTGTAGAATTAAGAACTGTTTCATCAGAATTAACTTTACCTGAAAAAACTCTGAAAATGGTAATTTTCCCTGTGTATGGGTCAGATATTGTTTTAAAAACAATACCTGTAAATGGAGCATCAACTTCTGGATTAAGAAAAACTTCTTTATTCGTTTTTTTGTCAATCCCTTCTAAACTTGCTTTTTGTAAAGGATTGGGCATAATGGAAACTATATAGTCAAGTAATTTATGAACTCCAATATTTTTTATTGCTGAGCCGCATAAAACAGGAACAAACTTTCTTGTAAGGGTACCTTCTTTTAATGCGTTTAGCAACTCCTCTGATGTTATTTCTTCTCCACCAAGATATTTTTCAAGTAGATTATCATCAACTTCAACTATATTTTCAACTAATTTTTCTTTTAACTCTGGAATTTGCTCTTTGTATTCATCAGGAATGTCAGCTTTTTTAAATTTACCAGATGTATCATCCTCAAAAATATATGCTTTTTCTTCAAGAAGATCAATAAAACCTTTAAATGAAGCTTCGCTTCCTATGGGAATTTGAAGAAGCAAAGGTTTTACTTTAAGAATATTCTCAATATCTCCAATTGCTCTTTCAAAGTTTGCCCTTTCTCTATCCATTTTATTAATAAATATGATTCTTGGCATCTGATATTCTTCTGCGTATTTCCAAACTGTTTCTGTTTGAACTTTAACACCAGAAACAGCTGAAATAATCACAAGAGCGCCACCGCAGGCTTTCATACATACCTTGGTATCTTCCATAAAATTAGCGTATCCAGGGGTATCCACAATGTTAATAAGGTGTTTGTTCCAATCAAGGTAGGCTATTGAAGAAGATAAGGTTATTTTTCTTTTAACTTCCTCAGGATCATAGTCAAGAACTGAATTACCAGCGTCAACACTGCACAATCTATCAGTAACCTTTCCATTGTACAGCATAGCTTCACAAAGGGAAGTTTTACCTGCTCCACCGTGAGCAACAACTGCTATATTTCTTATTTTGTCAACATCATAAGTTCCCATAAACACCTCTCCTTTCGAAAGTTTTTTTTACTTTACAATTTTTTCTATAAATATGTCAAGAAAAGTTTAATCTATATATTATTGTGGGGTAATTTATGAATAATCCCCAATTTTAAACTATTTATGCCTTAATAGCTGTAAAAATGGATTTGGAGTATTGGTTCCAGATGTTCCACCCTCCTGTTTTCTTGCTTTTTCTATTAACTCTAAAAATGGATTTTTAATTTTTTTATTATTTTTGGTTTTATTTGTGTTATTATTATTTGATTTTTTAACTGAGCCCTTTTTATTTTTTTTGTTTAAAATAAGTAGAGGTTTCTTTATATTTGCTTTGTTATTTTTTTGTGAAATTAATTTTACATTTTTTCCACCAACCGGTGGTTGTGCAATAACTTCTGGACCATTATTTTTATTTGCTACTTTTATTCTATCATGTTTTTCTTCGTTAAAAACTGAAAGTTTTAAAATTTTTTCACCTTTTTTGAAATATGCAAGATTTTTCTCTATTTTTATAAGTTGATATTTGTAAATTTTGTCGTTAATATGCAAAGTAATGTAACCACGTTTATTCCTCAGTTTATTTATATCTTTAGTAATCCTTTTGGGCTTAACCAATACTTCTTTTAATTTATCAGTGTTAATAACTGCATAGAGGGTAAAATCATTAATTTTATCAATATTATTTTTATCTGTAGAATTTTTATTATTTTCCCCTTTTAAATTATCTGGTGAGAATATATCAAAAAATTTTTCACTTTTATTATCTTTTGTTTGAGGATTATTTTTAGCCTTAATTTCAAAGCTTGAAAAGATAAATAAAAGTAAAAATAATATTAAAAATTTATTTAACCTGCATTTCATTAAAAGTCTTCTCCCTATTATTTTCCATTATATTTTTAATGGTTTTTAATCTGTTAATTAACTCTTCTGAAAAATATGTAGTCAAATCTCGTGTGTTAATAATATGTGGTGTAATGGCAATTAGAAGCTCTGTTTTTTCCTTGGTGACTTTTTTACCACCAAAAAAGTATCCAATTACAGGGATTTTATTTAATACAGGAATCCCTGTGTCTGTTCTGTCATCTTTTTGCTTAATGAGTCCGCCTATTACAATGGTTTGATTATTAAACACAACAAGAGATGTTTTAGCAGTTCTTTTTAAAAATATAGGTGAATCTATACCAGAAACAGTGTTACTCTTTGGCTCAGAAACTTCTTCTTCTACATCAAGTCTTACAAGACCTTTAGGATTTATTTGTGGCCTTACTTTTAAAATAATACCAGTTTTTCTATATTCTATGGTGTTAGTAATGTTACCATTGTCACTATTAGTATTTGTAACAGATTTGGCTATTGTAGGAACATCTTCACCAATTTCTATTTTCGCTTCCTGATTATCAACAGAGAGAATGGAAGGTGAAGCTAAAATATTAACTTTAGATGTTTCTTCAAGAACATTAATCAATGCTCTTAAACCACCAACTCTATCAAAAATAGTGTAAGTAAAACCAAGCAAGCCTGAGCCAATAACACTACTTTCTGAACTTGCATCTAAGCCTTTATTTAAAGTTGCACCACCATTGTATCTTCTATTGTTTATTTTAATACCATGATTTTTAAGGTACCATTCGATACCATAACTGAGCTTATCACTGAAAGATACTTCTGCAATAAATACATCAATAAGCACCTGTCTGGGAATAACATCAAGTTTTTTCAAAACATTATTTATAATTTTAAAATCATTTGGACTTGCTTTTATAATTATAAAATTATTTACTTTATCAGGTATAATGGTAACCTCGCCACTAAGTGTGCCTGAATTAAAGGTGGCACCTTTAACAATAACTCTTCCCTTTTTTGTTTTAGTTGCTTTACCACCATAGAGCTGTTTTAATATATTTGCAAGATCTTCTGCTTTAACATTAGCTACAGGCACAACATAAACTTTGGTTCCTACTTCATCATCAGGGTGATCCGCTGCAAGAATCCAGTTAACAATGGTATCCATCATTTCCTTATCTCTTGCAATACATAGCAGGGAGTTGTTGGTTTTAATATATGTAATAAATATTTTTTTGGCAACTTCACTTTGAGGAAAAATTGCCTGAGACCTTAAAATATTGTTTGCAAGCTTGGCTCCCTCTTCTGCTGTGAGATATTGGAGCTTTATAATTTTAAAGTAGAGTCCATCAAAGATAGATGAGTCAAGAACCTTTAAAATCCTTTTTATACTTGCAACATTCTCTCTTCTGTCTGCAATTATTATTGAATTGGAGCTGTTAATGGAGATAGCAACAGCATTGCTTGATAAAAATGGCCTAATATTATTTACAAATCTGTAAGATGCTATATGTTTCAACTGAATTATATCAATAATATAGTCGCTGTTTATTTTCCCAAAGTAAATGTTTTTAGAGACATTTCTGCCTCTAATAATTTTATACATATTTTTTTCTTTAATTAAAGCAATTCCAGAAATTTCAAGTGCTTTGGTTAATATTTTCAATAATTGGTTTCTTGTATATTCACCAGAGATTTTCATGGAGAGTTTATTCCTTATGGCTGGGTCTATAATAAAATTTTCACCTAATTCCTGTCCCAGGATTGTGTTAATCACCTCATAAATGTCAACATTATCAAATACAAGATCTACTTTATGTTTTTCATTGCCATTTTTACTGAAAAAAACATTTTTGTTAATTATTTTTTTCCTCTTTTTTACAATACTCTCACTTACCACAACAGGTGATTTTTTCAAATTTGCTGGTTTATTTACAACAGGCTCTTTTGTAAAATTATTCTCCTTCACAACTGTAGCATTTTTAACTTTAACAACTTTTTTGGGTTTTGGGATAAAAGGCTCCTTTCTAATTGGCTGTTTTGCACATGATGTAAAAATTAGCAAAGTTAGTAGATATATGAAATATTTCTTCATTTAAAACTCCTGTAATTTTTTTAGATGGATTGTGTTAAATAAAAATCTTGCTCTTAATTTTTTAATTCTTGAATTAAGATAGTAGATATTGAACTCATTTATTGTTATAAAATAATTTGATTTTGAAAAATAATCAAAAATTTGTAATATTTCCTTGGTTGTTGCCCTAAAATTAACTTCTAATCTGCAAACGTAGAAATATTTTTTTTCTCTAAGTGGCAATTGTCTGTAATCAGATATTTCTATCCCTTTGTTGTTAAAATACTCAAAAACGTACTTTTGCAAATTTTCCAATGTATCAGTTGCTTCCTTATCTTTAAATAGTGATAGTTTTATTCTTGATAATTTTTCAGATGATATTCTCAGAGTATTTTTAATATTCTTTAACTCTGCTTTCTTTTTTATTACCTTTTTTAACATCTGCTGATTTTTTTTTATCTCTTTTTCAAGAAAACTATTTTTTTTATAAAGAGAGCTGTAGTAATATTTACCTAAAACAATAGTTAGTAAAATTAAAATTAAAATTGTGTAAAATTTAAGTTTAATTTTTGAATGCATTTTTAAAATTAGCCCTTATTGTAAATCTTTCAAATCCATTATTATCCCTGATTATTTTACTTGAAATTTTCACATCATCAAGAAAGTTTAATTTTTTCAAGTTTTCCACAACCTTATATGCTGATGCTGCTTTACCATAAATAGTCAGTCTATTAAAATTTAATGTAATCTGCCTGATCCATATTTTTTTCTCAAGAGAGAGGTTTGCTGCAAGCTTATCAAATGGGAAAGAGGAATTTTTAAATTTATCAACTTTTTCAAGAATTTTTTTTATTTTTTCATTTTTGTCAAAAGCTTCTTGATAAGGCTCAAGTGACTTAATTTCCATATTAACCTGATTTTTTATTTTAGTGAGCTTTTTTTCCAATTTATGCTGCTTTATTTGCAAAAAACCTATTAAAAATATGTTAATTAAAACTATAAGAACAATTGCAGGAATAAAAAATTTTTCAAAAAGCTCATATTTTCCTAAATCTAAAAAGTTTAATCCATTAATATTTTTTAAATTATCAAAATATTTTCCAAGCTCATCTATTTCTAAGATTTTAACCCTGTATGGAGAAAGCTGATTATTGTCAAGATGTTTAAATATTGATATTTTGCTTTTATTTTCAATAATAGTATAATATAACCCTTTAATTGAATAACAGAAATTTTCTTCATTATAAAAAAGTTGTAATAGTGGAAAAATTCCTTGTAAATTCTTTTCAAGTTTTTTTTCTTTTAAAATATCTATAATTTCATTTAGGTTAATATAACTGTATATAACTGTTGCAACAAAGTTGGTTTCCAGTTTTTCAAGTAAAACCTTTTTATAAGTAATTTCAGAATCATTTTTGACATTATTTATAAGTAGCATATTTATAGCAGCTGATTTTGCTTCAGCAGGTTTGGAAACATTAATTTCAAATTTGTCTATAAATATATTATTATCTGCAATGTATATGTAGATACCTTTTATGGATGAAATTATATCTTCAAGTAAATCAGGAAATTCAGAAAATTTTATATAAGCTTTTTTATTACCAAAATAGTAAAAGATATTTTCTTGATCCAAAATAATTAAAATCAGGTTAGTTTTTTCCATTTTATTAAATAAAATCTACTCTCCTTTTCTCCTACAAAAATCAAATAGATATTTTTTGGATGTAAAGCGCTTCTAATATATAGTCTAAAAATATTTTTATACGCAACAAGTTTTTTATTTTTAAAATCATATTTGTAAAAACCATTTTTATATATTGTAAAATATGTTAAAAGTCCAGAATAAATTGCTCTGTTATTATCATCATACTCAATTTTGAAAAAATTTTCATCATTAATTCCTTTAATTTTTTTTAATTCAAAGAGATCATAGATAGAGCCATTTGCTGGCTCATATCCCAATTTTTTGTAATAATCTTTTTCTGCACCATTTGGCCTTTCTAAATTGTCACTATCCTTCCAATCCATTATTGAATCAACTATAGTGTCAACGTATGTTTCATCAAATTTATCATCAGCGAATTTCAAAACAGCTTCTTTTATTTTATCTTCACTGTCTCTATTAATATCCACTAAAGATGATTCAGGCTTATAAACAATGAAATATTTTTCATTATCAATGGTAAGTGGCTCTTCTTCTGAAAAATAATCGCCAATATCTTTATCAAAATAATCGTTGTACATTACCTTATTTTTTATTAACTCACCAAATATAAAAGCTATTTTTTTCATTTTATTTTCAAAAATAGTGTTATTGTAATAATTGTAACATAATCTTTGATTCAGTTTAGCATAATATAGGCTTTCCATTAAGAAGAATGAAATTACACCTGTAATTAAAAGTAGAAATATTAAAACACTACCTCTGTTATTCAATTTATTTTCACCATTTTTTCTAAAAATTTGTATAAACCAATATTTCCTCATTAAATCCTGACAAAGAGATATTTACATTAATCTCTATAGGATAAACTCCATCTATTTCATTAACAAAATCATCATTTACATTTAAAAGATATTTAAACTTTAGTTTATTAATATCTGAAATTTCCGTACATTTACCTTCATCTTTCAAAACTTCATAATCTACAATATCGGCACTTTTGGTGATATTGGCAAAACAAATGTTAAGTTTTTTTTTCTCCTCATTATAAAAATATCCCACTTCATTTAACCCTGGATAATAAGTTGCACTGTTAGACGTTAAAAAAACAAGAAAATTTTTATTACCTTTAATAAAATATTTGTTTCTGCTTTTAAATGGAACGACATTTTTATACTGGGTGTTTAACATGTTGTTTAAAAAAAGATATTTCTGGTTGAGAAGGTAGTAGTTTTTGTTTTTATTGTAATTGCCAATAAAAAATTTTAAACTGTATGAAACTATAAGTACAATAATCAAACATAAAGTAATTGACACCACAACCTCAATTAAAGTAAATCCTTTTTTACTTTTCAAGAAAGTATTCAAAATCATACACATTTCCATCTTTAAAAATTTTAATTATAATTTTGTAGCAATTTTTAATTGTTATATCAAATTTATTGTTAATGTTAAAATCAACTTTTTTTGCTTTTAAAGTATATTTTAAATTATCAACATTACCATCTTCACTATATTCATCTTCTAAATTAATCTGTTCAAGCTTATTCAAAAAATTATTATAAACTGTTTTTGCAGCATTGGTGGCAATTACAACATTATTTCCACTTCTTGATATTCTTACACTTAAAGAAAATCCGTAATATATTACACTTAGTAAAATACCAGCAATAACAAGGGCAACAACAGTTTCTATTAATGTAAAAGCATGATTGTTTTTAATTTTTTCACACTTCAATATCCACCACCTTAACAAATCCTGTAACTTTATCTATAATTACTTTTTTTGAAAAATTTTTTGCATAAAAATTCAGGTTAGCACCTGAAGATGAGCCATTGTGAAAAAAGTATATATAAAAAAGATTACCTTTTTGAACAATAAATTCCTCTGTTATTGTAATCTCTTTTGGGATTGAAACTTTATCTTTTTTAGACCCTTTTATATAGATTAATCTTTTCTCAGGATTAATCACAACAATTGTTTCAGTGTCATTTACTATGCTGTTTGTCCTTGCTTTTTCAATAATTCTGATAAAGTAAGATATGAATTTTTTGTTATTAATATTGGCATTTGTCCTAATATTCAGGAAAATAACAGCAGATGATACAGCTATAATAAATAGAACAACTATTAACTCTATAAGTGTAAAACCTCTATTTCTTTTCATAGCTATACCGTAGAATTTATGCTGAAAATTGCACTTAACATAGAGAGGATAATACCACCAATGAAAATACCCATAATAATTATAGTAAGTGGCTCTAAAATTGAAAGGTATTTTTTTAATGAATCTTTTACAGATTTATTGGCGTTGTTAGCAATATTTTTTAGAGCTTCAGGCAAAAGCCCTGTTTCTTCACCAATGGAAACAATACTTACAATATCAACTGGAAAAACACCTGATTCTCTCATTAAAGAGCTTAACCTTTTACCCTGTTTTAATTTTCTGTAAAAATTTTTAATAGCATCCTTTATATTTTCCAGAAAAACAACTTTTTCACATAAAACGAGAGAATTAATAATAGGGACACCACCTTCCATTAGAATTGATAAAGTATTAAAAAATCTATAATAATCAAACTGTGTAAGGATATTTCCAACAAGAGGGATTTTTATAAGATATTTTCCAAGCTCATCAGTGAAATGATATTTTCTGTTAAAATAGATGAAACCAATTATTATTAAAACCAATACAATCAATATGGAAAAAAAATATTGCTTTATAAAAACTCCTAAAAATAACAGAACCTTCATAATAAAAGGTGGTTTTTGCTGTAAATCTTCAAAAACTTTTCCAAATTTAGGTATTACAAAGACTATTAAAATTAATGCTGACATAATGCTTGTAACAAACAGAAGAGCAGGGTAGATTAAAGTGGAAACAACAAATTTTTTTGTTTCATAAATTTCACTTTGATAATTGTAAAGCTCTTCAATGATTTTTATTAAATTACCACTTTCTTCACCTGCTTTTATAAGATTTACATAAATTTCATTGAAATATTCTGGAAATTCTTTTAATGCTTCAGAAAGAGTTTTACCACCTTTAATCTCATTTATTACAGAATAGATAACCTTTTTAAAATCATCATCTTCTATAAATTCATGAATCAAAGTTAATGCTTTAGAGAGCTCAATATTTGATTTAAGCAGAGAAAATAGATGTTCTGTGAAAATAAGAAGGAGTTTTTTTTTATTGGATTTAAGTTTGAAGATTTTTTTCTTTTTCAGTTCTTTGATATTTGTAACAATGAGGTTGTCTTCTGATAATTTTTTAATCGCTTCATACTTACTTGTTGCAGTTATTATTCCTGATTTTTCAACCCCTTTTTCAGTAACACCTTTATATTGAAATTGATACATTATCTTGTAACCCTTAAAACTTCCTCTATTGTGGTGATGCCTTCAATTGCTTTGCAAATGCCATCTTCTCTCATTGTTTTAAAACCTTTTTCCCTTGCAAGATTTAAAAAACCAGATTCATCAATATCTTCTGATAATAAAGCTCTTTTTAAATCATCATCGTAGTATAAAATTTCATAAATTGCGGTTCTTCCTCTATAGCCAGTATTTGCACATTTTTTACAACCTTTTCCAATGAAAATTTTTTCTGGAAGATTGCTAATATTAATATCAGCGCTCTTTAAAATATTTAAATATTTTTCATCAAAATCAATCTCTTCTTTGCAAAAAGGGCAAATAGTTCTCAGTAGCCTCTGGGCTATTGAGGCAATTACACCAGAGGTAAGCAGATAACTCTCAACGCCAAGGTCAACAAGCCTTGAAAAAGCACTTAATGAATCATTGGTATGCAATGTTGAGAAAAGTAAATGGCCAGTTAAAGCAGATTGAATAGCAATGGAAGCTGTTTCAAAATCTCTAATTTCTCCAATTAAGATTACATCAGGGTCCTGTCTCAAAATTGACCTAAGAGCTGAGGCAAAAGTAAGCCCTATTTGTGGCTTTACCTGAATCTGATTAATCCCTTCAAGCTGATATTCAACAGGGTCTTCCACAGTGATTATTTTTCTTTCCTCTGTATTTATCTCCCTGAGAGCAGCATAAAGAGTAGTTGTTTTTCCACTGCCTGTGGGACCAGTAACTAAAATCATTCCATAAGGTTTATGGATTATTTCTTCAAAAGTTTTTACCTGTTCTTCTGTCATTCCAAGGCTTGATAGGTTAAGTATTTGAGTATCTTTTTTTAAAAGTCTGAGCACAATACTTTCACCATAAATAGTAGGAATGCTTGAAA
>Ga0256914_1002216_pt1 | contig 16436 bp, 14 predicted proteins | sample HulkmetaG_FD_191571 | JGI IMG/M metagenome (GOLD analysis project Ga0256914, IMG submission 191571) | Hydrothermal chimney microbial communities from Main Endeavour vent field at the Juan de Fuca Ridge, Pacific Ocean - Hulk | ecosystem: Environmental > Aquatic > Marine > Hydrothermal vents ... | reverse complement strand
GAAAGGAAAAAGTCATGGCAAAAGTAAAAGGCCCTGCACAGCCTTCACCTAACCCGAACCTGTTCGGTACGTCCTTTCCGGCGTCGCCCAATAACGGTACGTACAAGACCGGTTTTGGCACGGCCACGGGCGGTGCTCGTCCTCCCGGAGGCAAGAAACAGTCCAAGTAATGGAACCCACACTGACTCATATCGCTGCGCAGCGCCGTTCTTCCGAGGAGTTGGAGACGGTGCTGCACGCATACAGGGAAGCGGCCAAGTCTGCTCTGGTGCGTGCGAACAACATGGATGAAGTGTGCCGCCTACAGGGACAGATCACGGCGATGGATAAGTTAAGTCATCTTTTGCGGCGTTCACAGGCAACGCCCCCTAATCTAGCGTAAAGGATACCGCTATGCCCGCAGCAGCGAATGTTTACCCGATCCCCACCCAGTTTCAAAACCAGCAGCCCCCGGCGCAGTCCGAGCAGCCGCAGCAACCTCCGGCACAGTCCGAGCAGCCCCCGGCACAGCAGCCTCCGGCACAGGCCGAGCAGCCCAAGGTAGATGTAGATTTCTTCGCCGCGCAAGAGGCGGAACAGCCCCCGGCACAGCAGCCCCCGGCACAGGCCGAACAGCCGCCGGCACAGGCGCAGCCGCAGGCTGGTCCGTCCGCGCAAGAGCTTCTTATCCAGAGCCAGCAGGCCCAGATGCAGCAGATGCAGGCCCAGATGCAGCAGATGCAGGCCCAGATGCAGCAGCAGCAGACCACGGCCTCTGGCACGCCTGACCCCCTGCTGGTCGTCCCGGACAACACGGACCTGACCGGTGAGGAGAAAGAGGCGCTGGGCGAACACGTGCCGGGACTGAGGAAGATCGTATACTCTGTGCTGTCTGATGCGTTGCAGCCTGCGCTGGACCGTATTGTCAAGCTGGAGACCCAGCTAAAGGAAACCGCTTCGACTTTCGAGAAGAAGGTCGATACCACTCAGGCAACTTCGTTTAATAGCGCTTTGGCGCTGGCCGTGCCGGATCAGGATACCCTCCTCAACCACCCGGCGTTTCAGGGATATTTGGCCAAACAGGTACCGTACACCAACCAGTCTATCCGCGACGTGCTTACCGTCGCGTATGAACAGAGGGATGTTGGGCGTATCAAGGCTATCCTTGATGAGTTCAGGACTGAGGTCCAAGCGCCGCCGAACGCCCCTGTGCAGCAGGGAGGTCAGCCTGTGCAGGCGGCTCCCTCAACAATGGCCGCGATGTCGCAACCGAATGCGATGGGCGCGGCTCCATCAGCGGTAACTGCTGCTCAACTGCCCGACACGGGCCAGAAATTGCTGGCGTCCAAGTTCGTGGAGTACACGACGATGTACACCAAGGGACTGGTGTCGCAAGAGGAGTATCAGGCCGTTAAGTCCATGTACGAGCAGGCCGAGGCTAATGGTCTGGTCGTTAATGATATAGGAGGGGCACGATAATGCCTGTCACCAGACCAGCCGTTCCTGCTGCGGCGAACTATCCGCAGTATTCCGGGAACTTGATTACGCCGATCGTTTCGAGTGATTTGATCGGTCGTTTCCACGAGCGCACCATCTTTGGGGCGATCTCCAATAACAACTATATCGGCCAGCTTTCCAAGGGCGGCGATCAGATCACGTTCTACCGTGAGCCCCATGTCATTGTGCGGGATCACATCAAGGACGGCAAGATCAAGCATGATGTCCTTGAAGCCGAGAACTTCACCTTGGTGATTGACCGGGCGAAAGAGTTCTCCGTCAAGATGGCGCAGGTCGATGAATACCAGATGCAGAACTGGAACATGTTCAAGTCGGCCCTGCTGAACTCGGCGGCGCAACAGCTTGCTGAACAGATTGACCGGGACATCCTGTCTTCCATCTATGCCAAGGTGGACATCGCCAATCGCGGCGTAAACGCCGGTGTTGAGAGCGGCGCGTATAATCTCGGCGAAGCGGGCAACCCGGTGCCGGTTACTTCTGCTAATTTCACTGAAGTCCTGACGGAGCTGAACGCGGTGCTGTCTGAGTGGTCGGTCCCCCGTGAGGGTCGCTATGTGGTGCTGCCGGTTGTCGGCGAGACTGTGGCGCTCAACTCGGAAATTCGCCGTGCGGACATCATGGGCAACGGGCCTTCAGCTCCGCTGCTTAACGGCAAGCTGCCGGGCAAGATCGCTGGTTTTGATGTGTACGTGTCCAACCACGTCGAGCGCGTGTTTGATCCGGGCGCAGGCGCATGGTGTTACCATGTCCCGGCCGGTGTGCAGTCTGCGACCGTGTTCGCCAGCCAAATCCAGAACACCCGCATGAAGGATGATGCTGATAGCTGGGATAACTTCTATCAGGGCCTGTCCGTTTACGGGTTTGATGTCGTGCAGCCGGAAGGTATTCTGGACTTGTACGCCCGCTTTAACTAATAGGAGGGCCAAAGAATGGCTACTTACAACATTTTCCATGGCGGGCAGAGGACGCAAAACCTCGACTACGCCATGCTGGAGCAGGTGGAGCCGGACAAGGATGCTTACATGCAGCCTGACCACCGGTCTGCTTCGTGCCGGTTCTCCCCGACCTACACGTTCTATGGTGAGCGGGTGCGGGGGTCCACATGGATGGCTGGCGGTTCGCTGGCTCTGGCCCAATTCTTCGACCGGCTCGATGAGCTTGGTACGCCGATTGCGGTGGGTGATGTCCTGAACATCATGATTATGCCCAAGCATACTGAGCTTGAGCGGATCACATGGCAGGTGTCTAAGCCCTTGGCTGGCGTCGAGTTCAAGCTGGACATTCGCGGCAATGGTCTTGGTGGCGCTCTGGCGCTTGGTGCATCGCTTGATGGTTCTGCATCAGACACCCAGATGATTGACGTGTACGCCAAGAACGGCAACAAGCCGGCGTTCTTCGATGAGAATGATATGCTGACCTTGGAGTTCTCCGCTATCCCTGCTGAGGGCCTGCGGAAATTCGGTCTGCATGTTGCAGCGGGTCTTTACGAGCCGCTCATGGACCGTGCGTAGTGTGCACTTACCCCGGTGGTGAAAGCCACCGGGGGCTTTTTACAGGGAGATAGAACATGACTGATACTGATGAAATCACTTCAACCCGCGAACGTGTGCGTGAGGAAAAACGCAAGAAGCGTATTCTCGCTGAGAAGAACTCTGGTCGTTGCTTGAAGCATAAAGGCACCGGCATGGTGTACGTATACACGCCCGAGCTTGAGGCTCTTGGCGGGTATGAACTCGTCCCTTGCCCGAAGGCCAAGCCGGACACCAAAGCCCCGGCAGACGTTGCTGCGGAGACACCAATGGTGCCAATCAGCGATGTCCGTTCCTTGCAAGAGGAGCTTGCCCGCCTGCGTAATGAAGTGCAGGACTTGCGAGCCTTGGGCCTGACGCCACCGCCTGCGCCTGCTACGCCTGCTGCCCCGGCTGCACCGGCGTCGGACGTGCCCTCGGTGTCGGATGAAGAAATAAACGCCGCCATTGAAACAACACTCGCTGCCGCTCCTGCTCCTGCGGAGTTAACCCCGGCGCAGAAGGCTGCGGCCACCCGCAAAAAGAACGCGGCAAAGAAAAAACAGGAGGAGGCCAACTGGGGCTTCAAGGCGTAGAGAATGGCGAAACCGTACCCGGACTATGAAGGCATCAAGAAAACCTCGGTCCCCTGTGGAGACGAGCAAGCGCCTGTACGTCCGGCTATGGATAGCGCAACGACAAGGAAATACTTGGCGGAGAAACGGGCCGAGCCGCCTGATAGCTCCGTCAATGCTTTTTATGTATTTGGACCATGCCCTAATGTTCGGAGGTAGCCGTGGCGGAGTGCAAGCCAGCATCAGGCACAACGATTGCCGACATGGTGCATCGTGCTGCTGCGGTTCTCAATGATACCGAGCAGGGGTATGAGCATGTCCAGTGGAGTAAGGGTGACCTTGTCACCTATTTGAACGAGGCGTTGTGCGAGCTATCCGCACATCGCCCTGATGCGTTTGTCGAGCAGGTGGAGCTATCCCTTGTTCAAGGCGCCCGGCAGGTTGTCCCCTCCAAGTACACAGCACTGCTGTCCTTGGACTATAACCTGCCAAGGGGAGCTTCGCTCGATGATGGTATCGCCGGTGGTAAAATCAGCCCGGTATCCTCTGATTTTGCCGCAGTGTTTTCGGATGAGAACTCCTGCTTCGCCGGTGGGTCGTCGTGCGGTATCCCTGTAACGCACGACGACCATCCCCCTTCTTATGAAGTCAAGTCCTACACGATGAACAAGCTCGATGATCGGGTATTCTACGTAAAGCCCCCGGTTCCTATTGGGGAGACGGCCTCGGTGGTGGCGACCGTGCAGAAGGTGCCGGTGCGGCACAGCACCAGCCATATGAAGAAGTGCCTCGATGTCGCCTGCAAGTACGAGAGCGCCCTGCTGGACTGGATGCTCATGCGGGCTTGGGAGCGGGACGTGGAGAGCGAGTTTGCCCGGCAGGCCGCCAAGGCCCACCGTGAGCATTTCTACGGGTCCATAATGGCCAAGTACAATCAGGAGGCCCAGTTCCACTCTGAATACTGGAGAGGCCGTACTCCTGCTGACGACCCCAATCCGTACATGGCCCGGAGGGATAAGACATGAGTTGCGGCAAGAAGCCCTCAGATATGGTTGGATGGGAAGATTTTCTCATCTATGTGAAAGGTGTCCTACCCAACGTGCCTGACGAAATGGCGGCGTTCCATCTGCGCGAGGCGGCGATTGAGTTCGCTGAGGAGACGCACGCCATGACCTATACGGTCAAGCTGAATGCCCAGCAGGACGTGTACGACTACAAGCTCGCCCTGCCCGATAATTACAGGCCGCACGTGGTCTTGCAGGTTTGCGTTGACGGGGACTGTCTCCCGTCCCTGTCTGACCTGCCCTGCGATGCGGATAGAGTTTGGTGCCACGGCTACTTCTACGACCCTCCCTCACAGCTATATATCTTCCCTGCTTTTGGCGGTGGCGCGGAAGATGCAGCAGTGTCCGTGGACGTGGCCGTGGTGCCATCCCGTCGAAGCTGTTACGTCCCGGAGAGCTTCTTTGAGCGTTACGCCGCAGCCATAGGGGATGGCGCACTGGCGTCTCTCATGCTGGTACCTAAATCTGATTGGTATGACAAGAGCTTGGCCGGGGTTTATTACCGCAAGTTCCGTAACGGCAAGAACAAGAAGAAAATCCTGATCCAGAAGAACCATAATGCCGGACCCCTGATGATGCGAGCGCCGAGGTTTGTCTGATGCCCCTGACACGAGATTTTGCCCCACCCCCCGGCTCCCTCATTGAGATTTGCCCGGACACGCTGCAACTGCTGTTCCCTCCCGGAGCCTGCACATGTAATGAACCCCGGCGGCTGTACCCTGATCGCATGGTGATTGAGTTACGGCGTAAGGGCGACCGTGACTGGTGGTTGCAATACCCTGTGCATGACGCCGATGAGCATGGGTGGATTGATGTGCGCTTGGACAAGAACATGCAAGAAGCGTGCCCCGGACGATATGAAGGCCGGTTCGTCATGGATGGCTGCCCCTGCGGGGAGTTCTTGCTGGAGCTTCGGAGCCGCACTTGCGGGGTATCTACCGAAGGGGTTATTGTTAGCAATGGGCGGGACTTTGCTCCGCCGATGAATTACCCGGAAGGGGTGACGGATATGTTTGACGAGATCGTGACTTTCGTGGCGCATTTGAGTTCGCGCTGGACACGCGGCGACAAGGTGATGCCCTTGTGCGACGAGGACAAGGACAAGCTGTGTGGCATGAACCTGTGCAAACCGGTGGAGCTTCATATCTCTGATGGAGTGAACGAGGAGTTGGTGAAGTTCTCCGGTTGTGTTGGGCCTGACAAGGTCATGCTGGTGGATCGCGGAGTCGGCGGCACCAAGCCGCAGATATTCCCCAAGGGGGCGCAGGTCCGGTTCGTATGGAGCACCACCAATGTGATTAACGCGAAGGAAGGTTGCTGATGGCTATCACTACGGACTTCACGTCACATATCAAAGGGGCGATTACGGCGGATGCCACCAGCTTCAAGCTGGATACGGGCACTGCTGATTTATGCGACCAGTTGGCGGCCCCGAGCCATGTGTTCCTGCAACTCTATACCGCGCAGGCTTCCGAGATTGTCGTTGCTACCTCATGCGATGGGGTGGACGTGGTTGTCACCAGAGCCATGGACGGTACTCAGGCTCGCTCGTGGCCGGATGAGACCTGTGTGTGCGTGATCCGTATTGTTGACGGCCCGGTGCCGCAGGAGATGTGCGACTGCGAGAGTTGCCCCAGCCCATGGGACCAGCTTACGGCAACGGATGGGCTGTACCTGAACAAGGCCGACCCGGACTCTCCCATTGTGGGGATGAGCACGACCGGGGTTACTCCGGGCCAGTATGGTGGCGCCGAGGTCAACGACCGTGGGCAGTTCACGAATATCCCACCCGGCTGGCCGGCTTCGGCTCTGCCGACTTTTGACCCCTGTGCCTGTGACGGTGGCGGTGGGGGTGGTGCGCCCGGACAGGTTGATGCTGCCGATGTCATTTATACGCCGCAAGGGGCACCGGGGATTATAACGGCCAACAATGTGCAGGTCGCCTTCGAGCAGCTTGAGGACGCGGTCGGCGTGCTGCAAGGCCAAGGTATTGGAGTGAACTCCCTGACGGCGACGAATGGGGTTCAGAACACCGGCACCGGCGCCAATCCTGTCATTGAGCTTACGAACACAGGCGTTACTCCGGGCACCTATGACGGGTTCACGGTGGACAGCCAAGGCCGCGTTACCGGCTACGCGGCGCCTACGAACGCGCACACGGTGGTTGCGGGCACTGACCCTGTTACAGTCACGTTCAACTCACCGACCAAGACGTACACCGTGGACGTGAAGCCTGCGACCACGACAGCAGAAGGCGTGGTGCAGAAGATTTCGCCCGGTGATGTGCTGGCGGGTAGTGTGCCCGCTGCCGAGGAGGAGAATGTACTCACTTATGAAGGCGGCAAGAACCTGCTCATCGAGCAGGCCAAGACGGTTACAGCAGGCGACGCCCTGACGGGTGGCGGTCAGCTTACCGGGGACATCACGCTGGATGTAGATTTCACCAAGCAGCCCTTGGCCACGACCTACACGACCCCGCAATTCCTCATCTATGACGGGGCGCAGGCTCCGGACCACCAGCGGGTGGACCAAGAGCTTGCTTCGCAAATTGTCCGTGGCGCTCATGCGCTGCTGCGGTATGACGGGGCGGCGGACGCCGTGCAGGCTGAGGCCAATGTCGCCTCGGTTAACAAGAACGGGACCGGGGACTACACCGTGGACATGGCCGATGCGGGCAATACGAATTACGTGGCCTTGGCCCAACCCGGTGGGGACACCCCGGACGTGGTGGTTACCACAGAAGTGTTGAGCTCTACCCAGTTCCGCATCCGGGCATATCAGGGCGGCGCTCTGACGGACGCCAAGGTGCAGGTGCAGGTGACACAGATTGCCTAGTATCCACTTGCATAAGTTCTCCGGGCTGTACCCTGTGTTCACCAAGCGGGAGCTTACCCCGGTGAGCGCCACCATCGCCCATAACACATGGCTGCGGGACAACTCGCTTGCCCCCATGCTCTCGGACGAGCCGGTGCGGGCTGTGCAGGTGGACGTGGCGACCCTGCACAAGGTCCATGATACGTCCTCGTTCTGTGGCCCCCTGCTGGCCTACGACCACTGCGTGGGTGTTATCCCCATGGCGACCCCCGGCTGGTGCCCGACATTCGACCAAGTGCTGCTGTTCCACAAGGGCAACCAGCCGAACGAACCCCAGAGGTATTTCCCCGTTGACGGGGCGACCAAGCCCTTGCTGGTGCATGGGCCGACCAAGGTGTTGACAGCCACGCGGTTGGCTGCCGGTACCTTGCAGGACCACAAGTTCGCCGGGCCAGACCAGAGGGCGTACACCTACACATGGGTGGATGAGTTCGGTGTCGAGAGCCTGCCCGCACCACCATCCTTGCCGGTGCGGTCCTACGATGATGAGACATGGCAACTTGGCAATTTCTCCACGCCGCCAGCCAACGCCATGTATGTGCGTATCTACCGCGCAAGCTCGGCGTTCGAGACCGGGGATCAGGTCGCCAACCCTGCGGACACCACATTCCAACTCGTTGAAGAAGTAACGCTCCCACTGGCTGGTGGTACGTACACAGATAGCCGACGGCTTGTGGACCTTGAGTACGGCACCTTGTTCACCCATGAGCAGCAGTTGCCGCCACCCATGGCGCAGGTTATCGAGACCGAGCAGGGGTATCTGGTCGGGTTCCGTGGCAATGAGCTTTACGTCTCTGAGCGCCATGAGGCGCATAACTGGCCCACCCGGTATCGTTCGGTGCTGCCGGACAAGATCGTGGCGATTTCCTCTTATGGGGATTACGTGTTCATAGGCACCACTGGGCGCCCATATCGCATGAACATATCGTTCACCAAGTCAGGTGACGATGCGGACGCCACCGTGGACCCCATCCCGTTCGAGGAGAACTACCCGTGCCTATCACGGTTTGCCTTTGTCGGTACCTCTTTCGGGGCGATCTACCCCACCCGGCACGGGCTGGTGGCCTTGCAGGGAACCGGTCCAGCCAAGCTGCTGACACGGGCCATCATCCAAGAAGATCGCTGGCATGAGTTCGTGCCGAATATCGCCGCTTGGCATAACGGCAAGTATTACGCAGCCCGGACCCCTGCGGGGCAGGGGTTCATCCTTGATGTCAACGACGCATCAGAGGGTGTTGTGTCCACGGGAGAGCTTGTGACCTTCGACTGGGCGCCCACGGCGGTCCACTCTGGCCGGGATGGGCGGCTCTATTACGCTGACGCCAACCGTATCATCCGTGCTCTTGGCGAGGACCCGACCCCACGGGACTACGTCTGGCAGTCGAAGCTGTTCAGGATGTCAGGCCGCACCTCTTTCACCAACGCCAAGGTGGTGGCTGACTACGGCGCACCTATCAAGTTCTCCCTGTACGGGGACGGCAGGCTGCGCTATACTCGTGACGTACAGTCGTCGGAACCGTTCGGGCTTCCCCGCACTGGCCGGGCGATTGAATGGCAGATCAAGCTGGAAGGGCGGGTACGGGTCCACGAGGTCCACGTCGCCACGTCCAAGACAGAGCTTACCGAGAACAGGGAGTAGGGGTAAAGATCATGGCGAGGGCAGAAGGATACAGGGACGAGTACATTCACGAACTGCGGCGCACGCTGTTCAAGTATTTCGAGGAGAACACGGCTGCGGTCGAGTGCGTCGTGTCGCTGTACTCGATGGTGCGAACCGCACGGGAGGCGGTGGTGAACCCCAAGCCGGGCGCAGACTTGGCGCAGGGGGTCATGCAGATGCTGGTGGACTTCGCCTACGGCTTGCCCGGCAACCCGTTCTGGCAGCAGCACTCGGCCCAGTTATGGACAGTATTCGCGGTATCGGTGAACTCGTGGCTTGATGCTGCGGTGTTCTTTGACCTTGAGGGAGAGGCTCGCCCGGATGATACCGAGAAGCAGATGGAGCTTCGCATGAAGGGTTTGTCCTGCATGAACGCCTTGCACCAAATTGCCTCGGCAGCCCTGATGCTTCATGCCAAGCCGGATCAGTACCGGAAGTTGTCAGCCGATTTGTTCAAGGATTTAACGGCCCTCAAGGACCGCGTCCCCATGGAGTAAGCGAGGAGCTATGTGCGCACCACCAACCAAGAAGGCTGCTGAGGCCCACCTGTACAAGGCGACCGCGAAGCAGGCGGAGACAGCCAAGGCCATGCACGATAAGTACATGTCGTACCTCACGGTCCGTGATGCGTGGCAGGCGATTTTGTCGGGGATTGTTGGCACCTACGCGATGGTGAAGCAGTACGAGTTGTTCAAGGAACAGATCAGGATCGCTGAGGACATTCGCCGCCAGCAGCAGGAGTACCTCGTGCTGGCACAACGGACGTTTGATGATGTGCTGCTGCCGACGCATATGCGCCAGCGTGACCTGTTTGACCGGTTCAAGACCAACTTCTCCAATTACGAGGACAGGTATACGGCTGATGCGTTTCGCCTGAAAGAGTACAGCCCTGAGTATTCCGTGCAGGAGGGGCGCACCCTCGGCTCGGTGCAGGCCCAGTTCGACCGGGCGGCGCTCATGAAGCGGCGCATGTGCGGCAAGTACAACACCGGACGCGCCTGTGACGACGCGACGAAGTTCTCCATCGTCACGGCCTTGGCCAAGGTTGACGCGGTCAACCACGGGTACCGGTTCGAGGAGAGCCGCAAGCGTGCGCTTGATGCGTGGTACTGGGAGCGCCGTAGCGACGGCATCAAGATCGTGGACTCCATGAGAGCCTCCGTGGTGTCGGGACTGAACCAAGGCACGGCTACGGTGGTGTCGGGGCTGAACGCTGTGGGCAATGCATACAAGGCCCAGATTGACGCCTATGGCCCCATCGCCAACGCTTACTCGAACATGGGCAACTTCTGGGGCACGCTCGCCAATGGTGCGTTCCGCTCCGCCGGATACGCTCTGGGCCGCATGAATGTATCTCCCTTCGGCATGGGGTCCGGCATGGGTGGCGGAGGCTTTGGCTTCCAGTTTCTTGGTCAGGGTACGCAAGGGCATACAGGCGCTACTGCCATGTCCAGTCCGTACAGCCCGATGTCAGGCGGCATGATCCAAGGCAACGCCAACGACGGCGGTCTTGGCGGGTCCAACGGCATGGTGCATGTGGGTGGGTACGTCGGCACAATCCAGACATCAGGACTGACATAATGGCAACTTTCGACAAGACCACGGTGTTCGCTGATCCTTTTGGGTCCATGCTTGACGGGTTCCGCCAAGGCGAGAGCGACGCCATGAAGGCGCAGAAGCACTATCTTGAAATGATGCGCAGCGCCCTAGCGCTGCAAAAGGCCCTAGGCGCCTCTGGGCGAGGTGGTGGAGGGGGCCGACGCACGGGCAAGACTCTTAACTTGAGCAGTGGTAGCCGCAAGGGGAGCGTGCCCAAGGCGGTCTCTGCTGGTTCTAGCACATCACTGGGGGTTCCAGCAGGGCTTGGCTTGACTGGGGGTGGCACCATCAGCGCAGACGCTGCGTTCAAGCCCATGTCCGAGCTTGGGTTTGGCATGGGCGGAGTAGGCAGCACAGAGAGCGCCCCGGCCAAGGACACGGCGCCTATATTCGGCAAGAACGTGCTCGACAGGTTGGGGCTTACCTCGGCAGCGGAGGCTGATCCTGTCACCATGGAGAAAGGGTTAGCTCCCCCGAAGGCTCCCGTGCCATTTAGCGCTAGTGTTACGTCTAAAGCCGATAATGCCACTCTCGCACGTGGGCTTAAAGATTATCTCGCTGGTGTCAAGGCACCCGGCTACGCATCCCCTAGTGGAGCGGACGAGACATTCAGCGATGCGCTTAAGCGCATGACCACTCCAGACCCAACATCTGTGGGCCGGCGTAATATGGCCGCACTTGGGGCTACGCTCAAGGATGTACTGGGTCCGGTGTATGGGGTGAACAGTCATGTTTCTCCGCCGGTGCTCACTCCCCCCGACTCTACGACCCCCATTGCGACGCCGTCAACACCGACTCGTGATGCAAAGTACGCCCTGTCCAAGCTAAAAGTAATCGGTGATCTCATGGGGGAAGGGCTTCCCGTAACCCGTATCCCTGAGTTATACACTTCTCCCAACCCTGAGACGCAGGCTTTCCTCGATAAAGCGTACAAGAACTACAAGCAGTACCGCGATCCGTTACTGTACATGGCCGCTATCAGGGACGCCATAGATATGGACAAAGCACAGGAACGCATAAATGCCTACGCTGCAAGAACTGCTAAATAACCCTGACGCCACTCCGCCCGAACCGGAGATGGCGCCAGCCATGGACATGCTTGGTGTTGGTGCGCTCCAGCAGATGCTGGAGCTGTTCCTCGCCCATGCCCGCACCTTTGCCCCCGGCGCCGTGGTCGTCAGTCTCGGCGATATGCTGGATGGTGATAACGAGGATGGCCCCATGGAGGCCATGCAGCCCGAGGGTCCGCCGGAGGCACTGGCCTCACCGGACAGTTACAGCGCCCCGTCATTGCCGACAGCCTTGGCCGAGCCTGTGACGCCACCACCTCAAGGTGGGGCTGGTCCGCAAGGGTTCCCCGCTGCCCTGACGCAGGCCAAGCAGAATGACTTCTACCAGCAGCGTGATTTGCAGCGGGCGTTCGACCCTCTCAGCCAGCAGCTTGGGGGCAATATAGACACGCTGTCCCGCTTCGGGTATTCTAAGCCCGTCACTGATCCATACGGCTACAACATGAAGGCGACCTTACGCAACGTGGTAGCCAACCTGAAATAGGAGCGCCGCACATGGCTGACCAGCCTACCCGCAGTCCGTTCACCGTGGACGCCAACCCGGACCAGCCTCCGATCATCAGCAGCCCATTCACGAAAAGCGCCAACCCTGAGCAGCCTCCCGTGGAGGTGCTGGGTACTACACCTCCTACGCCTGCCCCCTCCACCTCCCCCTTCGGGTCGGCTCCGACGCCGACGGTTACACCGGGGCTGCCCAAGAGTGCGTTCGAGCCGACCAGTGCTCCGCCCGTGGAGCCGGTCAAGGTGGACCCGACTTCTCCCGAGGTCAAGGTCTCGCCCTTCTCCCCGACGCCAGTCTTGGCCGGGTACCAGAAAGCGTTCGACAAGTTCCTCACGGACGCAGCAGGCCCCAATGGAAAACAGGCACTGATAGAAGATGCGAAGTCGTTCGAGAAAGCCAAGCGTGATTTTGCGGAATTGGTGGCGCAAAAGGCCCTGCGTGATCGCGCTAACCGGTACATTGCCGCAGGCATGGATGAGGCCAAGGCACTGCGCCGGGCCAAGGCCGAAGTCATGTATGTCGCCAAGGCCGAGGCCAATGCGGCGCTGACCGCGTACCAACCCCTGCTGGCCAAGGAGCAGTCCGAGGACGCCGCACGCAAGCTCAACCGGGAGCGCCGGGCCGAGTTCCTCAAGAAGAAGGGGGACTATGAAGGCTCTGCCCTTGCCGATACGTTCTATGCCGGCATCGGCTCGGCCATTTCCGCTGCGGGCAACCTCATTGATTTCATAGGCAACACGGGCGGCGGCGCCATCGAGTATGTCGGTGAGGCGTTCGGCGCCGAGGAGGACTGGCTGAAACATACGGACTTAGCCGACTGGGGCCGGGCCATCAGCGACACGATCCACGGTGCCGGAGATGCGGTTGGTGCAAACATGTCTGACTACGCCAAGAGCGAGCTTAAGACCCTGAACAACCTCATTGACAAGGGTGCATGGGGAGACGCCGCAGCCTACGCCATGGCCTCACCCCGGCTCATGGCCATTCTCACAGCGCAAAGTATCGGCTTCATCGCCGGGTCTGGTGGTGTCGTCGGCGGTGGCCGCAGGGCTATTCTTAGACTGTTCGGCAAAGCACTCAAGGCGGGCAAGGCTGGAAAGGCCGCCTATTTCGGCGCCATTGCTGGCGCTCAGGCCGAGGACGCAGTCAAGGGTGTGCACCAGTACATCGACAGCATGGACAAGGACGCACTGCGGGCGACCATCGGCTACCGGCAGGTGCTTGGCAACCTCATCCTGAAGAATAATGGCAGGGAACCCACGCATGAAGAAGTCGTGGCCAAGCTCAAGCAGGCACAGGGCAACGTAGCGCGGGGTCTCGGCTTCGCGGCTGGCACTCTTGGTATGTTCCTAGCCCCTGCATCCGAAGGGCTGGTTGCCGGTCTCGTCACCCGCCATGGGCGGGCAGCACTCACCCGTGCCGCCACGAGCAAAGGGCTGGTGCGGACCATAGCCAGCAAGGCGGGGCGTGAAGCCATCGGTGAAGCCATCGAGGAAGGCGGTGTCGCCTACGCCTCCAATGTCGCCATTGACAGCACCGACCCCAAGGCCGGGGTCTCTCCGTTTGCTACGGCGAACCGTGGCAACGTGTACTCATCCGCGACTCTGGGCGCAGTGATGGGTGCTGCGGCTGCTGGTGGAGGCACGGTACTGGGCAAGGTGGGGAACTTTCAAGACACGAGCGGCGAGGCGCCCTCGTCTACATCCTCATCTATACCCCCGACTCCGGCAAGTGGCGGGGCCTCGTCTACACCCCTGACTTCGACAGAAGAAGCAAGCGGCACTGAGCCTGCCCCTACGGAACAGGACGGCGTGGAAGCAAACAAGATAGCCCTCGCATCAGAAGCTGCACGCATGGCAGCAGCGCGGGAGGTGGCGCTTGGAGATAACTTCCGACTCCAGCCGAACGCAGACATCATCGCTTCGACTGACAACCTCAAGATCATTCGCACCAAGGAGGGGGACTTGACTTATGTCAAGGCTGATGGGTCATATCCGGGCACCGACACGACGCTTGACGCCGAAGCAATGCTGCTGGCCGACATAGCAGCGGGTAAGGAAGTCATAGACAAAGAGGACGAGCTTGGCCCGTTTGCTAAAACTATCGCCGAGCGGCTGAGTGAACCTGTGGAGGCTACACCCCTATTGCCCGGCGACAAGTTGAAGGCTAAGCGCACAACAGAAAGTGGTGTGGAGTATAACGAAGGCACCCCCCCTTTGGGTGATTTTAACGCAGTTAATGCTAACGCCAAAAACCCCACGCTTGAAGCTGAAGTGGAGGAGCTTAATAAGAGCGCAACACTATCTGCTAAAGAGGCGGAGGGAGTTATCGGAGAAGTGGATGGTGCCATCACGGGCTTGGGTGAGATCAACAAGTCGGAAGGAGATGCGGCAGATGCGCCCGTGCAGGGAGAGCTTGACCTTGGAGATCATATAGCGCGTGATCTGAAGGACGACCTCAAGAAAGCAGAAGAGGCATTGGACGCAGCAGAAGGCGAGAAGCCTATTTCTCCATTTAATACAAACTCCGAAGTAAAAGCCAAACCACCTACGATACAGCCGGGTTTAAGCGCTTCACCCATACGAAACTTGGAGGTGGCCAAGACTCACATTAATTTGCTCCACGCCGAAGGGCGGCTGAAAGGCCTAAACGACGTTGCTCCGATAATGAGCCAGTACAGCATAACTGACAAACAGGATTTGGCTGAGCTTGCGAAGCATATACACACCGTACTTGCCAACCCACCATCCGACCCTAAGAGGGCCGCAGCCGCATTTAGCGGATTGCGCAAGGCTTGGCTCAAGACCAACGGCAACGAGACCCGAGCATCCCGTGCCGAAGCTCCACCTGAGAAGCCCATGCCCATGCAGGACCTGCGTGCTGTGGTTGACGCCGCACAGGCCAAAATCCGGCACCGGCCCATCACCATTATACCGATAGAGTCCGATGAGTCCGCCGACGCTATAATGTACGCTCCGATGGATGAAGGGTACCGTGCCCTATTGGCGCAGGATACGATGGACAAGAACAAGCGTATCATTCTCGTCAACAGGTCCATGCTGGCGAGCAAAGAGGACGCCCATAACGCTATCCAAGAGGAGTTGCGGCATTACGGGTTGAAGGCTTTACTGAGCGAGCGGCAGTACAACCTCTTGATGGGTGACGTGGAGAAGGAAAGCCAGAAGCGGAAGTACAAAGCCCGCATGGACAAACTGCGCAAGCTATACCCGGACGCCCCACCGAACGAGTTGGCCGAGGAGTTCCTTCTGTCCTTGGCGCAGGACGGTAAATTGAGCACGGACCCGACCCTGTACAACAAGTTCAAGACGCGCACGGAACGGTCCGGGTTGCAGTTCACATCGACACAGGCGTTTGCCGACTACATCAAGTCCACCGACTTTGCCATTACGCGGGCCAAGAACAAGACCGCATTGGAGCGGTACTTGGCGTCCAATGCCGCAGCAGTTGAGCCGGCCTCGCTGCGCGTGCACGAGGACTTCAAGGTAAAAACAGAAGCCGCAGTGGAGAAGGGCCTGCTCGGTAAAATGCTCGACCTCACCTCCACCACTGGCTATGTGCGCCTGCTGGCCGTGGCCGCTCGTGACCTTGGTGAGGGCGAGGCACTGCCGGCGGTACAGACCATGCTGAACGAAACCCTGCGGTACTCCAACAACTACAGCCGGTTCCGCAACGAGGCTGACGCTGCCTATGTACAGCCTATAGACCGGGAGCTTGACCTGTTGTCCAAGAAGCGCGGCACCACCAAGGAAGCCATCGAGGAGAAGGCCAACGTACTGCTGCAAGCACTCCATGCCAAGGACCGCAACACCGTGACTTGGCTGACGCACACCCCACTGAGCACCGAAGAAGCAGAGATTAAACGCGCCCAGATCATGGAGGATATAGCCGAAGGCAAGAGAGGCACGACCACGGTGATGGCCGAGCTTAACACGCTGGTGCAGACAAACGCCCTGACGCCGCTGGACAAGGAAGCCTCTGCGGGCATGACGAACGCTCAAGCCGAGGAGGTTATCAACCACGCCAGCAAGGACGGGTTCCTCAACGATGCCGCCCCACTCATCGCCGC
>Ga0256914_1002215_pt1 | contig 16440 bp, 27 predicted proteins | sample HulkmetaG_FD_191571 | JGI IMG/M metagenome (GOLD analysis project Ga0256914, IMG submission 191571) | Hydrothermal chimney microbial communities from Main Endeavour vent field at the Juan de Fuca Ridge, Pacific Ocean - Hulk | ecosystem: Environmental > Aquatic > Marine > Hydrothermal vents ... | reverse complement strand
CGTTGCGGCAGGCGCGCGTGCACCCGCTGGCCGTCCTGATGGCGTTGAAAGTCTACGCTGCTGGCCACGGCATGCGCGGCAAGCTGGCCTGGGAGCCGGTGCCGCAGGTGACGGACGCCCTGAACGAGGCGTTTTATCTGTCCTTCGGCGCGGTGGAGCCGACCGGGAAGCGGCTGCTGCTGGCCGTGGACGTGAGCGGCTCCATGGGGATGGGCTATGTGGCCGGGACCTTCCTGACGGCGCGCGAGGCCGCCGCGGTCATGGCGTTGGTGACCGCCAACGTGGAATCCGGATATCACATCATGGGGTTCGACCACGAGTTCAGCCCGTTAGGCATCACGCCGCGACAGCGCCTGGACGACGTGGTTGCCCGGATGAGCAATTTGGACTTTGGCGCCACCGACTGCGCGCTGCCGATGCTGTGGGCACTTCAGCGCCGTGTGCCGGTGGACGCCTTCGTGGTGTACACCGACAGCGAGACGTGGTATGGACAGATGCACCCGGTGCAGGCCCTGCGCGAATACCGCGAGAAGACTGGCGTCGCCGCGAAGCTGGTGGTGGTCGGCATGACGGCGACCGAGTTCACCATCGCCGACCCGGACGACGGCGGCATGTTAGACGTCGTCGGCTTCGACACGGCAGTGCCGCAGGTGATGAGCGACTTCATCAAAAACTGAAACCGAGATTAAAAATGCACTTCAAGATAGAAAACTATAAAATTTTTATCTTTGACGCATACCAGCAGCGCGAGCGGCTGAAGGCCATCGGCGCCCGGTGGAGCAAGCGACGCCGGGCGTGGTGGCTCAGCCACGACCTCGACTCTGTCGAGGCATTGCGTCAAGCTGTTGGCTTAAAAGTGCCAGCCCCGTCACTGCCACGTCCTGCCAGGCCCGTTCCCGCCATCACGCCTGAAGCGACAGGCCTAATAATCCAAGGCCTTTACACACACCAGAAGACCAGCGTGGCAGTGGCCCGTGGGCTGCCGTTTTTTGCCGACTTCAGCGAGCCGGGCACCGGCAAGACGTTGGTGCAGATTGAGCTCATGCTGGAGCGCGACGAGTGGCCGGTGCTGGTGGTGTGCCCGAAGTCCATCACGCACGCCGTGTGGAGACAGCAGCTGCTGGGCACGGGATACTTCCGCCCCCCGAACGTGCATGTCCTGGAGGGCGGCAGCGAAAAAGTGTCCCGACAGCTGCGGACGCTCCCGTCCGCCGGGCGGCGGGTGGTCATTATTAACTACGAGATGGTGCCGCGCGTGATTGACGAGCTGTTGGAAGTGCCGTGGGCCGCCGTGGTGCTGGACGAGAGCACCCGCATCAAGAACCCGAACGCGAAGCGCAGCAAGGCCGTCATGAGGCTCCGTGACCACGTGAGCTGGCGGGCCATCATGACTGGCACCCCGGCCCCGAACGGCCTGCTGGACATCTTCAACCAGGTGCGGTTTCTTGACCCGCGGCTGTTCGGCGAGTCGTGGTACGCGTTCCGGCAGCGCTACATGGAGCAAAAGCCGTGGGACGCGTTTAACTGGTATCCGCGGCCCGGCGCGTTCCAGGTCATTCGCACCCGGCTGGCGCCGTTCAGCGTGGCCCACAAGAAACGGGAGTGTGTCGACCTGCCGCCGCTGGTGCACGAGGAGCGCCTGGTGGACATGACCGCGGCCCAGGCGCGGGCCTACCGGCAGATGCGGGACGAGCTGCTGCTGGAGCTGGAGGAACAAACTATTGTGGCGCCGTTCACCATCACCAAGCTGATGAAGCTGCGGCAGCTTGCTAATGGCTTCGCCTACGACACCAGCACGGGTGAGGCCCTGCACGTGGGCTCCAACAAGCCTGCGGAGCTGCTCGACTTGTTGGACGAACTTGACGACGAGCAGGTCATCGTGTTCACGCACTTTCAACACACCGGCCGGTTACTACACGATATTTTTCAACAAAAAGACGTTAAACACGTTTGGGTCACCGCCGACACCAAGGACAAACAAGCCGAGGTGAAGAAGTTTGAAAGCGGCGACGTACGCGTGTTGTTGGCCAACACCGCCATCATGGCGCACGGTTGGAACTTGCAGTTTTGCAGCAACGTGGTGTTTTACGAGCACGACTTTGCGCTGGAGAACTACGAACAGGCGGTGCAGCGGATTGAGCGTATCGGGCAGCGTAACAAGATGACCGTGTACCACTTGCTCACGGCAGGCACCCTGGAGCCGAAAATCCTGGAGAGGCTCCAGAAAAAAATTGACTTAAACCGGCAGCTGGACGTCAGCGCCGTACGTGAGATGCTTAAATAAAAACAGAAAGGAGAAATGAAATGACATTACGAATTAGTGCTGACTCGTTTGCAAAGTGGGAGCACCACAAAATGCAAGTTGAAGAACGTTTAAAAAATTACAAGAAAATACGGGAGGAGTTTTTACCAATTATAGAAAGGTTATTAACTCCGTTAGTAAAAAAGTATGACCCAGATAGACAGATGGCGTCTGTCCACTTAGACTTAATGTTTTATTGGTCGAGCCTGGACATCCAGCTGTCTTGCTTTAACTTTGAAAAAGTTCCTGCAAAGAAATTTATTGATGCCTTACGTCAATTGGCCGACTCCACGGGAAGAGAAGTGGTTGAGTTGAAGTTTTCTGCTTTTTATGGTAAGTTGCCTGTTCTTTCTTGTTATCTCGTGCCGCGCGGCAAGCCCAAAGATGACCCGATGACGGTCTACGTGCGGGTGTTCGACGGGCTGGCGGAGTGTGAGCTGGAATATGTCGAAGAAAAGGCGTACAAAATCGTCAGCGCGTGTATCGATTAAGGGAGTGGTGAGCGATGGCGAGTTGGCGAAAAACAATTAGCAACTTAAACACGGCCCGGCAGGCCAGTCGGGGACACCTGCTGCGCAACCTGTTTTGGCGGTGGGTGTTGCGAACGCTGCTGGGCCGGGGGAGACGACAATGGAAACTTTGATGAAGGCGCTCATCGTGATCGTGCACGTGGCCATGGTGGTCATGGTGGTGACTGTGGCAATAGGTGTCACGTTTGACGCCTTGAGGTGGACAAAAAAGAGGAGATGAAGATGCATGAGATTAAAGCTAAAAATCAAGTTAAAGGTAAAAGTAAAATTGTGGCGCCACGGGTGTTTGTGCTAAACGTGGCCGGACACGACGTGAGCGACGCGGAGCGGTTCGGGACGGTGGTTCCGCTGACCGAGGGGCGCGTGAACATCTTCCACGTTGACCGCTTGGTGGACGACTTGCGGCGCAAGCTGGAGGCGGCCCGGTTTGACCCACGCCGAGACCTGTTTGTGATTAGCGGGAGCCCGGTGCTGGGCATGGCGCTGGGGTTGTTGTTGCGTGACTACGCGCCGCGTCCGATAAACTTGCTTATTTGGGACACAAAAGCGGCGCTGTACATAAAACGCACCGTGACAAACATAAAAATTGAAAGGAGGTGAGGCAGTGGGGTGTGACGTACATGGCTGGTTTGAGATAAAGATAAACGGCACGTGGTATGCCTATTCGCAATTGTCTTTTAATCGTAACTACGACTTGTTTGCCAAGATGGCCGGGGTGCGAAATTACAATGGCATTGACCCAATTGCGCCACCGCGCGGTTTGCCAGCAGACATTTCTGTGGTCACAGCAATTTACGCAAAAATGTGGAAAGTAGATGGCCACAGTTGGTCGTGGCTAAATGCGCGAGAGATAAAAGAACTGTACCAATTCCACGTAAATTTTTCCAACATGCCACGGTGGAAATTGGTTGAAGAGTGGGGTTATCTATTTGACCACGAGTGGAGTTCTTTTATTGACAACAAGTGTAGGTTTGAGCCGGTTGAAGATATTCGGATGGTATTTTGGTTTGACAATTAAAAATTGAAAGGAGGTGAGACAATGGGCAGAAGCGTAAAAATTGGTCAGATGGTTGACCAGATGTACCGTCTCAGGGAAGAAGAAAAAAAATTTAAGGACGAGGCCAAGCGGATTCGGGAACAGATTGCTGACCTGCAGGCCAAATTAATCGAGGCGATGGAGTTGGAGGGCTTGAAATTGGTGCGTGGTGAGTTGGCGACGGCGAGCCTGAAAACGGCCACCTACGCGCGCCCGGTGGACTTTGAAAAATTTGCGCGTTGGGCTGTGGAACGCGGCCGGTTTGACATGTTTTACAAACGTGTAAACGCCGCGCCGGTGGTTGAGATGCTGGAGCAGGAGAACCTCTTGCCGCCCGGCGTTGAAACTTACAGCGAAGTAAAATTAAACTTGAGAAAATTGTAGCCCAAAAACCAAAAAGGAGGGTTAAAAAGTGGCAGACGAAAAACAACTTCAAAGAGCACAGGCCGGGCCGCTGACGCCTGTCGGTGACGAGTTTATTCCCGGCCTGGAAGGCGTGGAGCAGGACATGCTCATCATCCCGCGCCTGAAGCTGGTGCAGAAGATGAGCGTGGAGACCGACGAGGGCGTGAAGCCCGGCAGCGTCGTGAACAGCATGACCAAGGACGTCGTGGCCGAGTTCGGCAAGGACGGCGCCAAGCTGGTGGTGGTCCCGATTGTAAACACCCGGAGCCGCATCCGGTTCCGCCCCTACGAGGACGGCGGCGGCATCCTGTGTCGTTCGTTCGATGGAAAAATTGGCGTTGGCGACCCCGGCGGCAACTGCCTGACCTGTCCGCACGGGCAGTGGACGACTGACGAAAACGGCAAGCGCCAGGCCCCGGAGTGCAGCGACTACCTGAACGTGTTCGTGGTGGTGCGCGGGTATGACTTTCCCGTGCCGCTGACGGTGAGCTTCACGCGCTCCAGCGCGGCGGCGGGCCGTCAGCTGGTGAACTACTTCTACATGGACGCGCGGAAGAACCGCCAGAGCCCGTGGCACTTTGCCTACGAGCTGACCGCCGAGCTGGTGAAGAACGACCTTGGCAGCTTCTACGTCTGGAAGGTGCGCCCCGCGGGCAAGGCCACCGACGAGGAGGCCGAGCTGGGCCGCCAGTACTACGAGCTGATCCGTACCGCGCCTGCCGTGGAAATCCACGAGGACGAGGAGGAGCTCAAGGAAGAGCAGGCGAAGATGGCCACGGAGGACGGCGAGGCCGCGGCGCCGGGCGAAGAAATCCCGTTTTAATGCACTATGCAAATTATCAAAAAATTTACTCAAAACCAGGAGGAATAATAATGGAAAAAGTTGACGCGGGACAGCTTGGTGGTGGGGCCATCATTGAGCTGTTCAACAAAGGCTTGGAGGAAGCCATTAAAAATATTCAAGATTTAAACACTCGGGCACAAACAGTACGTACGGTAACAGTGACCGTAAAGTTAACGCCTGATGCAAACCGGGAGTTTGTACAATATGCACTGGAGATGCGCACAAAATTAGCACCCGTACGAGAGTTTGAAGGCACTGCAATGGTCGGCGTGAAAAATGGTACACCTGTGTTGTTAGAGCACAATCCGAATCAAATAACCATTGAAAATATACTGCAGCAGAAAGGAGGTGAAAATAAATGATGGATGCGAGTTTTATTGAAAAAATTTTGGAAATTGGTGAGCCGCAAACAATTACGATTAACGGCCAAGAATACTCAAAACAGAAGTTGTACCCAGTGTTGCGCCCGACAGTGACTAATGAAGCGGTAGTGGAAGTAACTACTCTACAAGCAGTAGTTGACTTTTTTGAAAGTGGAGATGTTCAATTAGATGATGTAATCGTGACAGTGTTAGAACACAATCATGTAAGGATTACCAGTAAGTTGCACGGTGTACAACGCAATTTGTACCTGGTGGCACAATTTGAAGAACACACTTACGGTGGGTATGAAAAAAATGGATTCCAGTGGTATCAAACACAGGACTTTATTATTGCGTTGAACACAGACTTTGCGCCGAGCTCAGAGCGTAACGAGTTACTGCAACTTATTTCCAGTGTAGTTGCAGAGGACAAGTTAATGCAAGAAGATGACGGTGTAAGTCAAACAGTGACTGTTCGAAAAGGCGTGGCATTTGTGGGCACAAAAAAATTGCCAAATCCAGTCACTTTGTATCCTTACAAGACATTTCAAGAAATTGAGCCGGTGCCAGTACAATACTTATTGCGTGCAAATGACGGTCCCCGCTGGGTGTTAATTGAAGCAGACGGTGGTAAGTGGAAATATGAGGCTAAACGTCGTGTGGCAGAGTGGTTGAAGGCCAATTTGCCAAATGGTGTGTTGGTATTGTGGTAAAAAGTATTAAAATATGAGGGCTGGCCGGGGCGCGGCCCCGGCTGGGCCCTTTAAACGGAAAAAATGAAAAGGGCGATAAGAATGAAACCGGAAGACTTGCACGACACCAAACTTTATCTTATCGAAAAACAGAACGCTTACCGCGGCTTCAAGTTTCGGTTTGTCAGCCTCGTCAACGGCACCCGTGGCCCGTGGAATTACACGCTTGAAGACGCGGTGGCCGACGGCGAGGCGCACGAGCGAATTATGCGGGCCATTTATGGGTTGGGGGAAAGGGAAAATTAAAAAAGGAACGAAAGATGCGTAAAGAGTTAAAGGCTAAAATTTGCTTTACCTGCCCGAATTGCAAAAGACAGGTTGAGGAAGAATTGGATCCCGAGAATGAAAATTTGTTTATAACCACACAAGAAGATAGGTGTGGTTATACATATGGTATTCTGATTTTAATAGAATGCAAATATTGTCGGACAAAACTCGAGTATGCACAATCCATATAAAAACATGGCGCCCGTGGCGGAATTGGCAGACGCAAGGGTCATGGAGGGATAAGCAGAGCCCTCCATATTGCGCCCTGGGTAAAGGCGAAATCTGCGGGTCACGCAACTTGATTCCCGCCCTGATTGTTGCTATAAACTGGGCAAATCGCTTCCATGCGGGTTCGAGTCCCGCCGGGCGCCCTGAATTTAAGTTGAAAAGTAAAAATATGAGGAAAGTGAGTGATGAATAAAAAAGGAAATATTACTGACAATAAGAAGCCTGAATATAGCAACAGGCAAGATGATTTTGTTTGTTATTGCGGTGGTAAAAACGGCGCTCATGATTATTATAAAACAATCATTCATAAAAGGATGAGACCAAACACAAGTCCACCTACCAAAAGAGTTAAATCCATAGATATAGATTGAAAAGTGTATAGGTTCAAGTTTCATCGTGCGCCCAAAAAATAATTAAAAAATTAAGTGAAAGGACAAAGATGAAAATTATACCCAAGTCAATCCAAAGGTTTATGTGGAGAATTTACAAGACTAAGAGAAGAGGTGTGCAAACCCGTCAGAAGGGACGTCCACACAGCCTGCACTTTGGGACTTTTCGCCCAAGGACGCCGATTCCAGGAGTTTACGGCCCAGGTGTTCACCCAATTAAAAAGAAGGAAAAGAAAAATGAAAGTAAACGCTCCGTTTTACATCCGTAAAATTTTAGGCACGTGGGTTGTCTTAAAAAGGGACAACACCACGAAAGAGCTGGAAATTGGAGATAGAGATTTTCTGCACGTGACCATACGCCTCCACAAACATCACCGGAAAAATTGGCGGCTAATATTTCACCGTAACGCAAACCATCGCTGTTACTGTGAGGTTGGCTGGCTGCTTGACCTGCACACGCCACTGTTTTCTGTGTTTATCTCCTGGTATGGTGGGGAGACGCCGTGCGTGTGCGACAAGGTGCTGGCTGAGATTGCCGCAGAAAATTAAAGGAGAAAAAGAATGAAAGTCGACAACATCGATAGAGAGATTAGGAAACAATGCGAGGTGGTGGCGGAAATGATTTATGAGCGCTTCATAGACACTGCCGAGAACCAGGAGTGGTTAAAAAGAGATACCGAGAGAGTCGGAAAGGTCGAGGTGCCCGTGAAGCCACAACAGGTAAAGCGGTGGATGGCGGAGCAAATGAGGATAGTGGCACGCCCGGCTTTGAACGCCCTGCAGCAGATTAAAGAAGAGAAATGCCAGTGGATGTTGACAAAGGACAATGACCTGCACGAGTGGGTGGGTGAGGCGCTTTTCAATACGGAATGTGGTCATGAGCTGGCGTCCGGCAAGTGTGCTGCCGGTTTCAGATATTGTCCGTTTTGCGGCAAAAAGATAGAATACATTTAAAGAGGAGGTCAAAAAATGTTCACTAAACGAACCGTTTTGGCCGTGGGCCTAATCATACTATTCGGGCTCGGCGGCGCGTTTTTCGAGCACACCCTGCAATTTAAGCTCCCCGTCTTCTTTGGCGTGTGGGGCTTCGTCGTCGGCTTCGCCGTGGGTGTGCTGTTTCAGAAAGAATTTAATCACTGAGAGGAGGCACCATGACCTTAAAAAAAATGGCGTTGCAAAAATACCAAGAATTGCAGGCTAAAACTAAAGAGTTGCTGCGGCTGCAAATTGAAAGCACTAATCGGACTTGTGTGGAGGCGTTTAAGAACAGGTTTGGAGTAGAGCCCGAAAAGGTGCTTTCAGACAAAGACGAGCCCACCGAAATTAAGCTCGTGTTGTGTGACAAGTTGACGTTCGAGGCCCGGGCGGCCTATCACACGTTTGACTTTCACTTGGTCGGCAAGCACGTCATGTCTTGGCCATTGCGTGGGCTCGAAGACCTCGGCGAGGCGTTAACAACTGCGGAAAAGTGGGACAAGCCCGTCGGCGGCTCGCTGTTTCGCCCTCGTTTTTCCGCTAAAAAAAATGAAAGGAGTGGCGAGATGGTCAAGGAAATCATCTTTTATGACAACGGCAACGTGGCCGTGCTGGACGAGCACGGCCAGCAAGTGCCCGCCTGGCAGCTAAACTACGTCAAGATGTTCTTGCAGGCGTTGGCGCAGCAGGGCGCACGGCTGGACGGCGTCAAGGTGCTGCTGCCGAACCACCGGAGCTACTTCGTCTGGGTTGACGAGACGGGCGACATTACTTTGAAGTGGTGACACTATGGACGAGCGCACGTGGCAAGACTGGTGCGAGCTGGCGATTCGCCAGACGCCGGAGTGGAAAAAGTTTGTGAAGGCCACCGCCTGGATGGAGCGCCGCCGACAGCGGGTGCTTCGTCCTGAATGGGACGCCGAGTGGCAAGCCTTGGTACAGCGGTGGGAGGAGAACGTGGTGGCTCCGCTGGAAAGAAAATGGAAGGAGATGATGGATGGTTACAAAGCTAATTAAAAATCCAAAAAAAGGAAATATTAAAGGGAGATGCGTTGTTTGCGGAGTTTTGACCGATAATGGATTAAAAATTTCAGTGAGTGATAATTTTTCCGGTTGGGGTTATTTTTATGCAGGAGAATGTTTTTGCCCACATTGTGCGGCATTTTTTTCAGATCAAACTTTTCGTAAGCGGTCATGGATTGCAACGAAAAGTGAATTTATGTTTATGAAAAAAGGTGAAATATTACCATATTTATTATTCCCCCCAGAGCCACCTTTCTTTATTTATATTACAAAAGGCGGACAACGACAAGGTTGGTTGTCTGCATTAAAATACTTAAATTTTTCCCGTGAACATTTTTTTGTAAGTGTGGATTGGCTGGATATTCCTGTGTGGATGAATTTGGATGAAGTGCGAAAATTTGATGATGTAATAAAATTACTTCGTCAAAATAAAGTTTCGAAAACAGCGATTACAACTGGTGATTTTGGAATGTATTTAACTGAAAAAGCAATAAGGGAAAAATGGTATTGGGCTATTAAATTTGCAAAAGAACAAATAAAAAACCCAGTATGGGAGGTGATAGCGTATGTTGAACAGTGAAAAGATTGAAAAAGACTTGGTTGAATTGTTGGCAATTATTTATAATCGGGTCCCCTGGGGTAAAATGAATACCCGGCACAATACACATGATATTTTTAATCATCGTGTGAGAGCGGCGAGCAGGCGGGAAAACTTATTTCAATTTGTAAGTAAGCTGTGTAATTATTTTGGGTTGCAGAGCTTACCTGCTGATTCAATCCCGGTTATTGAGCGGTTGCGTCAAAACGAGGAATATGTATTAAATAAAGTTTACGATGAACATATTCCTCTTTGTGTTATGGCTTTTGTTCGGGCCAAGGAATTGAAAAAGATTAAAAACAAAAACCAATTGACATTTAACCTGGAGGAATTAAAAAATGATTAAACGATTTGAAGGAACGATGTTGGCGGTAAGTCCGATTTTCCACGGTGGAGATGAAAAAACTGGCAGTACACCAGTCTTGCGATCGATTACTATTTTTAGTGAACAAAAGGGCGAATTTCAAAAGATTTATTACATTTCTGGAAATTCGATTCGTGGAAAGTTACGGCGTTTGGTGATGTATGATTTTTTTAATTTGCTCGGCAAGCCGATTGATGATGTTGAGAATCTGAAAGTCTATCATTTATTTTTTGGTGGCGGTAAGCTGGAGAGCAGTGACAAAGATACGGGGATTATTGATTTAGAAATTCGGCGCAATGTTCGTGATTTAATTCCACCATTAGCCCTATTTGGTTCAGCTATTCGAAATCAAATGATCCCCGGTATTTTGAAAAACGGACATGCATTTCCGATTTGTATTGAAACATTGGCATTTATTCCGGAAAAATATCATGATTTTCCTCAAGCGAAAAAGAGCATTCGTACCTTTACTGATACATCATTTTTTACCCGGCGAGACGATTTGCAGGCAGAGCGTGAAGAAGATGAGCAGGCCATTCAGATGAAGGTGGATTATGAAGTATTCATTCCCGGTACGCTATTTTATCATTGGTTCTCGCTGGAGCATCCGACGGAAATTGAACTGTCTGCTTTCGGTCATATGTTAAATTTATTTCATCAATCACCCTTTTTAGGCGGGAAATCAAGTACTGGTGACGGGGAGGTGCAATTTAAATATAGTCCAGAATTACCATCCGGTCAGGCATACCGTGATTTTATCAACGGGAAAAAGACAGAAATTCTTGATTTGCTACAGTATTTGGAGGGCAATGTATGAATTTGTCTTTGCAACGAGAAATTAATTATTTTATGCAGAAATTTAAAGAAATAAATATTCAACGACCCGGATATTTTGAGCCGTTTAAGGTTGTTTTTAAAATGGCATCACCAATTGCATTGAATCATCCCTGGATGCATTTTGACGGTCTTATTGCACATCTTGCACTTATGAATATTTTAGGCAGGGATTATTATCTTCTTCCGGCAAAATTTCCACTTGGTCGAGCACTTCGAGGAATAAAATTCCTTGAAAAACTTCCTTTGAAAAAGACAGGTGATTTGTGGCACGCCAGTGTATCAGTTTTGGAACCATATACCGTGAAATTAGACGTCATTTATAAACGCTTTGAAGATCGATGGATTCCTAAAACAAATAAAAAGAAAATTTATCGGGGGAGGGGATTTTTTAAAGATTACGCTATAAATATACCATATATTCCTGCTATCACCTGCACTTTTTATGGTGTTGGTGATATTGAAATGATTAAAAAATTATTATATAATGTAGTTGGATTGGGCAATGATACCAGAATTGGATTTGGTGCAGTATCTAAATTTTATATTGAAACTACTGAAAAAGATTTCAGTTTGGTAAAAGATGGTAAAGCTATGCGGCCCATTCCGATAAAATATTGTGAATACTATAAGGAAAAAGTTCCTATTGCTTGGCGACCACCATATTGGGCTCCGGAAAATATCGATTTATGTTGCCCACCATTTGCGGAGATAAAACTTGGAAAAAATCTGGCAAAAAACATTTAAATTACATTCAAAAAGTAGCGATTATCGTGGAAAAATAAAATGGTCGCTCAATTATATTCAGCATGCCTTAAAAGAGTGCCGAAAACCGTATATTTCATTCTCAGGTGGGAAAGATTCTATTGTAATGACACATTTAATTTATCGAATCGATCCTGAAATATTATTATATCACCATCACCAAGGTGAATACATGCCAGAAGAAATTTGGCAAGAAATTTATTCAATTATAAAACGACTGGCGAAAAACATAGAAATCCGACCGTTTGAAGAAAATTTGTGGGATGATATTATTCCAGATTTTTTGCGTCGTGGGTTTGATGGGTCTTTTATTGGATTACGAAAAGAAGAATCAGTATCACGGCGAGAGCGAATTAAAGCTAATAGATCACTAACAGAATTAAGAGAATATTGGCCAATTCAAAATTGGACTTGGATAGATGTATGGGCTTATATTATTGAACATAATCTGCCATATCCTTCAACTTACAATAAATATGGGCCGCTGCTTGGTTGGGATAAAGTTCGATTTCACAGCTTTTTTGATCCACGTATGGATAAATTTGGATTAAGTAATATTGATGGGATATTAATGTGGAGGTTTCGTAATAAAAAATGAATCAGAATCGAACAATTCAAAAAATACAAAAAATTTTAAATAATCTTAACATTTATTATCGACTAATCAAAATTCACGGTGGGCCACACCAGGAGGCGGGCCTGCCCGACTTGTTGCTGCTCATGCGGCGCGGCGACCAGACGCGTGTCGCCTGGCTGGAGCTGAAGTCCTCCTGGACCGATCGGCCCACTTCGCTGCAGCGGTGGAACGTGGAGAGCTCGCTGCGCAAGTTCGGCGTGCGCACGGCGTACGCGGTCGGCGAGGAGGTGAAGACGACCTGGGAGCAGGACACGCCCGTCAGCCTGACGGTCTGGCTGGAAGAAGTGCTCGCCGGACGGTGATTTGCACCTCACCAATCAAAATTAAAAACATCAAATTTGACAATGTAACAAGGTTACAAATGACTTTCTCGGAAGCAGTTGGTAGGATATATGCAGAGCTGGGAACATGGCGTGAGGTGGCGGATTTTATCGGCGGCCTGTCCCCGGCTTACTGGCGTGCGGTGGCCAAGGGGGAGACGTCGCCCAGCGCCCGGGCGGAGCGACTGTTGCGACGTCGACTTGGCCTGCCGCGCGGCGACGCACGGCGACTGGAGGACTATTCAATTAGAGAGCTGGCGTGGTTACTGCGGCACCGTCAGCCTCTGTGAGCACGCCCAGCACCAGCAGGGCGGCCACCACCGCGGCGGCGCCGTCGTGCATCGGCAACACTGCGTGGTGTGTGCGCTCCACGTCGGCCCGCAGCCGCAGCAGCCAGTCGTGGAACGGCGCATCCTGCCCGTCATGCCGCCACAGCTGCAGCAGCACATCCGTGGCAGTGCCGCTCACCGTGCGGTCGTTGATCTTGACTGCCAGGTGTTCACCAGCTTGTAAATCTGCGAGCGTAATTTTTCTTCGTTCCATCTCTTTCTCCAATCTATGTTGTTATAGATAAATTTCACGGCCGTGGCGGGGCCGCGGGCCAGCGCCCCGTATCGAGCGTGTCGCAAGACGAAGTCACCCGTGGCGCGGTCAACTGCAACCCAGACGGTCTTTCGCATGTCACGCCTCCTGTTTTAAAATGTATTTTTCATAGAGAAGTTTTAGTATTCCCTCGTCAACTTCGGTCAGCTCCTTCCGCGCCGCCTCCAGCACGGCGCTCTCGTCGCATCTCAGCCATCGTGCAATTACCTCCGCATATTGAGCTTGTTCATCTTCCGCAAGTGCAATCCAGCGGAGATACAGCTCCTCTCGCATCTTACCGACGGATGGGAAATTCCCCGCCTTCAACAGGTACCTCTCGTCTCCCCACCCAAACCAGCAGTCGGCCCTTTCATCAAAGATGGGCTTGCCATTCTTGTCGAAGCCGACAAATCGGTCGGGCAGAATCGCCCACACGATTTTTCCCACCTGCGCCCACATGGGCATCTGGATAGGAAAGACAAACAAGTCGCGAAACCACTCCGCGGGGGTTCGCAAGCTAACGACGTGCTCTTCCTGTTCCGGTTTCCGACTGGAAACGGCCACAACGTCGTCGTAGTTCCTGAACACAACCAGGTTGTCGATGCCATGGCCGCCGCGAACCTCAACGGTCCGCCTGCTCTTGAACCGGGAGAGCAGGAAGTCCAGCTCCCATGTGACGCCCTTCGTCTCGACCACCCTGTATCCGCTGAAGCGGATGCGGTGAAGGGCGTCATACAGCTTCTCGTAGTGGATTAATTTTTTCATAATATTTCTCCCTTTAAAAAAATACCTAATGTAAAAACACCTCGACAAGTCAAATCAAGGTAACCTGTCGGGGTAACTTTTATTCAAACACCGCCACATCCTTGTAAGGAATGGCTTCTTGCCATTTCTTTACACAACTTTGACACACCTCCATGTGGTCAAAAATATTGCCGCTTTCATCACAAATTCCCACAACCCTCGTGGGGCGAAAACTACCACACATTTCGCAGTAGCTTACTTGTGCGGTAGTTCTCTTGAAATCTATCGTGAACGTCTTCCATGATTCGACATCCTTGTACCACTTCCTTATGGTCCAAAATCCGTATCTACCCCCATCCGAGCCTTTCCCTGGCTCATAATTTGAGAAGTCTTCCCTGACTCTTTTTTCCTTCAAAAATGCAATCATAATTTTTTCCTCCTTATTTTATTTTTCTAACAGCGCTTCTCAACGCAATCGCCGCCCGGTCGGCACTGTTCACGCCCTGCCACCAGGCGAGCGGCTCCACCGGCCAGTCCACCAGGTCGCGCAGGGAGCCCCTCGGTGGCACCGGCTTCGCCCCACTCACGGCGGCGTAGTCGTCAAGCAGCACCAGCGGGATGCGCTCCGCCAACCAGCGGTACACCCAGTAGGCGTCCAAGTCTCCGAACGCGACAGCGCCGGTGAGGTTGAGAGAGAAGATATTCTCCTCCCACCAGTTCTCATCTCTACCGGCGCCGTCAATCTTAACGTCGAAGACCTCGCCGCGGTGTACCACCCACAGCGGGTGACCGTTGGAATGAACAACTGTCACCGCCTCGTCGAGCTCCTTGGCGATGACGATGGCCGCCTCCGTGGTGGCCAGTGCTACCCCGGCACAGCTCCCGCTCGTATCTGCCATCAGCAGAACGTAAGGGTCGCCAAGCTCGCGGCGACGTGCTCGCCCGATGGCCATCCGTCGGGAGACCAGCTCTGTCACCAGCCGCCGCCCATCGAGGCGCGGGGACGGCGCCGTCCCCAACAAAAAAGACCTGAACAGCTTTCGCAGCGCACGCACCACGTCGCGTGTGCCCCAAGTGCCGTTCAGGTCTAAGTCTCGGCGAAGGTCGTCTTCAGAGACGTTTACTCCGCCGAAAGTAAGTTTCGGGGCTCCGGGTGATGTGGCCTCCCCGTCTCCCCTTTCTGCGTCCACGCTGTCACCGGTCTCAGATGCGTCATCAGCACCCGAGCCACAGCCGTCACCATCGCGGGACGGGTTGTCAGTACTGCGACGACCATCTGTCCGGTTGGGGGCGCCACTCCCCTCGGTCGGCTCACCCTCCTTGGGGTTCACCTCCGGTGAACTCCCAGGTCCGCCGGTGGCGCTGCCGCCGGTTTCCCTGTGCCCAACCGATTCGGTCCGGGTGGCCTCTTGCGAGTCCTGCCCGGCCCCGTCATGGTCGGGGCGGCCCTGAGAGTTTTCTCCATCTTTTACCTCCCCAGAAACACTGTCGCCTCCGTGCGTCGCGTCTCCGGTCTGACGGCTTCCGTCCACCTCATCAGTCTGCTTCCGGCGTTCCTCACGAGGAGGAGTCCAACCGGGGCCAAACCGCGAGATGAGGCGGTCGAGAGCCGCCAGATCGAACGAGGTAGAAAGACCCGTGAAAAGGTTCACTCCCGTGTGCCTTTCCACGGATCTGGCGGCAGCAATAAAATCTGATCTGAAAATGCTGCCGCTACGCGCCACCCACCGGCGCATGTCCCGGAGTGTCCACGTCCTTTTGGTCATGATGCCCTCCGGGATTTTATTAGTTCCGCCCACAGCGGAGCGACGAAGCCGCGGCCCGGGATGGTGCCATGGTGAGACGCCCAGCCGCCGAGGACCAGCCGCACGTCATCCACTGATTCCGCGACCGCCATCAACTCCTCGACCATGAGTTGTAGCTCCTGGAGGGATGGCACACGCCCCTCTTCCTCAGCAAGCTGGTAAGCCAGCTTGCGGGCAATCCTTACCACTCCTTTTGGCGCACCAGCTCTCTCGCACACCAGCCGCTCCACCAGCTCAACGGGAAGCGGGCTCATGCGCACCCGGCGGCACCGCCGGAGCAGCGGCTCACCCAGTGGCCGCAGCCCGTTGCTGGTGAGAAACACCAGCAGGTTTTCCAGACGGGCCTGGAGGTGCTCTCCCGGCCTGACCGGCACCCGGCCCGTCTGGAGGAAATCCAGCAGCAGGTTCTCCGTCCGCTCCTGAACCTTGTCGATCTCGTCCAGGCAGAGGACGGTGAGTCCCTGCTGCGATTTTTCTGCCGCTACGGCCAGCACGCCGGGCTGTCGCACGGCGTCACTGTCCCCGGCTACCGCGGCGGCAACATCCACGCCCACGAACAGCTCCTGGTCATCTGACCAGGAGTGCAGGAGGGCGTAGACAAAAGGGGCCCCCATTGCCTTTGCCACCGCCTCGGCAAGGGCGGTCTTCCCGGCGCCGGGAGGCCCCTCCAACAACATA
>Ga0256914_1002214_pt1 | contig 16444 bp, 15 predicted proteins | sample HulkmetaG_FD_191571 | JGI IMG/M metagenome (GOLD analysis project Ga0256914, IMG submission 191571) | Hydrothermal chimney microbial communities from Main Endeavour vent field at the Juan de Fuca Ridge, Pacific Ocean - Hulk | ecosystem: Environmental > Aquatic > Marine > Hydrothermal vents ... | reverse complement strand
AAATTTGCCGAGATTTTTTTAAAAAAATCCACGGGTATGCCTGTCTGTTAAGTTTGTTTACCCGAATGTTCTTGGAAATAAAACCATTTTCTTTTTAATGAAAAATTAACTATACTGAAAATCAAGGGAATGGATGAGGGCCTTTGCATTGGAGCCGAGGCCCGAACGTACAATAGGGATAGCAATCAGCGAATGCGGGATGCGCACCGGGATCTTGATCATGCTGATAAATTATCCCACTCCTGCCTCCAAATAGTTTATAAAAGCCTTAATTACAAAACTGCAAATGTTCAAAAGTTTGCAGTTGCAAATTTTCTCGCATTTTACGTGGAGTTTCCCCTTTTTCTTGTTGCCGTATTTTATTGCGGAGGGAGCTGATGGTTGCTTGCAATTCGATTGTTTCCTGTGTGATTTTCAAGACTTTGAATACAAGGAGTTTGTTATGTTCAACGTAAAAAGGATTGGTTTGCTGATCGGCATCGTTACCTTGCTGGTTTTGATTTCTGTTCCTCTTTCCGCTTCAGCAGGTGGTCATGGTATGGGTGGCTGTTGCGGTGGAGGCGGTTGGGGGGGATGGAGTGACATCTGGGGTGGGGATAATGGTTGCTGTGGTAGCGGTTATGAAGACGACAGCAGTGATTACGATGACGGCTACGACGACGGTTACAGCGATGGCTATGATGATGGTTATGCTGCTGGCGGTGATTATGACGAAGGCTTCAGCGACGGGTATGACAAGGGCTATGAAGACGGAATTTATGATGGAAACCGCGATTATCCCGATGGCTATAACGACGGCTATAGCGATGCCTGGGAAGAGATGTACGATGAGATCTATGAGGAGATATACCAGGAAGTTTATGACGAAGGTTACAATGACGGTTATGCCGATGGCAGCGAAAGTGGTCATGACGATGACAGTAGCTGGGGTGGCTGCTGCAGTCACCGCGGAGATCGCGGGCATCACTAACATAGAAAGACTATTTGTTTGGCCAGAAGGCCCGTCGATCAGTTGAAAAGGGCCGGGAGGCGGGATGTTTCCTGTTTCCCGGCGCTTGCACCCTCGAAAACAATGGCTTTCTGCCTTTCTTGCCGGGGTTCTTGAAGCCAGTTTGCGGAGGGGAAGTGGATCACCCTTGGGTGGCTGGGTGGGTGACAACGTCGGTTTGGTCGGTTCCCCAGTAAGCTTGCTGGCATCCTTTTTGATACACGCCTGATTCCATCCGCCGGTGAACGGTATAGAAGATTGTTGACGCCCATTCATGGGGTTACGCCATCATGTGGATGGTGTATAATCTTCAGCGAACCATCTCTTTGGTTGTCGTGTTGACTGGAAAAGTATCCGGTCGCCGATCCACTCGGCCAAGAGTTGGTCTACAGAATAGAAATTATAAAGACAAGGATCAGGGACGAGGAGCGGGTCGAAATCCAAAATGGATGAGCCCATTTCCCGAGAAGATTGGCAGCTTTCTGCTGTGTTGGGGAGGCGGAGGTGGAAAGACATCGGAGAACGGTGTTCTTCTAGGCGAGGCAATCTGTTGAGTCGTTAGTGCACTTGGCCGGCCATGTACGCCAAAAGGGAATAGCTGGGTAGGGGAGAATCATTTCTTATGAAAGGATATAAGATCCACCGTTTTGGTGGCAGCGTACTGGGTTTGCTGCTGGCCGGACTCCTGGTCGGTGGTTGCAGCTCCGTTCCGGAGCTTAAACCTTCCGCACATGTCGAGAGAGAGGCACGTTATCTTATCGGCCCTGGCGACACACTGAATATTTTTGTGTGGGGAAACCAGGAGGTGTCCGGAACCGTCAAGGTGCGCCCGGATGGATTCATTACCACGCCGTTGGTGGAGGATCTTGCGGCGAGCGGCAAGACCCCTTCGCGACTGGCGCGAGATCTGGAGCAGCGTCTGGCTCGTTACATAAAGAACCCCGTGGTAACCGTCACAGTTGCCGATTTCGTGGGGCGACCTACCGAACAGATCCGCATCGTTGGAGAGGCTGCCAAACCGAAAGCGATTCCCTATCGCGAAGATATGACGCTCCTCGATGTAATGATCTCGGTAGGTGGGTTGACCGAATATGCCGCCGGCAACAGTGCCACCATCGTTCGAGTGGAAAACGGAAAGCGCCGCCAGTATCGAGTGCGACTGGATGATCTGATCAAGGATGGGGATATTACGGCAAACGTCAACATGCTTCCTGGGGACATCCTGATCATTCCTGAGTCCCTGTTCTAGCAAGGAGGCGGATATGCAGGAAACATTTCAGCAGTTCTTGAAGTATCTGCATGGGATGTGGCAGTACCGTTGGTACGCCATGGCATTTGCGTGGTTCATCGTGATCTCGGGTTGGGGCGTGGTTATGTTGAAGCCGGATCGTTATGAATCCACGGCACAAGTGAATGTGGATACTGACTCATTGCTAAGGCCTTTGCTGAAAGGGTTGGCGGTACAGACCGATGTGCGTCGTCGCCTCGATTTGATGTCCCGTACCATCCTTAGCCGCCCTAATCTGGAGAAACTGGTGGAGATGGCTCAGCTCTCCGTGGATATGGACAATCCGAAGGAGAAGGAACGGTTTCTCAACGAATTAGCCAAGGATATCACGGTCAAGGGTGACAAAAGCCGGGTGAATCTGTTTTCAATCAGTTACACCAACAATGATCCCAAGGTGGCAAAGCGGGTCGTCGAGTCGCTGCTCAAAATCTTCGTTGACAGCACGGTGGGAGAAAAGCGCAAGGATACCAAGCAAGCCCAGAGATTTCTCGATGAGCAGCTCGAGGAGTATGAACAGCGCTTGATTCAGGCAGAAAATCGTTTGCTGGAGTTTCGCCGCAAATATGCGGGATTCCTGCCTGGGCAGGAGAGGGGTTTCTTCGATGAGTTGCAGGATGTCCGTAATCAGCTGGCCAAAGCGAAGGTAGAGCTACGCCGCGAGCAGTATCGCCGTGACGAGTTGCGGCAACAATTCATGGCAGCCCGATTTGCGGAGGAAGAGGTAGCAGGAAATCCTGGTGTCTCTGCCATTGACGAACGGATTTACGCTTTGCAGGCCCAGTTGGATGAGAAGTCGCTCCGTTTTACCGAAGAGCATCCCGATATTCAAGCCTTGCGGCGAACCATTGCTGAGCTGAAGATGCAGCGGGAGCGCGAATTGTTGTCGGCGACCCCGGGTCCTCAGCAATCCAGCCCCTATATGCAAGAGTTGAAGCTTGCGTTGGGGGCTGCTGAAGCCGAAGTGGCGGCTATTCAGGCAATGGTAGATGAATATGAACGACGGGCTGCGCAGCTCCAGGAGTTGGTGGATACCCGGCCCGAGATAGAAACCAAGCTGCAGCAGCTCAATCGTGACTATGAGGTGAACAAGGAAAACTATCAGGCTCTGCTGGAGCGTCGCCAGAAGGCGGAGCTCTCTGAAGATGCAGAGGAGACAGGGGGAGAGTTCAAGATCCAGATTGTGGAACCTCCTTTTGTTCCCCTGGTGCCGGCTGGTCCCAACCGGCTTTTGTGGAGCAGTGTGGTGTTGGTGGCGGGACTTGGGGGAGGCCTCGGGTTGGCCTTTCTGCTGACCCAGATCCGGCCGGGAATCTACAATCGTCGTCTGCTGCAAGAAGCAACCGGACTTCCGGTATTGGGCACGGTCAGCCGGGTGACAACCCCTCGTATCCGTGCTGAAGAGCAGAAGGAACGTCGTGTCCTGCTAACGGGATTGGCGATGTTGCTGCTTTGCTATGTGGCGGTGGTTCTTATCCAGATTTCTGGAGCGTTGGCAGCGCTCAGAGCCATGGCTGGCTGAGCTGGTTGGCCAGTAAGGGGTGAGGGGGCCGGTTGAACAGTGGATGATGGAGGGGCTCTGGCCATGCGGGAAAATACCAAGAGAAAACAAACAGCGATGCTGAGACCGGTCTGTCCTATTGATTTTGGAAAACTGAAGCAACTCGGTTTCCTGAGCCCAACTGACAGGCGAAGCCGGCAGGCTGAAGAGTACCGGATGATTAAACGTCCTTTGCTGGACAACGCCTTCAGTAATGAAGCAAGCCTGGTAGACCACGGGAACCTGATTATGGTGACCAGTGCAATGCCGGCCGAAGGAAAGACCTTCACCTCGATCAACCTGGCGATCAGTATGGCGATGGAGCAGGATTTCACCGTGTTGCTGGTGGATTGCGATGATTTGCGCCGTAGCACCAGCCGGCTGCTTGGAGTGGATGAACAGGTTGGGTTGGTGGACGTCCTGCAAGAGCCGGAGACGGATCTGAGCCAGGCTATATTGCATACATCATTGCCGCGATTACGGGTGTTACCGGCAGGCAAGGGGGTTGGTCATACTCCTGAGCTGTTGGCGAGCGGGCGCATGCGGAAACTGGTCAGTGAACTTTCAGAGCGGTACAGTGATCGGGTCATCATTTTTGATACCCCTCCGTTATTGGCCACCAGCCAGGCGACTATCCTGGCTCAGTTAGTGGGGCAGATACTGGTGGTTGTCGAGGCCGGGAAAACTCCAATGCAAGCGGTTCAGGATGCCATTTCCCAGCTGGACAGGAACAAGGCGATTGGTATGGTGCTGAACAAGAGTCCAGAGGTTTTCAAAAGCGACTATTACGGTGGTTATTACGGCTGCTACGAGTGAGCCTGTTTCAGGCGCGAGAAACGCCTTTCAGATAGCCTGTTTTATGCTGTAAATGGCCTTGTGATCGGTTTTTTCCTCGCATAAAGCCGGTGGACAGGCTTGTAATGCTCTGCCAGGGATGGACAAAACGAAGTGGTTTTATCCCCTCCCTAAATATGACGGATCGTTGCGGCCCGTTTTGGTAACTATTTAATCTGAAAAATTATAGAAGAAAAGCAACGTGCCTCGTCTCTCATGGAAGTTTCTGTTTTGTCTTTGCGGGGTATTGGTGACAATTCCGGCTACCGCAAAATGGTCGTTAGAGCCTTCGCTCAGGACGGCAATAACCTTGAGTGACAACGTTGGTCTTGCCTCCGATGAGAATCTCCCCGCTTTCGGCAAGAGGCGACAAGATGTCATCTCCGAGTTTACTCCCGGATTCTGGCTGCAAGGCAAAGGCCGCCGTTATTCCCTGGACGCTACGTACCGGATGCAGAATCTCTTCTACGCGCGGGAGAAACAGTATGATGTAACCAACCATCAGGCGATGGTAACGGCTTTTGGGGAGTTGTTGCGCAATCGCCTGTTTTTGGATGTGGATGCCCATCATTTTCAGCGCCCTGTCTATGCCCATCCCGGTATTTTTTTGGAGTATTTCCTGCCAGGTGACCGGGCAGACGTCACTACTTTGCGGATAAGTCCTTATCTTCGTCAGAATCTCGGGAAGGCAGCTCGTCTGTTAGTGCGTTACACTCATGACCAGACCAAGGTCGAAGAGAGAGCCTCGGACAGTGTTACTCGCCGGATCTATTTGCGGTTGGCCAATCGGCGTTGGGGGAGGATGGCGTGGAATCTAAGTTACAAGAAGGAGCGGGTTGACCGGGCGGATTATTTGCTGATGGATCATGAAACCGCATTGGGTAATTTTCGCTACCGCTTTGGCCGCCGTTTTGCCATTTTGGCTCGGGCAGGAAGTGAAAATCATGATCTGGGATTATCCACCTCCTGGACCCGGGACTATGAGAATGGTGAATATTTTGCCGGCGGCATCAGTTGGCGGGTCTGGCGTACTCTCCGTTTTGACACGCTGTTTGGGGAATACTATAAACAGGTTCGAACATTATGGAACCCATCGCGGCGAACGCGTCTCGATTTGAGCTGGCGAGACAAGGATTATGGGATGAATCCGGGGGACAGCTGGCGGGGGGAGTTTACTCTCCATTTTCGACGCAGTGTCTGGTTGACCAGCTATCAGGAGACCGTGGTTGCGCTGCAGCAGGCACTTTCCGAACGGGGGATCTATTCGTTTCGTGATCCGGAAACAGGGCAGTTTTTCCCTGGTGAGCCCGATCCTGACACAGGTCAGCTGACGCCGGTCTATTTCGACCCAGATACTGGAGAGCGTACTGATCATCCCTACGCGGGAAGATTAACGCCTTTGGTACTGGATGACTTTGGACTATTCAATGAGACTTACCTGCGTAAGCGGGGGCAGTCGGTATTTGGCTGGCAGACTGGAGAAAATGCGCTGACCGCCGTGCTGTTTTACGAACGGCGCAATTACCTGGAACAAGGTGACAGCGAGCTGAGTCAGGGTCTGCACACTAGCTGGAGACACCGATTGAATGCGGGAAGGGAATTATTGGTGGGGGCCAACTACCAGCGCCGTGTGTACCGTTTCACCCGCTATGAGGGAGAGGTATGGAGCGTCGAGACAGGATTGTTATGGGAGCTAGGCAGAGGAAACAGCGCATCATGTCTGTATCGTTACCTGGATCGATCCGCCTATAGCAAGCGTAACCGCTATCATGAAAACCGTATCACCTGCTATTTGCAGCTGAGAATTTGATGCTGGACCAGTCATGGATATATCGGCTAGGAAAGCAGGCCATAACTCAAAGATTCGGTTATTGATCCTGACGGATACCAACGTTGGAGGAGAAGGCGGGACTGAACAGCATCTGAAGATGTTGGTTCGCGGGATGGACCCCTCCCGTTTCGAGGTGGATGTGGTGCAGCTTGGTGAAAAGGTGCTCTGGAAGGAGCGTACTCTGGGAACTGCTCGGCTTCGACATCTTCCCACAGGCCGGCTGCTTTCGCTGCATGGACTGGGGCGGTTTCGGGAGCTCCATCGCTTTGTCCGTTCACGCAGGCATCACTGTATTCTCTCCTTTTTTGAGAGCTCGGATATCCTCGCGGTGATGCTTTCTCGTTTTGGCCCGGTGCGCTGTATTCTCTCCAGTCGGCGGGATACCGGTTTCCGCTATAGCCGCAAATTGCGGTTGGCTTATCGCTGGTTGGATCTCTGTTTTCAAAGGATCATCGTGCCGTCAGAGGCGGTGCGTGAATCCTTGCTGTCGTACGGCATCCCGGAAAAACAGGTTGTTCTGGTCCCCAACGGGGTGGATGTGGCACGTTTTGACTCCGCAGATGAGGGCTTATTGCGTCGAGAGTTAGGGGTGGCAAATGGGCGTCTGTTGCTGGGAATTGTTGCCCGCTTGAGTAAAGAGAAAGACCATTTGACACTGTTGCATGCCATCCAGGCTCTGCATCGATCGGGGAGGGAGGTGATACTGGCCATTGTCGGAGAAGGACCGCTACAGCAGAAGCTGCTGGAGGAAACCTCTCGGCTGGGATTGCGCGGCCATGTACATTTTCTTGGTTCCCGCAGCGATATCCCCGCTGTACTGGCCGGGATCGACATCTTCGTGCTCACCAGCGTCACCGAAGGAATGTCCAATGCTATCTTGGAGGCGATGGCTGCAGCAAAACCGGTAGTGGCCACTCGGGTGGGCGGGAATCCTGAGCTTGTCAAAGAGGGTGAGACCGGTTATCTGGTGGATGTGCAAGACAGTATGGCCCTGGCCTGGACCATCGGGAAGTTGGCGGACAACCCAGGCTTGAGGGAGCGTATGGGGCGGGCTGCACGCCGCCTTGTAATCAAAGACTATTCTGTCGATGGCATGGTCAAACATTACCAGTCTCTTATCGAACAAGGAGTAGCGGCCAGCAATGTGTGAAATGCAAGGCTTGCGAGTACAGTTGGCGGGAGAGGGCTAATCCGTGCGAACCGAACCCGGACCGGTGCCTGGCAGTGCGATGAGATCGACCGCAGCCGGCAGGAGTGTTCCGCTTCCGCAGCGGGATCTTCTGCCACACAATTGGCCACTGTTGATCCTGGTCGCGATGATTCCGCTGCAGAATATCTATTTGGGAAAATTACCTACCCTGAGTGGCGGTATCAATTTTATCAACTTGATGGTGATTGCCGCATTCCTGGCTTGGAGAAGCAACAGGGAAAGGTCGGCCCCTACGTTCAGTGATTTTCACTATCCTATCTTTTGGTTCGTGTTCATCTATCTGGTTTCCGCAGTTCACGGGATCTATTTTCTGGGGTATGTTCCACAGCGTTATTTCAGCTCGCTCAAGGATCTGTTTCTTCCACTGCTGATCTTCTTCATCGTGCTGAACAGTGTTCGTGATCGCCGGGGAATCATCGCAGTGATCGTGGCCACTCTGTTTCCCCTGGCTTACATGTTCCGGGTTTTTTATACCCAGTTTTCTCACGTCTATAGCTGGCACTACACCGACGACTTCCGTTTTGTGAAGGGAACCTTCATGATGCTGGGAAGCAATGAGCTGGCAGCATTTTACGCTGCATATACCTTTGTTGTCATATTGCTGGCGCTTTATGTAGAACGATTGAGATATCGGCTCATTCTGGCGGCTCTGGCGTTTCTCAATCTCTATTCGCTGATGTATTCTCAGTCCAGGGGAGCCTGGCTGGCTTTTCTGGTGGCGTTCTTCGTAGTGCTCTTCAAGACCGGCAAGTTCAAGGTGCTGGCGGTTGTCCTCATCCTTTCACTTTCTGCGCCGATGGTAAGTGGCCTGTTTCCGGTTTCGGTGCAAGAGCGTTTCAACAGCATCTTCGTCGAGGAGGAGGATGCACGCGACAAGTCCGCACAGTCACGATTTATCATCTGGGACAATGCCATCAATATTTACAAAGAACACCCGGTACTGGGGGTGGGTTATCGGGTGTTCAACAAGCTCAATGAATATCAGAACAAGGATACCCATAACTACTATCTCAAGTTACTGGTGGAGCAAGGACCTGCGGGAGTAGCGATCTTTCTGGTAATTCTCTGGCGAGGTTACCGAAATGCCAACGCTCTTTGGCGAAGGGCTCAAGATCCGGTATTCAAGGCACTAGGGCTTGGCACGCTGGCTGCCGTGGTCAGCCTTGCCGTTGCCAATCTGTTTGGGGACCGCTTTACGCATTATCCCTTGAGTACTTACTTCTGGGTCTATCTCGCCTTGGTAGTGCGGGCCAAGTTGATACTGGATGAAGAGGAGGGAAAGGTGCCGAACAACGCTCCGGCGGCGAAGTTTGAGGTTTTGCAGTATGGGCGATCCGCAGCTCGACAGGCCGATGACTGATATTGAAGGTTGGGAAGATAGCAGGATGCGGGAACCGGTTTTCCTGCTTGGGGCGCCTCGTTCTGGTACCAGCCTGACCTACTCGGTCCTGCTCCTGTCTGACCGTTTTCCAGTCTACAGGGGAGAGACTCATCTGCTTGATGTGTGCAAGCCAATCTATGGGGATATCTCGAATCCGCGAAAACGAAAACGTTTCCTTGCCGCTTGGGTGGAATCGAGTCAATTCCACCGTTCCGGGCTGGACGTCGCGGAGTTTCTGAACCTTGCCAGTCGCCCGTTCCGTCATTATGGCGAGTTCTTACGGCTATTCATGGAGCAGGTGGCACTTTCGCAAGGGAAGGAGCGCTGGCTGGAGAAGACGCCCGGTCACATTTTTGAAGCCAGGAACCTGTTGCGGTGGTTCCCCGATGCCCGCTTTTTGCATGTGATTCGGGACGGTCGGGATGTGGCATTGTCTCTGCGCAACAAGGGGTGGCTGTCGAACCGGCGGGGTGATTCCATGAGCCAGCTGATCAGCGCAGCGCGGCTCTGGTACAGGGCGATCAGTCATGGCCGGTGGTTGCAGCGTGAGGCGGGTGAGCGTTATCTGGAGTTCCGTTACGAGGATCTGGTTCGACGTGACCCGGAGACGTTGCAGCGGATAAACCATTTCATTGGAAGTGAACTGGATTATGCCCGAATCGATGCCGAAGGTGGCGGAGCGCTGAACGGAGGGGATACCACATATCAGCAGAAAATGATTGGATTGTCAGCGAAAGGATGCTATCGCTGGGAGAGAGAGATGTCTCCAGAGGAACAACGGGTGATCACCCATTGTTTGCGACCGGTCTTGGCGGAGAAAGGGTATCGTGTGGATCTCCCTCCACCTTCAGGCTTCTCCAGATTTCGCGCAGATCTCTCCTGGTGGGGGAATGCACTGGCGATACCTGCCAAGTACTGGTTGCGGCATTACACTCCGCTGGGTCGTTATGCGCGGCGCACGCTGGATTACGAAGGGAATGGAAGGGGCACCTGATGGGGATGGTACGGGTAGATCTTGGATGGTGCAGATGATGAATCGGCCGGTGATCCTCTTGTTTGGCATGCCGCGTTCGGGTACCACATGGATCGGCAAGATCTTCGATAGCCATCCTGAGACCCTTTACCGCCACGAACCGGACAGCTATCTTCCCCTGGAAGGGGTGCCGCTGCTCATCTCCGGGGAAGGGGAGACGTATAGTGAGCAATTGCGCCGTTACGTGATCCGCCTGATCGGATGCCGAGCACCTGTCGTGACCACCAAACGTCCGCTCTTCCGAAAACGTTACCTTCCTCTCCACCGAGATCTTGCATATCGGACCAGTGTTTACCTTTCTGTCGCCTTCGGGCGTCTTGATCGCCGTTTTCAGTTGGCCACTTTCAATCCGTTGGGCGGTAGAAAGGGCAACGACATTGCCTTGGTGTGGAAATCCATTGAGTCATTGGGGCGCCTCGGTGCCTTCAGCGGTTGCCTGCCTTTCTGTCGAGGCGTCCACATTGTCCGCCACCCCTGTGGCTACGTCAACTCGATTCTCAAAGGGGAGGAGCAGGCGCGCTTCTTCAATGAGATTCGGGCCAGTGAGGGATATCGGGTATTCGAGAAATTGCTGCGTACCGAGACGGGGAGAGGATATGGCTTGACTCTGGAAGGCCTCAAGGCGCTTACTCCCATTGAGCGTCTTGCCTGGCGCTGGGTGTTGTTCAATGAGCATGCGATGCGGGAGACCGCTGCGCGGGAGAACTGTATGACGGTCCGTTATGAGGACCTCTGCCTGGATCCTGAGGGAGTCACCCGGCAACTGTTTGTGTTCTGTGGGCTGGAGTGGAATCGGCAAACTGCAGCTTTCCTGCGCCGGAGTACGCAAGGGAAGGATGGGGCCTCCTATTACGGAGTAGTGCGTGATCCTCGGCAGGCGGCTTTCCAGTGGCGTGAACAGTTGAATGAAGAACAGATCGAGGCGGTTCATTCAGTGACACGAGCCAGTCGGTTGGGAGCGCTGTACCAGGATATGGAGGAGTGATTCCGGAGATGGCGGTCCAGGCGACTGGTTTGAAACAGTGGCTGATCCGGGTTACCACCGGGAACTTTCTGATGAGGGTGGCTTCAACGGCGCTGGGGTTCTGCTCCACGCTTTTGCTTGCCCGTTTGTTGCCAGCGGAGCAGTTCGGCGGGTATGTCTATGCCATGGCTTGGGTCAACCTGCTGGTGATACCGGCCGTCTTGGGGTTCGACAAGCTGGTGATTCGCAATGTTTCCATCTTTGAGGCGGAGCAGCATTGGGCCCATTTGCGGGGAATGTGGCGATTTTCCCTTTGGTTTACCGGGGGGCTCGGAGTGGGTATCGCGCTTTTGACTTATTTGTTCGGAGGGGTGGCTACGCGGTGGTTAGATGCTGTATTGGTGGAGCCATTGCGGCTGGCCGTGGTACTTATCCCATTGATTGCGGTGGCAAGGGTTCGTGGGGCCGTCATGATCGGGTTGCATCACGTGGTACCGGGAAAGTTCCCGGAGATGGTGCTCCGTCCGCTGCTGTTTATTCTTTTTCTGCTCCTTTTCCATCAAGTGGTGCAGTGGCCGATGGATGCCAGAACCGCCGTGGCGCTGAATCTGGTGGCGGTGGTGATAGCGTTTGTCGTCGGGGGGATATTGCTGCGGAGGGTGATGCCGGTTGAGGCAGAAAGGACGTCTCCGGTTTTCAATGCGGGAAGATGGTTGCGGGCTGCGGCGCCACTGGCATTGTTGGCCGCTTTGCAGATCATTAATAGTCGGATCGACATCATTATGCTCGGCGCGTTACGTGGGGCAGTGGATGTGGCCATCTACAATGTGGTCACACTCGCTGCGACGCTGACCTCGTTTGTTTTGGTGGCGGCCACCGGTGCCATATCGCCAGTGGTCGCACAAACCTATGCCCAAGGGAAGGCACAGCGTCTGCAGCATCTGGTAACCTCCAGCAGCCGGGCTATCTTTGCGGCCAGCCTGCCCATTGCTCTACTGATGCTCATCTTTGGGCAACCTTTTCTGGCGCTGTTCGGGGCGCAATATGAGGCTGGCTATCCGGCGCTGGCGGTATTGGTGGTGGGGCAGTTACTGAATGCCGCGTTCGGAGCCGTCGGGGTATTGTTGACCATGACCCATCATGGAGGATTGGCGGCACGGGGGGCTGCCATCGGGATGTTGGCCAACGTCATGCTGAACATGGTGCTGATCCCTTTGTGGGGTGTCGTCGGAGCTGCGGTGGCTTCCATGCTCACGTTATTGTTGTGGAATCTTCTGTTCGCGCTCTTTGTACGTCGCGAGCTGGGGATCCGCCCTACGGTAGTGGGGTAGTCGATGGACACGGAAATGAGGAAACCCAACTTCTTCATCATCGGGGCGCCGAAGTGTGGTACCACATCAATGTATGCCTATCTGGGAAGCCATCCTGAGATTTTCTTTCCCGAGGTGAAAGAGCCCCACTATTTTGCCAGTGATATCCATTCGCCCCTCTATGTCCGCGATCATGAAGCCTATCTTGCCTTGTTTGCATCTGCCCGAGAGGAACGGGTAGTGGGAGAGGCATCGGTCTGGTATCTCTACTCGAAGCGTGCCGCTGCGGAGATCCATGCCTTCTCTCCGCAAGCAAAGTTCCTGGTCATGCTGCGTAACCCAGTGGAGATGGTCCACTCCTATCATAGCCAACGTCTGGCCTGGGGAAACGAAGAGCTTCGGGATTTCGCCGCAGCCCTGGACGCTGAGCCGGAGCGCCGAAGGGGGGAGCGATTACCGAAACGCAATCCTTATCCGGTAGAGGGGCTTTACTACAGTGAGATTGCCCGCTATGCCGAGCAGTTAGGGCGTTATCTCGAACGGTTCGACCGGAGGCAGATCCATGTGGTGCTGTTTGATGATTTCAAGCAGGATACCGCCAGGGTTTATGAGGAGGTGTTGCGGTTTCTGGAGGTGGACACCGGGTATCGCCCGCAGTTTGTGGTGGAGAATCCCAACCGGAGCCGTCGCAGCATGCTGTTGCATAATTTGCTCTATCATGCTCCGAAGGGGGTGGTTTCCGGAGCCAAGCTCGTTGTGCCTCCACCCCTTCGCAAGCCGCTGTGGCGGCTTTTGGCCCGGGCCAATACCATCTATCGGAGCCGTCCATCTATCACCCCTGACGTGAAGCAGCGTCTAAAAGCGTATTACCGGGAGGATGTCTTGCGCCTTGCGGAGATGATCAATCGGGATCTGGAGGCACTTTGGCTTCGGGAGGAAGGATGAACATCCGTCATCTGATCAGCACCGCAGGACTCTATGGTGCCGAACGGGTGGTGGTTGACCTGGCGACCTATACACGTGCTCAGGGCCACCAAGTGGCGGTCTGGCTATTGGAGAGCCCGGGAGTCGATGAGGTGATGGCAGCCCTGGAGGAAAAAAGGGTTCCAGCTGAACGGATAGTGGTAGGTAGAGGTGGGTTGCCGGAGGTCTGCCTGCGGCTGCGTAAGCGGATCCGTGAGGAAGAGGTAGATATCCTGCACAGCCATGGTTATCGCACGGATGTGGCGGTGGGGTTGGCTGGGATGTTTTCGTCGGTGCGGCGGGTTGCTACCTGTCACACTTGGTACAGCAACAGTATCAAGCTGCGCCTGTACGAGATGGTTGACAAGATGGCGCTGCGGTTGTTTCACCGAGTGGTGGTTGTCTCGCCGCAGTTACGTTGGGAAGTGAAGAACGCCGGGATTCCCCTGGAGCGGGTTCGGCTGGTACTCAACGGGACCAATTTTCTCCCCAGCATGATAACGGAAGGGAAATCCGTACGTGCGGAGTATGGCATCAAAGAGGAAAGCAGACTGCTGTTACGCGTCGGTCGTCTGGATCAGGACAAGGGAAATGAAACCCTGCTGGAGGCGTTTGCCAAAGGATTTGCCGGCCAAGAGGCTGTATTGCTCTTTGTGGGGGAAGGGGACGAGCGAGATGCATTGGAGCAGCAGGTGGCGCGCCTCGGCATTCGGGACCGAGTTCACTTTGCCGGTTATCGAACGGATGTGGGACGTTTTCTGCAGGCGGCCGATCTGTTCGTGCTCAGTTCATACAAGGAGGGACTGCCCATCGCACTGCTGGAGGCGATGGCCTGTCGCAAACCCATTGTGGCTACGGAGGTGGGGGCCATCGGTTCGGTCATCACCCACGGGCGGGATGGCTGGCTGGTGCCGCCTCGGAACGTGGATGTGCTGGCAGACGCTTTGCGAAAGGTGGCTAGCAACCCGGTTCTAGCAGAGCGCCTGGGGGAAAGTGCCCATGAGCGATACCGCGAGTGCCATACCCTTGAGGCGATGGGACATCAGTACATCAAGATTTATAAAGAAAGCACGGAGGCGGGATGAGCGAGAACGGTAAACTCAGGGTGGGATTATTGCTTGGTGACATGCAGGTTTGTGCCTGGGTCTACCGAATGGTGGAGATCCTGCAGCGAAGTGATTACGCATCTGTGGAATTGCTGGTTGTAGATGGCGGAGCGGAGAGTGCCAAGGATGGTACTTTCAAGCGGCTGATCCGTCGGGGGAGAAATCTGTTTCCCATCCTGGTAAACAAGGCGCTCGATATGGCCGAGCGAAAGTTGGTAGAACGGAATGCCAGGTTGCCCGATGCCTTTGCGCTCAAGGATCTTTCCCCCTTGGTACCCGATGTGCCGATGATGATGGTAAGACCGGAGCGTACGAAAGTATCCGACTATTTCTCCAAAACTGATCTGGAGGCCATCGAGGCATATCATCTCGATGTGCTGGTTCGTGTCGGTTTTCGTATCCTGCGCGGAGGGATCCTGAGCGTGGCCCGGTATGGCGTATGGTCCTATCATCATGGTGACAACGCCGTGAACAGGGGTGGGCCGGCGGGTTACTGGGAAGTGGTGGAAGGGTGGCCAGAGACCGGTTCCATGCTCCAGATCCTCTGTGAGGATATCGATAACGGGACAGTACTCTACCGCTCCTGGTCATGTACCCAGGAGACGGTGACTGACAACAGGAGCAACCTCTACTGGAAAAGCCTCTTTTTTCTTCCGCGCAGCCTGGAGCGGCTCTACCGCCTTGGTGAGGAGGCATTCTTCCGCCAGGTGGAAGCCGACAATCCGCCACTGAATCTCTATAGCAGGCGTCTGTTTACCCAGCCGGGCCGGCGTGAGCGGGTGGCCCATATCTCCCGACGGACCGTCCGCAAGCTGCGTGACAAGTATGCCAACAAACTGTGGTTCGACCAGTGGTTTCTTCTCTATCATCTTGGCGAGGAGGGATGGGGCGCCTTCTGGCGTTACAAACCGATCTTGCCCCCTACGGACCGATTCTGGGCCGACCCCTTTCCCGTCTACGAGGATGGAAAATACTACCTGTTCCTCGAAGAGTTTCTGTTTGATCGACAGAAAGGCCACATCGCATTGATGGAGATGGATGAGGAAGGAAACCATGGTGCCCCGGTACCCATCCTGGAGCGCCCCTATCACCTCTCCTACCCATTCGTGTTTCAGCACAAGGGGGTGTACTACATGGTGCCAGAGAGCGCGGAAAACCGGACCGTCGATCTCTATCGGTGTGCGGCGTTTCCCCATCGCTGGGAGTATCAGCGGACATTGTTGGATGGGGTCAAGGCGGTGGATGCCACCCTCCATTGGCAGGAAGGTCGTTGGTGGATGTTCGTGAATATCGCGGAGAGTGAGGAGGCTTCGTCATGTGATGAGCTGTTCTTGTTTCACACCGCCGATCTCCTCCAAGGTGAGTGGATTCCTCACCCATCAAATCCGGTCATTTCCGATGTTAAACGGGCAAGGCCGGCGGGCCGCCTGTTCAGGGAAGGAGGGCGGTTGTACCGTCCGTCCCAGAACTGTGCCCACCGTTATGGCTACGGCTTCCAAATCAGCGAGGTGCTGAAACTGGAAGAGCAGGACTACAAAGAGCGAGTTGTCACGACTGCGGTGCCGGAGTGGCAGCCTGGACTTCTGGCTACTCACACCTTCAATCGAGTGCATCGGCTGTCAGTAATCGATGCGCAGCAACGGAGACGGTTTTGATGATTGGGCAGGGGATCCCCATTCTCATGTATCACGGAATCCATGATTCTCCCGATGAGGATGGCCTGTTCGACCCGGTCTACAGTATCACCCGGAAGCAGTTCGGAGAGCAATTGCAGTGGCTGGTGGAGAATGGTTACCGTACAGTCACTTGTGCAGACCTGGCTACGTTGGAAGCGGGTGAGAAGGGGGTGGTTATTACCTTTGATGATGGAGACCGATCCAATTACACGGTTTCTCTCACCATGCTCCAAGAAAGGGGCATGATTGCTGAATATTTCATTACTACCGACTGGATTGGTGGCGAACATCACATGGCTCCGGGACAATTGCTGGAGCTGCGC
>Ga0256914_1002213_pt1 | contig 16453 bp, 19 predicted proteins | sample HulkmetaG_FD_191571 | JGI IMG/M metagenome (GOLD analysis project Ga0256914, IMG submission 191571) | Hydrothermal chimney microbial communities from Main Endeavour vent field at the Juan de Fuca Ridge, Pacific Ocean - Hulk | ecosystem: Environmental > Aquatic > Marine > Hydrothermal vents ... | reverse complement strand
CTCGCCCTGCAAGAGCCACCAGCCCCAGCTGCTGGGCGAGAGGTGGGGAACCAGCTCCTCCGGCAGTTCCCGCCAGGCGCCGGCACGGTAGCAGGCGACCAGGAGAAGCTCGTCGTCGTCGTCGGCCATCAGCCTGAAGACGGTCGGGTCGTCACCGCTGAACCAGACCCTGACCCGCTCTTCGTCGCTTCCCGCCAGCGTGCCCGGCCCCTCGTAGAAAGCCCAGGAGCGCGGATAGCGGACCTCGAGGCGCTTTACCTTGATGGCGCCGCCCTCCACCTGGCCATGTACCTCTACCCGCATACCCGGCGCCAGCAGCCTGAGCCAGGGGTTGTCGCCGACGAGCCTGCGGCTGCCGACTATCACTTCGCCGCCGGACCAGCGGACGGTGCCGTAGAAGCTGTAGTCGGCGTCGTAGCTGATTGACTCGTGATGACCGCCATCGCCTTCTTCATCCTCGCGATCCCCGCCGCGACCGTCGTCTTCGTCGTCTTTGTCGTCGCGGTCCTTATCTTTCTCGTCGTCCCCGCCACGATCCTTGTCTTGGTCATCGTGATTCTGGCCGTCGCCGCTATGGGAAACGGTCGGCGTCGGCTGCGAACGATCCATTCCGTCATCATGACCCTGAGCCCAGGCCGTGACCGGGGAAACAATTAATAACAAAGCCAGCAGTATCGCTCGCAACTTAGACATCTTCCACCTCCAGCAGCGGCATCTCCAGCTCGGCCAGCAGGCCGGGATCCTGGCGGGAAAAACGCAGTCGCCCGCGCAGCGCCCCCGCTGCCTGCTTGCTCAGCGAAAGACCCAGGCCGCTTCCCTCGACTCGCGAGTTGAAGCGGACGAAGGGCTCGGTCAGGTGGGCCAGCTCCTCCTCGGAAACTCCCGGACCGAAGTCGCGGACGCCGAAGACCGCCTGGTTGCCGCGGCGCTTCAGGCTCAGCTCGACCGCGCCCTGGCTGTGCTTCAGGGCGTTGTCGAGCAGGTTGCCCAGCGCCCGCCGCCACAACTCTTCGTCGGCCATTACCCAGAGGTCTTCGTCGGGAAGGCGCAGGCGCACCCGCTCGCGCGCCTCCTGGGGCAGGCTGTCGTGGAGCTGCTGGAGCAGGGTCGCCGCCGGCAACGGCTCCAGCGTTACCCGGGGTTCGCGGCTGAGGGTCAGGAGGCCCTCGAGAATCCCCCGCATCCGCGCCAGCGCCCGGCGGGACTCGGGCAGCGCCTTTTCCGGCGGGGTCAGGCCGGCCTCGAGGGTCTCCAGCTGGGCCTGCAAGGTAGCCAGCGGCGTCCGCAGCTCGTGCGAAGCGTAGCGGGTAAAGGAACGCTCCCGCTCCAGCGCCTCGCGCACCGCGTAGACCATCCGGTTAAAGCTCTCGGCCAGCCGGGTCAGCTCGTCGTTGCCGGGCGGCGGCGGAACCGGGTCGGGGAAGCTCATCCGCGAGAGCTGGTCGGCGGCGGCGGCCAGCTGCGTTACCGGCCGGGCGATGCGGCCGGCGTACCACCAGCCGAGCAGGCTGGCCAGAACGACCACCAGCGGCAGGCTGAACTCTCCGGCGCGCAGCTGGCTCAAGAGCGCCCTCCGGTACTCGCCCACGTAGAGCGCCAGCTCCAGAACGAAGCCGTCCGCCAGCTCTTCCCGTTTCCAGACCCAGTTGCGGTCGTCATCCTGCGGGAGCACACCGCCTTCCAGGTAGACGACGTTGCCCTTGCGCACGCGGAAGCCGATGCTGGAGCCGGCGTCGAGCCAGGACCAGTCCTCACCCCGCAACCGCGGCCGGCCGTCGCTTATCTCCAGGTTGCTGGCCACCGCCTGGGTCCACATGGAAAGGTCGCGCTGGATCTCGTCGTCGATCAGGCGGGCGAAGCTAACGTAGCCGACCACCAGGTGCATGCCCGCCGCCAGCGCCGCCAGCGCCGCCGTTCCCAGGGCGATTCGCAAACGCAGGCTCATGACAACCCCAAACGGTAGCCGGCCCCCGGAACCGTCGCCACCACCTCGTCGCCCAGCTTGCTGCGCAGGTGGTGGACGTAGACGTGGACTATCTTGGAACCCGAGTCGGCTCCGGGGAAGAGCCGGTCGAGAATCTCCTCCGGGCCGTAGACCCGGTCGGGCTGCAAGGTGAGCATCTCCAGCAGGGCGAACTCGCGCCCCGAAAGCTGCACCTCGCGCCCCTCCCAGAAAACCTTGCGGGCCGCGAAGTCTACCTTGAGGGGCCCGCGCTCGAAAACGCTGCGCCGCACGGCGCCGCCGCGGCGCAGGAGCGCCCGCACCCGCGCCGCCAGCTCTTCCATGCTGAAGGGTTTGGTCAGGTAGTCGTCGCCGCCCAGGTCGAGGCCGGCCACGCGGTCTTCCACCGCGTCGCGGGCGGTGATGAAGAGAATCGGGCCGGTAAAACCGGCGTCGCGCAGCTCGGTGGCGAACTCGAAACCGGCGTCCACCCCCTCGGGGAGCATCACGTCGAGGAGCACCAGGTCGGGCTCGGCCTCTATCAGCGCCTCGCGGGCCTCCTCCAGAGAGGCCGCCGGCGCCACCTGGTACCCCTGCCGCTCCAGGTAGGCGGCTATCGGCTCGCGCAGTCCGCTTTCGTCTTCGACCAGCAGAATCCTCATGGCTACCCTCTTCCTAAGCGTAACCCTCCGCACATAGCAGGCTAGGCAAGGGCGGTTAACAACGGGTAAACGAACCGCCGCTCAGAAGATCTCCTGCAGGCTTATCTCGTACCGCCCCGGCGTGCCCAGAACCAGCACCGCCAGGAAGCGCACGCTCACGTCCTCGCGGCCGAGGAGGTAGAGGGCGCTCTTTTTCATCCGCTCCAGCTTCCAGGGACGGATGCTCTCCAGCGGGGTGCCGTAGCGGCCGCTGGCCCGCTGTTTGACCTCGGCGAAGACGGGCCGGCCCTCGCGTTCGAGCCACAGGTCAATCTCGCCGTAGGGGGTGCGGCGGTTGCGGGCCACCAGCCGGTAGCCGCGCGCCAGCAGGTACTCGAGCGCGGCGTCCTCGGCCCAGCGGCCCTTCATGGCTCAGAGGCTGAGGCGCTCGGCGTCGGCCCAGAACCCCTCGAGGTCGTAGTACTCGCGGGCGTCCGGGCTCATGATGTGCACAAGCACCGGTCCGTAGCTGAGCAGCCACCAGCGGCTCGAGGGCCCCTCGACCGCGTCGGGGCGGATTCCCTCGTCGCGCAGCTTCTCCTGGACCCAGCCCTGCAACGCCTCCAGGTGCGGCTGGCTGGTGCCGGTGGCGATTACGAAGTAGTCGAGCGAGTCGGAAACCTGGCGCAGGTCGAGCGCCACCACGTTCTCGGCTTTCTTGTCTTCCAGGGCTTCGGTGATTTTCGCAATCAGTTCTACCGCGTCAATCGTCTTCACCATTCACCTCTAGGGTACCAGATCGCGCCCCAGGACTATCACCACGTCGGCGTCGTAGTAGAGCCTGAAGCGCGTCACCAGCGGCAGGTGGACCGCCTCGGCGTAGTAGCTGCCGGCCTCCAGGGCGCTGTCTACGAGCACCTTGCTGACGTCCTGCAGGCGGATGCGGCGCAGCTGCGGTTCGGGAAGACCCAGCCGCCGCAACCCCTCGGCGTAGGCCTCGCCCAGGCCGGCGCCGCTCCCGTCGAGAATCAGCACCCGCGCCTCGGGCGGAGCGACCGCCGGCCGGGCGTCGATCCCCAGAAAAGCGGCCAGGAAGCGGCGGCGGGCCTCGTCGTCGAAGACCAGGTAGCTGCCCTCTTCGCGCTCCGGCAGGGTGGCGCTCTTGAGCTCCAGCCCGCGCAGTTGCGGCAGCAAGGCCAGCACCTGACCCACGTCCAGGTCGGTCTCCAGGTCGGCCCAGAGGTCGCTCACCAGGCCGGGCAGCCGCGGCCAGTTGGCCGGGCTGAGGGCCCGCTTGGCCACCTGCAAGAGCACCTCCTTGATGCGGTCGAGGCGGCTCAGGTCGTCACCCACCCAGCCGCGGAAACGCATGTACCCCACCGCCTGCTCGCCGTCCAGGTGCTGCTTGCCCTCGGGGATGTGGATGTGCAGGTCGGCGGCGTTGTCGTCGTAGTCCATGTCGGCGGGCAGGTAGACGCTCACGCCGCCCACCGCGTCCACCGCCTTCGCCGCCAGGTCGAGGGTGATGATCGCGTAGTGGTCAACCCGCAAACCCAGCACCTTCTCCACCGCCCGCTTGAGCCCCTCGGCCCCCTTGAAACCGTAGACGGCGTTGATCTTGCCCTTGTAATCGTCCAGCTCGACGTAGGTATCGCGGGGGATCGCCACCACCCAGGCCCGTCTGCCCAGCAGGCGAACGTAGAAGATGGTGTCGGTCCGGCTGCCGGGGCCGCAGGGGGTGGCCGGGGCGCAGTATTCGATGTCACGGGCCGCCAGCACCAGGCTCAGCTCCGGCGGCTGGCCGGCGGGACGCCAAACAGCACCCTGCTGCGAGCGCGGCCAGACCCAGACCAGAACGGCCAGGGCCAGCAGCGTCAGACCCAGCAGAAAAAGGCGTCTACGGGTGCGTTTGGGCATACGCCTTTAGTGTACGCGGGTGGATGGGAATACCCTTAGCCCGCAGGTATTCCACCTTGCGCCCGACGGCGGCGGCGTAGGCCTCGTGCAGCCGCCCGGCCAGACCCAGCTCGCGGACGTCGTCGTTGACGCCGCGGCCCGGTTCGCTGGTGTCGGCGACGTAGACGGCCATGCCGATCAGGTTGTCCGGGTCCACGCCCCAGACGTGCCCCTCGATGGCGGCCAGGACCTGCGGGTCGGTCACGCCCCAGGCGGCGGCCAGTTTGCGACCGGCGCAGCCGTGCAGCGCCCGCGGGTGCAACCTTTCCACCTCGTTCTGCGGCGGGCAGAGGCGCAGCAGCTCCTCCTCGGGAAGCTCGCGGGCGGCGTCGTGCAGGACGCCGGCCAGGTAGGCGCGCTCGCCGTCGCCGCCGGCCGCCTCCGCCAGCCGCCGCGCCAGCTCGGCCACCCGCTGGATGTGCTCCCAGCGCTCGGGCGAGACCATTTTTCTGACCCTGTCGCTAATCTGCTCTATAGAGACGGTGCTTGGCAATATAGACCTCCACCTCGTAGGGCACCAGGTAGCGCACCGAGCGCCCCGCGGCCACGCGACGGCGGATCTCGGTGCTCGATATCTCGTATCCGGGGATTTCCAGAAAAAGGACCCGTTCGCGAAAGAAGGGGTCCAGACGGCTCAGGTCGTAACCGGGCCGGCTGACGGCGACCATCCGGGCCAGCTCCACCAGCGCCGCCGGCTCGCGCCAGGTCGCCAGATCGCGGTAGGCGTCGGCGCCGGTGACGAAGAAGAGCTCGGCCGCCGGCCAGAGGCGGCGGGCGCGGCGCAGGGTATCGACCGTGAAGGTGGGACCGGGCTGGTCCAGCTCCAGGCGGCTGGCGCGGAAGCGCGGGTCGCTGATGGTCGCCAGCACGACCATCTCGTGGCGGGCCTCGGCCGGCGCCTGCGGCCGCTTGTGGGGCGGACGGGCGGCGGTGACGAAGTGGACCTCGTCGAGCTCGAGCTGGTCGGCCGACTCGCTGGCGGCCAGCAGGTGCCCCATGTGCACCGGGTCGAAACTGCCGCCGAACAAGCCGATTCGCATCTATTCCTCCGGTATGTATTCAAACTCGAGCTCGCCTATTCTCACGGTGTCGCCGGCGCGCACCCCGCGCGCCCGCAGCGCCTGCTCCAGACCGGCGCGGCGGAACTCGCCCTGCAACCAGCCAGCCGCGTCCCAGAGCTCGCCGCGGATGCGGCCGACCAGCCGTTCCAGCCTGGGCGAGCTCACCTGGAAGACCCCCTCCTCCACCTCTTCCACTCTAAGGCCCTCGACCACCTCACGGCGTTCGGGAACCTGCACCGCCGGCCGGGGGGCCTGGGGGAGCAGCTCGAAGAGGGTCCGCTTCAGCAGCTCCAGCCCCGCGCCGCTCCGCGCCGAGACCGGCACCACCGCCAGCCCCTGCGCCGCCAGTTCGTGAACCCGCGCGGCCACTTCCTCGTCGCCGACCAGGTCTATCTTGTTGAGCGCCACCAGGCCGGGGCGGCGCAGCAACCCGGGGTCGTAGGCGCCCACCTCGGCGCGCAGCTTTTGCAGCGTCTCCGCGGGGGCGGCGGTTACGTCGAGCACGTAGAGAAGCAGGCGGGTGCGGGAGATGTGGCGCAGAAAGTCGAGCCCCAGACCCCTGCCCTCCGAGGCCCCCTCGATGATGCCGGGGATGTCGGCAATGGTGAAGCGCTCGAGCTCCCGCTCGACCACGCCCAGGTTGGGGCTGAGCGTGGTGAACGGGTAGTCGGCCACCTTGGGGCGGGCGCGGGTCAGCGCCGCCAGCAGGCTCGACTTGCCGGCGTTCGGGTAGCCGACCAGCCCCACGTCGGCGATCAGGCGCAGCTCCAGCCGCAGCCGCCGCTTCTCGCCGGGCAGGCCGCCCAGGGCAAAGCGCGGCGCCTGCCGGGTGGCGGTGGCGAAGTGGGCGTTACCGTAGCCCCCCTCGCCGCCCCTGGCCACCAGCGCCGTCTGGCCCTCCTCGACCAGGTCGGCCAGCAGCTCGCCGGTCTCGGCGTCGTAGACGCGGGTGCCCAGCGGCACCTCGATTACCAGGTCGCGGCCGGCCCGGCCGGCCATCTCCTTGCCCTTGCCGTGCTGGCCGCGCTCGGCCCGGTACTGGCGCTTGGAAAGCTTGGCCAGCGAGTCGACGCCGGAACCCGCCTTCAGGTAGACGCTGCCGCCGCGGCCGCCGTCGCCGCCGTCGGGGCCGCCCTTGGGAATGTACTTCTCGCGGAAGAAACTTACCACACCGTCGCCTCCGTGACCGGCGACGACGGTGATTTCTAGCGTATCGCGAAACATTTTATAGGCCCGGAGCGCGGCTCCGGGGGGCGGTTAGCCCTCGAGCGGACGCACCGAAACGTAACGGCCCAGGCGCCCCTTGTCCTGGAACTCCACCACCCCGTCTACCAGGGCGAAGATCGTGTAGTCGCGGCCCAGGCCAACGTTCTTGCCGGGCTTGAACTTGGTGCCGCGCTGCCGCACGATAATGTTCCCGGCCTTGACCACCTGGCCGCCGAAACGCTTGACGCCGAGGCGCTTCGACTGCGAGTCGCGCCCGTTCTTGGTGGAACCGAGTCCTTTTTTGTGTGCCATTGCTTACTCCCCGGCCTCGTTCTCCTCGGCCTTCTTCTTGCGCGAGGCGCGCAGCTGAATCTTCTCGACCTGCAGCTCGGTAAACCACTGGCGGTGGCCCTTCTTGCGGCGGTAGTTGGTCTTCGCCTTGAACTTGGCGACGGTTATCTTCTTACCGCGGCCGACGCCGATGACCCTGGCGATGACCCTGGCCCCCTTGACGGTGGGGGTGCCTACCTTGACCTTGTCGCCGCCGACCATTAACACGTCGAACTCAACCTTGTCGCCGGGCTCGGCGTTGAGCTTCTCGACGCGCAGGACCGCCCCCTCTTCGGCGCGGTATTGTTTGCCACCCGTCTCGATGATCGCGTACATGAATGCGTCCTCCATGAGGCCGAAAGGCCTGCCGACTTTCCATTGTAGCGGCCGGGCCGCCTTTAATCAAGGCGCGCCGCACCTCCGATGAAAATCCGGGGCCTGAGCCCCGGTTTCTGGTGGAGCCGAGGGGATTCGAACCCCTGACCTCCTCAATGCCATTGAGGCGCGCTCCCAACTGCGCCACGGCCCCAAGCAAGGGATAATCTACCCGCGGGAGCGCGTTTTGTCAAGGCGGCGCCGCCAAACGGGCCCGGGCTACCTGGTCCGGGTCACCTTTTGCAGGTTGCGGGGCCGGTCGGGGTCGTAGCCGCGGGCGCGGGCCAGCGCGTCGGCGAAAGGATAGAAGGCCTGGATGGTCAGCACGCTGTCGAGCAGGGGGTGGAAGCGTTCCGGCAGCGCCAGCGGCGCGTCGGCCAGGGCCAGGGCCTCGCCCTCGCTGCTGGCCACCGCCAGCTCGGCCCCCTTCTGCTTCAGGCCGGCCAGCAGCTCGACCACCTGCGGGTAGGGGCGGTCGTAGGGAGCCAGGGCCAGGATCGGGTAACCGGGCCCGACGATGGCCACCGGCCCGTGCAGGAGCTCGGCGGCCGAGAAGGCCTCGGCGTGCAGGGCGCTGGTCTCCTTGAGCTTGAGGGCCGCCTCGTTGGCCACCGCAAACGCGTAGCCGCGGCCGATGACGTAGGCGTCGGTCGCGGGGGCGAATAGCTCCAGCCCGGCGCTCCAGTCGGCGCCGGCGGCCGCGGCCATGCGCTCTGGCAGGAGCGGCAGGGCCGCCGCCAGGTCGCCGGCCTCCTCGGTGCTGGCGACTATCTGGGCCAGGGCGACCAGCATGGTCAGGTAGCTCTTGGTGGCCGCCACGCTCTTCTCCTCGCCGGCGTGCAGCGGCAGAACCACCTCGGCGGCGGCGGCCAGCGGCGAGTCCTCGACGTTGACCAGCGCCACCGTCAGCGCCCCGGCGGCGCGGGCCGCCCTGAGCGACTCGACCAGGTCGGCGCTGGCCCCCGACTGGCTGAGGGCGATGACCAGGGCCCCGCGCAGGTTGGGGCGCGCCCCGTAGACGGTGACCACCGAGGGGGCGGCGCTGGCGGTGGGCCAGCCGAGACGGACCTCGAACAGGTACTTGCCGAAGAGGGCGGCGTGGTCGGAGCTGCCGCGGGCGATGGTCTGGACCATGACGGGCGGGCGGCGGCGCAAGAAGCGCGCCAGCGAGCGCACCTCGGCCTCGTTCTCCGCCAGCAGCCGCTCGACGGCGGCCGGCGCCTCGAGCGCCTCGGCGCGCATCAGGCTAGCCGCGGGCGAAAACTCGTTTTCCGGCAACGTAGACCTCCTCGACTTGCAAATCGGTATCGAGAACCACCAGGTCGGCCTGGGCGCCGCTTTGAATGACCCCCAGGTCGGCCCAGCCCATGTAGCGGGCCGGCAGGGTGCTGACGCGGCGGGCGGCCTCGGCCAGGTCGAAACCCCAGTCGACCAGGTTGCGCAGGGCGCGGTCCATCGTCAGGGCGCTGCCGGCCAGGGTGCCGTCTTCCAGGAAGACGCCGTCGGCCTTCTTGTAGACGGTATAGCGACCGAGCCGGTAAGCCCCCTCGGGCATGCCGGCGGCGGCGACCGCGTCGGTGACCACGTAGAGGTTGGGAATGGCCCGCATGGCGGCGCGGACGGCCAGCGGATCGACGTGCCTGCCGTCGGCGATTATCTCGGCCCAGGAGGCCTCGGCCAGGGCCGCCCCGACCACCCCGGGGCGGCGGTGGTGCAGGCCGCTCATGGCGTTGTAGAGATGGGTGAAGCTGCGAACACCGGCCTCCAGGCCGGCCAGCGTCTCGGCGGCGGTGGCGACGGTGTGGCCTATCTGCGGACGGACGCCGCGGGAGCGCAGGAAACGGATGAACTCGAGCGCCCCCGGCCGCTCCGGCGCCAGGGTGATCACCTGGATGCTGGCGTGGGCCATCAGCTCTTCCATCACCGCCGGGTCGGGGTCGAGCGGGTAGGGAGGCTGCGCCCCCAGCCTGTCGGGGCTGATGAAGGGCCCCTCCAGGTGGACCCCGGCCACCCGCGCCTCGCCGGCGCCGGGCTTTGTCATGACCGCGTGGATACCGTCGAGAGCCGCCTTCAGGTCTTCCAGCGGCGCGGTGACGGTGGCCAGCAGCATCCGGGTGGTTCCGTGGCCGGCGTGGAAGCGGGCCGCCGTGCGCGCCCCCTCCTCGCCGCTCATGCAGTCGCCGCCGGCACCGCCGTGAACGTGCAGGTCTATGAAACCCGGCAAGACGTAGCGCTCGCCGGCCCGCGCCGGCTCCAGCGCCGCCACCTTGTCGGCCTCTATACGCAGACGACCGCTGACCCAGCCGCCGGGGGTAAGTATCCTGCCGCTAACCTCGCTCATGCTCCTCCTCCATCAAGCAGCGCCGCCAGCCGCGCGAAAGCGGCCGGCGCTTCCGGCCGCCCGCCGCCGTCGGCCCAGACGAAGCGGCGGTCGGCCAGCGGCCCCTCGTCGCCGACGCCCATGCCGGCGGGAAAGTAGTGCCGGTAGTCGCGACCCGGCTCCAGGCGCAGCTCCCCGGCGAAACCGGCCCGCGCCAGCTCGCGGGGGTGGCCGAAGTGAAAGGCCAGCCGCCGCCCCTCCTCTTCCCAGAGGAAGCGGGGGGTCAGCTCGCCCTCGCGCTCGTAACGCCACAGCGCGGCCGCCCGCCCCGGCCGCAGCCGCAACGTCACCTCCAGAGCCCGCCCCAGCAGGCCGAAGCTGCCAACGAAGGGCCGCACCAGGTCGTAGCCCTGGACGTTCTTGACCACCCTGCCGCCCGCCTCGACCCGCCGCCCCGAAGGGGTCTGGTAGACGACGCCGAGAACGTCGGCGGCGAAGAAGAAGGTCTGCCCGAAACCGCCGCGGGCGACCAGCTCACCAACGCCGCCGGGTAGCTCGACCGGCGGGAAGGGCGGGTAGAGGTTTTCGGGCAGCGCCCGGTAGACCTCGAGCAGGGGGGTGTCGCCGCTGGCTATCAGGTACTGGTCGGCGGCGGCTACGTGCAAGACCGGCATGCCTCAGCTTAACCCAGAGCGCCCCTTCTGGTACGCCAGTGGCCTGCTATTGGTACTCACCGGCTCCCCAGAGCGCGCAGCGCTCGTTCCAAAAGTCGGGGCGCCAGCCCCAGCGCAAATCCAGGCCCAGCAGCCAGCCCGAACCCAGCCGCGGCGCCGGAACCATGCCCGCCCGCGGCCGGCCCTCGCGGGCGAAGCGGACCCAGGCCTGCTCGATGGCCGCGGTCAGGGCGTCGGTCTGCTCGAAGGTCGGCTCGGTGATGAAGAGCTCCCAGAACGGCCAGGTGCGGCGGGTGTCGAAGACGAAGGGCAGCTCGAAACCGTGGGCGCTTCCCAGCGCCCCCCAGTGGGGGCTGCTCCACTCGAAGACGTAGCCGTATACCGGCGCCCGCTCCCCGACCAGGCGGCCCGCCCGGTAGGTCGGGCAGAGCAGCACCCGCTCGGTCATATAGGCGTAGTAGGCGGTGAGGGCGTCGTCGAAACGGCTCCGGTAGTGGGCCACCACCTCCGCGGTCCGCTCCCCCTCCTTCTCCCGCACCAGCCTCTCGAAGCCTCCCCAGGTGAACTTGCTGGGGTTGGCCACCGCGGTCAGGTCGAGCCGGTACTCCTCGGCGTTGGCGCCGACGAAGAGCGGCAGCCGCAGCCCCCCGCCGGCGGCCAGCACCTTCTCGGGCAGGTCGGGGAGAAGGTAGCCGTCGACCACCGGCTTGAAGGGGTCCTTTTCGAAGTCGGTGTCCTTGCTCCGGGCCAGCCCGACCAGCTCGTCCAGGGGCAGCGCCCGCCAGCAGGCGGCGTCGTCGCTGGGGCAACCCACCCGCTCGCCCATCTCCGCGGCCCGCGAATAAGCCTCGGCGCGGGTCAGGACGTGGTTGCAACCGCCCGACTCGAGAATGGCCCGGTCGAACGCGCCGGCGGCCAGGGGGCTGGCCAGCAGCGTGCAGAGCGACATCGAGCCGGCCGACTCGCCGAAAGCGGTTACGTTGTCCGGGTCGCCGCCGAATCCGGCTATCTGCTCGCGCACCCAGCGGAAGGCCGCCAGCTGGTCGAGGAGCCCGTAGTCGCCGGTGCTGCCGTGCGGGTCCTCGGCGGCCAGCGCCGGCAGCGCCAGAAAGCCCAGCGCCCCCAGCCGGTAGTTGATGGTCACCACCACCACGCCCCGCCGCGCCAGCGCCGAGCCGTCGTAGATCGGCTCGGAGCCGCTGCCGCCGGTAAAGCTACCGCCGTGGACGAAAACCATCACCGGCCAGCCCTGCGGCGGCGGGTCGGCGGTGGGAACCCAGACGTTGAGGTTCAGGCAGTCCTCGCTGGCCGGGGGCACGTAGGGGCCCAGCAAGCGGCCCAGGCGGACGGTGATGTCGCCGCTTTGCGGGCAGATGGGTCCGTACTCGTAGGCGCGAATCACCCCCGGCCAGCTATCCACCAGCCGCGGCTCGCGCCAGCGCTCGGCGCGGGCGTAGGTGATTCCCTTGAAGCTCATCACCCCGTCAGCCACCAGACCCTCAACCCAGCCGCCGGGAAGCCGCAGGCGAACGGTCTGCGGCTCCGCCCAGACGAAGGCTGACAGCAAAATCAGCAGTAAGACCAGGCTTCTCTTCATCAAGCTTCTTCCTGCCGCAGCCAGACGGTCCGCTGCGGGAAGGGTATCTCGATTCCCTCGGCGTCGAGCCGGTTCTTGATGCGCCGGTTGAACTCGCGGGCCACCCCCCACTGTTCCTTGGCCTTGGTGTTGAACATCACCCGGATGGTCACCGCGCTGTCGTCGAGCGAGTTCACCCCGAGCAGCTGCGGTTCGTCGGTGAACTTCTCGGCCCAGTCGGGGTCGCGCCAGAAGCGCCGCGCCTCGTCGCCGATCACCTCGAGCGCCCGGTCCAGATCGGCCCCGTAGGCCACGCCCACGTCGACCACCGCCCGCGCCCAGTCGCGGCTCATGACCGTCACCTGGTTTATCTGGCCGTTGGGGATGAAGTGGACCTTGCCCTCCAGGTCGCGCAGGACCGTCAGGCGCAGGTTCATCCGCTCCACGCCGCCGGCCAGGTCGCCGACGCGGATGACGTCGCCGACGCCGAACTGGTCTTCGAGGATGATGAAGAAGCCGTTGATGACGTCGCGCACCAGGTTCTGCGAGGCGAACGAGATGGCCAGGCCGGCGATGCCGGCGCCGGCGATCAGGGCGCTGACGTTGATACCCAGGTTGGCCAGCGCCAGCAGCGCGCCGATGGTGATCACCACGCCCTTGGCGGTCGACTCGACCACCGTCAGGAGCGTCTGCTTGCGGACGTTCTGGCGCTCGAAGTCGGCCCCTTCGGGAATCCTGATGTGGCCGGCCATGACCCCCACCAGGCGGTAGGCCGCGTAGGTGCCGGCGCCGATGAAGAGGACGCCCAGCCCCCGCGAGCCCATCCAGCGGACCAGCAGCGCGCCCCAGGTGTGCAGCGGCTCCAGCTTGAGGTCGTGCAGGAAGGTGATGAAGGCGGCCAGCGCCAGCAGGACCACCGCCCACCAGCCCGCGGCCAGCATCTTCCAGAAGGGGTCGTCGCGGGTGTCGGCGGTCAGCCGGGCTATCCAGCCGAAGAGGCGCGAACCGGCCCTGCCCAGGTAGTAGGCCAGCAGCAGGCCGAAGGCGCTGATCAGGTACTTGAACCAGAGCTGGGTGTCCTGGATGTTGACCAGGGTGTTGGGGTCCATGCGGTTATTCTACGCCGCTGAGAGCGTCCATCAGTCCGGAGCCGGCCATCTTGTGAGCCCGCAGCAGGGCGTTCCTGACCGCCCGCCGCTCGGAGGCGCCGTGGCCGATGAAGGCCGGCCCGCGCACGCCCAGAAGCGGCATCGCTCCGTACTCGGCCGGGTCCATCCGCGCCGCCAGCGACTTCAGGGCGTCCCTGACGAGAAGCGCCCCCAGCCTGGCCTTGAGGCTGCCGCTCAGGGCCTCCTTGATCCAGCCGAAGAGAATCCGGGCCTCGCCTTCGGCCAGCTTGAGGACCACGTTGCCGGTAAAGCCGTCGGTCACCACCACGTCGGCCACGTCGGCCAGCACGTCGCGCCCCTCGACGTTACCGACGAAGTTGAGGCCGGAGGCGGCCAGCAGGGGGTGGGCCTCGAGCACCAGCTGGTTGCCCTTACTGGCCTCCTCGCCAATCGAAAGCAGCCCCACGCGCGGCCGGGCCACGCCGCTCATCCTCTCGGCGTAAGCCGCCCCCAGCCGGGCGAACTGCTCCAGGTGCTGCGGCCGGACGTCGGCGTTGGCCCCGGCGTCTATCAGGTGGACCCGCCCCGAAGGGGCGGCCGAGGGAATCTCGGCCAGAATCGCCGGCCTCTCGAAGCCGGGTATCCGCCCCAGCACGAAGAGGGCCGCGGCCATCGTCGCCCCCGAGTGGCCCATGCTGACCGCCGCCTCCGCCTCGCCCTCCTTGACCAGGCGCATGGCGACGTTAATAGAAGCCTGGCGGCGGCGGCGGACCTCGGTCGCCGGGGCGTGCATCTCGATTACCTCGGGAGCGTGGACTACCGGCAGCTCACCGCCCTGTTCGGCCAGCTCCCGGCGCAAGCGCTCCTCGTCGCCCACCAGGACCACCGGCACGCCGGCGGCCGCCGCCAGCAGCGCGCCGGCGACGGTCTCGCGGGGGGCGTGGTCACCGCCCAGAGCGTCGAGAGCAACCGGCCGGCTCATCAGAGGTGTTTTTCGACGCGGGCCACGAAGTTGCGCTTCGGCTGGGCGCCGATGATTATCTCCACCGGCTCGCCGTTCTTGAAGAGGATGACGGTAGGAATGCTCATCACCCTGAAACGCATGGCCGTCTTGGGGTTTTCGTCGACGTCGAGCTTCAAGACCTTCAGTTTGCCGTCGTACTCCTCGGCCATCTCCTCCAGAATGGGGGCTATCATCTTGCAGGGGCCGCACCACTCGGCCCAGAAATCTACGATGCTGAGGCCATCTTTTACCTGCTCGTCAAAGGTGTCGTCGGTAACTACTATCGGCTTCGCCATACGCCCCTTACTGTAGCATTGAGAATCTCTACCGCCAACAGCCGCCGGCTTCATACGGCCTTTACCGCGAATGGCTATAATCCTCTGTACCGATGAACGACCTCAACCGCCTTCACGATCTGGCCGCCAGCTACATGACCGACCACGAGTTCGAACCCGGCGACCTGGTCACCTGGAAGCCGGGGCTGCGCAACCGGGTGATGCCCGACTACGGCGAGGCTGTGGTGGTCATCGAGGTGCTCGCCGAACCCGTATACGACCAGACCACCGACTCCAGCTCCCCGTACTTCCGCGAACCGCTGACGCTGCGCTGCCTGGTGGTCGATAAAGACGGCGACGCGATGATATTCCACTACGACGCCCGGCGGATGATGCCCTTCGCCGACTACCGCAGCTCGGTGGCCAACTGAGCGCTGTTTTTGACCGGGTACAATCGGGCCATGGAGCGCCTCGAGACCGCCATTACCCGCATGCTCGGCATCCGCTACCCGATCGTCGCCGCGCCGATGTTCCTGGTTTCCAACCGGCCGCTGCTCGAGGCGGTCGCCCGCGCCGGCGCCATCGGCCTGATTCCCACCCTCAACTTCCGCGATCACGCCGGCTACCGCCGCTTCCTGGAAGACTGGCCGGCCGGCCTGCCCTTCGGCGTCAACCTGATACTGCGCCACAACCCGCGCCTCGAGGAAGACCTGGAAGCGACGGTCGAACACCGCGTCCCCCTGGTGGTCACCAGCCTGGGAGACCCGACGCCGGTCGTCGAAAGCGTTCACGCCTACGGCGGCAAGGTCTGGTGCGACGTGGTCAACCTCAAGCACGCCCGCAAGGCGGCGGCGGCCGGGGCCGACGCGCTGGTGGCGGTCGCCAGCGGAGCCGGCGGCCACGCCGGCGCCGTCAGCCCCCTGGTGCTCGCCCCCTGGCTGCGGCGGGAAACCGGCCTGCCGGTGCTGGTGGCCGGGGGCGTCAGCACCGGAGAGCAGATGCTGGCGGGGCTGGCCCTCGGCGACGGCGTTTACGTGGGTACCCGTTTCATAGCCACCCGCGAGTCGGGCGCCAGCGAAGAGTACAAGCGGGCGCTGCTGGCGGCCTCGCCCGCCGACGTCGTTTACACGCCCGAGGTGACCGGCGTGGCCGCCAACTTTTTAAGGGATTCGCTCGAGCGCCTCGGCCAGGACGGCGCCCGCCCCTGGAAAGACGTCTGGAGCGCCGGCCACGGCGTAGCCCTGATAAACGACCTGCCGCCGGCCGGCGAGCTGGTGGCCCGGCTGGTGGCCGGGTACCGGCGGGCCAAGGCGGCGCTACCGTAACCTACCAATTCCTGCAATTCCCGTATGCCGCGGTAATAATCAACCGCACCTGCCCGGCATGATATAATTAGTTCGGCAAACGCAAACCGGGTGACCGCCGGCGCCGCGAGCGCCCGCACCCGTGTCCCGCCAAAGCCACAGAAAGGAGGCGTCTAATGTACGCTACGCCCGTAGGCGCGTACGGACGTTACGAACCGGTAACGCTGAAAAACATAGACCGGCATCCGGCCTACCGCAAACTACCCGCGAGCCTGCGCCAGGAGCTCGCGGTGGCGGCCCAGGTGCTGCCATTTCGCACCAACGCTTACGTCCTCGACGAGCTGATCGACTGGGAGAAGGTTCCCGACGACCCCATCTTCCAGCTCGTCTTCCCGCAACGGGAGATGCTGGCCGCGGAAGACTACCGCCGCGTCGCGGCGGCCCTGGCCAGCGGCGACGCCGCGGCGCTGCGCGCCGAGGTCTGGCGGGTGCGCCGGGCCATGAACCCTCACCCGGCGGGGCAGCTGACCCACAACGTTCCCGAACTTGACGGCCGGCGGTTGCCGGGCTTGCAGCACAAGTACGCCGAGACGGTTCTCTTTTTCCCCGCCGGCGGCCAGACCTGCCACGCCTTTTGCACCTACTGCTTCCGCTGGGCCCAGTTCGTCGGCGATCGCGAGC
>Ga0256914_1002212_pt1 | contig 16454 bp, 12 predicted proteins | sample HulkmetaG_FD_191571 | JGI IMG/M metagenome (GOLD analysis project Ga0256914, IMG submission 191571) | Hydrothermal chimney microbial communities from Main Endeavour vent field at the Juan de Fuca Ridge, Pacific Ocean - Hulk | ecosystem: Environmental > Aquatic > Marine > Hydrothermal vents ... | reverse complement strand
CCTGGCTCAGCTTCGTTTGATTTTCCAGGCCGGGAGAAGCACCAACTGGCCCACCACTCCAGGGATTGTCACGGAAAGCTATGTGTTGAGAAACAACGAGGAGGAGGGCACTTTTTATATCCCCCGGATACACTATCGCTACCGCGTAAACGGGAAGGAATATCTCGGTACCCGGATCACCACCGGACAAGGCTCAGAGTCGCTTGATCGCGAAGCGGCCGCAAAGATCGTCGCCCAGTATCCCGAGGGAAGCCGGGTGACGGTGTACCACCATCCCCGCAGGCCCGGCTATTCGGTCCTTGAGCCGGGCCGAGGCCCGGGCAACTGGATTGTCTTGATATTCCTGCTGGCCTGTTTGATTGCTGCCGCGATCTGGTTGGGTGCGGATCAGAAGCTTTTTTCCGTTTTCGTTTCCGGAGTACGATGAATTGAAAAACGGGTAAAAGCGGTTATGTCCGAACCATTCTCAAAGAGCCCAGTACGAATGGAGAGACAGATATCTCCTATTCAAACATGGGAGGTTGAGATGAAAGCATTGACGATCGTAGCAGGTATATTTTTTGGGATAAAGTCAAGCAGCCAGCTATAACTCATTGACTAAAGGCGTCAACGGCCGATTGTGAACAGTTGGATTCCGGCGTCAAATTTTGCCCCCAGGGTGCATCCATGTAAAACGGATCAAGGGGGGATACAGATACGCTCTAGTGAATCAGCCCCGGTAGGAAGGTGGCCAGCGCGGGGAAGAGCATCAGCAGGATGACGCACAGGATATAGGCCGGCAGGAAGTAGGCCACGCCCCTGAAGACCTCCTCCAGCGGGATGTCGCGGGCCATGCCGCCCACCACGTAGGTGGTGGCGCCCACCGGCGGCGTGACGGCTCCCAGGGTGGTGACCACCGTGATGGTGACCCCGAACCAGATGGGGTCGTAGCCCAGCTGGCGCGCCACCGGGAAGAAGATGGGGATGGTGATCAGCAGCAGCGCCAGGGCGTCCATGACCGCGCCGCCGATGATGTAGATGCCGAAGATGATGGCCATGATAACCGTGCCCGAGACCGGCAGGCTCACCACCCAGGCCGCGATGTCGAAGGGGATGCGCGTGACGGCCAGGAAGCGGCCGAAGATCATGGCGCCAGCCACGATCATGATCACCATGCAGGAGATGCGCAGGGTGTCGACCACCGAGTTGAGAAACCCCTTCCAAGACAGGTTGCCCTGCACGGCGCTGAGCACCACGGCGAAGAAGGATCCGGCCGCGCCGGCCTCGGCCGGGGTGAAGAAGCCGAAGTACAGCCCCAGCATGACCAGCAGAAACAGGATGATCATCTCGGCCGCGCCGGTGACGGATTTCAGCTTTTCCACGAAGCCCGTTTTGGGCCCCACCGGGCCCCAGTCGGGGTGCACCAGGCAGACGCCGTAGATGCTCAGGGCCAGCAGCACGGCCAGCAGGACGCCGGCGCCCACGCCGCCGTAGAACAGCTTGGCGATGGACTGCTCGGTGGACAGGCCGATGATGATCAGCACCACACTGGGGGGAATCACCACGCCCAGCGTGGAGCCGCAGGCGATGGCACCCGTGCTCAGGCGCGGGTTGTAGCGGAACTTGTTCATTTGCGGCAGGGCCACGGTGGTCATGGTGGCGGCCGTGGCGGCGTTGGAGCCGCAGATGGCGGCGAAGGCCGCGCAGGCCATCACGGTGGCCATGGCGATGCCGCCGCGGACCTGGCCCACCCACTTGTAGGCCGCGTTGTAGAGCTTCTCGTTGACCCCCGAGTAGAAGGCGATCTGGCCCATGAAGATGAACAGCGGGATGACGGTCAGGCCGTACTTGGAGAAGGTCTCCCAGAAGACGGCGGCCACCATGTTGAGGCCGGCGTTGACCGACACCACGTAGCTGAAGCCGCAGAAGCCCACCAGCGCCATGGCGAAACCCACCGGCATGCCCAGCAGGAAGAGGATCAGCAGCAGGGCCGCGATGCCCGTGATGCCCACCGCCACGAGGCTCAAGGCTGTTTTCCCTCCTCGCCGCCCCACAGGGCCTGGATGAAGTCCGTGAGCAGCGACAGGCACAGCACGGTGCAGCCCAGGGCCACGGCGTAGGTGAAAGGGTAGTAGATGATGCGCAGCGTCTCGGTGACCTCGCCGGTGGCCATCAGGGTGTGGGCCTTGACGGTCAGCTGCCAGGCGGCGGCCCCGAAGAAGAGCAGGCAGACGAGGCTGTTGACCGCCGAGAGAACCCGCCGGGTGCGGGCCGAAAAGGTGTTGATCAGCACGTCCACGGCGATGTGGCCCCGCTTTTTCTGGGTGTAGCCCAGGGAAAAGGCCGCCACCACGGCGCCGAAGAAGCCCATCAGTTCGAAGGTGCCGCGCACCGGCACCCACACGATGCGGAAGAAGATGTTGGCGCAGGTGATCAGGATCATGCCCACCAGGAACAGCCCGCCGATCCAGAGCAGCAGCCGGTTGAGGAAGTCGTTGATGCGGTTGAGTGTCTGCATGCGGTCTCCGGCGGGGATGCCGCCGCGGCATCCCCGCGAAGGTTCAGGTGGCGGAGGCGGTGCCCGCCCGCTCCCTACTTGGTTTCGTGTTTCTTGATGAAGGCCTGGATGTCCTTGACGATGGCCTCGGCCGGGTACCCGTCGGCTTTGGCCTTTTTGATCCACTTTTCGGTGATGGGCGCCAGGCGAGCGTCCCACTTGGCCTTTTCATCCTTGGACAGCTGGATGAACTCCACTTTCTGGGCATCCTTGGACCATGCGATGGCTTCCTTGACGTGGTTGTCCATGTAATTGCCGGTCCAGGCCGCCTGGTCGAAGGAAAGGTCGTCGAACACCTTCTTGACGTCGTCGGGCAGCTTGTTCCAGGAGTCCATGTTCATGACCACGGCGAAGGGGTAGATGACCGTGTTGGTCAGGGTGACGTACTTGCAGATCTCGGCGAACTTGAAGTCCTTCATCACCTCCAGCGAGGAGAACAGGCCCTTGACCACGCCCTTCTGCAGGGCCTCGGGCGTGGCCGACATGGGCATGCCCACCTGGTTGGCGCCCCAGGCCTTGAGGATCTGGGCGGCCCCGCCCGATGCGCGCAGGTCCACGCCCTTGATGTCGGCCAGGGTGCGGATGGGAATCTTGGACATGATGTTGGCCGGTGCGGTGGTGAACATGGTCAGCACCTTGACCTTGGCGAAGCTCTTGGGCTTGTACTTCTGGTAGAGATCCCACAGCACCAGGCTGCCCACCGTGGCGTTGGGGATCCCCAGGGGCAGACTGGTGGCGTTGGTGATCACGAAACGCCCGGGCTGGTAGGCCATGCACAGGTTGCCGATGTCGGCCTGGCCCGAGATGACGCCGTCCATCATGTTCTTGGCGCCCAGCAGGGTGCCGCCCGGAAAGGTGTTCACCTTGACCTTGCCCTTGGTGCGCTTTTCGACCTCTTTTTTCCAGCGCTCCATCTGGACGCAGGGGAAGGTGGGGGCCGGCGGGAAATTGGCGTAGCTCAACGTGATGGGGCCGGCGGTGGCCGGGGCCGGCCGGCACACGCCGATCACCGTCACGGCCAGGAAAACGGCGGCCAGGATCAGCAGAAACTGTTTTTTCATGACGCTCCTCCCTTCTTGCATGCGGTTAACGGGTTACGGGCTAGGAACAATCGTGGGGCTTTTCCGTCAGCGGATCGATGCCGCATGAGGTCTCGCCCCTCTTGCGCTTGAGGGCCGCCAGCACGCGCTCGGGCGTGATGGGCAGCTCCCGGATGCGGACCCCCACGGCGTCGTAGATGGCGTTGGCGATAGCCGGCGCCGTGGGCACGCAGCCCGGCTCGCCGATGCCCTTGGCGCCGTAGGGTCCGTCGTGGTCCAGGGTTTCGATCACGGGCGCCTCGATGGGCACGGCGTCCTTGGCCGTAAGAATCTTGTAGTCCCGGAAGTTGGGGTTCATGATCTCGCCCTTTTCCAGGATGAGCTGTTCGGTCAGGGCGTAGCCGACGCCCATCATCACCCCGCCGTACACCTGCCCCTCCAGCAGCATGGGGTTGATGGCCCGGCCCACGTCGTGGGCCGCCACGTACTGGAGGATTTCCACCTTGCCGGTCTCTTCGTCCACGCGCACCCGCACGCCGTGGGTGCCGAAGGTGTAGGTCATGGAGAGGTTGCCCTTGAACTCGCGGTCCAGGTTCTCGTTGTGCGGGTCGTAGAAGTAGTCCGCCATGAGCATGGTGCCGCCGGGGCTGAAGTGCGCCTTGCGCAGCAGCTTGTCGATGGGCACCGCCTTTTCCGGGTTTTCCCGCGGAACCACCTTGCCGTCGCGCAGTTCCAGGATCTCCGGCGGCGCCTCCAGCACGCGCGATGCGATCTCCACGATCCGGTCGTGAAGCCTGGCGGCCGCCCCCAGGGCGGAGTTGCCGGCGATGAAGGTGGTGCGGCTGGCGTGGGCGCCCACGTCCCAGGGACAGACATCGGTGTCGGTGTGGATCACGTTGATGTTTTCGACGCCCAGACCCAGCTGCTCGGCCACGATCTGGGCGATGACCGTGTCGGCCCCCTGGCCCATGTCCGTGGCCCCGGTGAAGACGTCCACCTGGGCGTAGTCGTTCATCTTGATGATGGTGCCGCAGCCGTCGGACTTGTACACCCGCGCGCCGCCGCCCACGTGGATCAGCGAGGCGAAGCCCACGCCTTCGCCCTTTTGCCGGGGCGCCTGCGGGTCAATACGGCGCACGGTCTCGTCGATGCACTCGGAAAGGCCGCAGGTGGTGATGCGGAAACCCTGGGGACTGACTTCGCCGGGCCGGTTGGCGTTGATGCGCCGGAATTCCACCGGGTCGATGCCGGCCTTTTCGGCCAGCATGTCCATGGCGCTCTCGATGGCGAAGGTGGCCTGGGGGTTGCCGTAGCCGCGCATGGCCTGGGCGTAGGTGTTGTTGGTGTAGACGCAGCGGGCCCGGTAGCGCACGTTGGGCACGCGGTAGAGCGAGGTGATGGGCATCATCATGACCGAGGGCGTGGTGGCGCCCCAGGAGGTGTAGGCCCCGTTGTCCAGGATCATGGTGATGTCGCGGAAGAGCAGGCGGCCGTTTTCGTCGCAGCCCTGGGCGATGTCCATGATGGCCGGCTGGCGGGTGGAGGTGGCGATGAACTCCTCCTCGCGGTCGAAGACGATGCGCACCGGCTTGCGTGTGGCGTAGGCCAGCAGGATGGCGATGTGCTCGTAGGCGTAGGTGTCCAGCTTGCTGCCGAAGCCGCCGCCGATGACGGGCTTGATGACCCGCACGCGGCGCCCCGGCAGCCCCATGACCTTGAGCGCCGACAGGAAGTCCTTCTGGGCCAGCGAGGGGATCTGGGTGTTGCTGTAGACCGTCAGGTTGTTGGCCTGGTCGAACTGCGCGATGCAGCCGCTGGTGCTCAGGCAGCAGTGGGTCACCCAGGTGGCGTGGAAACGGTCCTCGACCACGTGGCGGGCTTCCTTGCGGGCGGCTTTGACGTCGCCGTAGTGCAGCTTCCAGGGCATCCGGAGGATGTTGGTCTTGTGCTCCTCGTGGATCAGGGGCGCGTCGGGCCCCATGGCCGTCTCGGGGTCGAACACCCCGGGCAGGGCCTCGTAGGTCACCTCGATGAGTTCCAGCGCCTCCCTGGCCGTGTCGGGGTCCACGGCCGCCACGGCGGCCACCTCATCGCGCATGGAACGCACCTTGCCGGCCTTGAGCGGCGGGTTGTCCTTGTAGACCCCCATGCGGATGGGCGGGATGTCCTCGCCGGTGAGCACGGCGCGCACGCCGGGCAGCTTTTGGGCCCGCGACACGTCGATGTTGACGATGCGGGCGTGGGGATAACGGCTGTACAGGATCTTGCCGTAGAGCATGCCCGGGATCTTGACGTCCTGGATGTATTGGGACTGCCCCGTGGCCTTCTCGACGGCGTCCAGCTTGGGGACTCTCTTGCCGACGGTGTGCAGTTCAGTCATGGGCTATTTCCCCTCGGATTTGTCGTTTGCGCTCTGCCAGGCCATGACCTTGACGTCTTCGGCCGGTCCCCTGCCCGCCGCTGCGATGGCTTCGATGATCTGTACGTAGCCGGTGCAGCGGCAGATGTTGCCGGCGATGGCCTCGCGGATGTCGTCCTCATCGGGACGGGGTGTTTCGTCCAGCAGGGCCTTGGCCGACAGGATCATGCCCGGTGAGCAGAAGCCGCACTGGATGGCGCCGTGTTCGATGAAGGCCTCCTGGATGGGGTGCAGCCTGCCGTCCGGCGAGGCCAGGCCCTCGATGGTGGTCACCTTCCGTCCCTGGGCCTCGGCCGCCAGGAAGATGCAGCTGTTGACGGCCATGCCGTCCACCAGCACGGTGCAGGCGCCGCACTCGCCGACGCCGCAGCCTTCCTTGGTGCCGGTGAGCCCCAGCTCCTCGCGCAGCAGGTGCAGCAGCGTCCAGTGGTCCTCGATCTCGACGGTGACCTCGTTGCCGTTCAGCTCAAAGCGGATCTCGTGTCTCATAGCATGCCGGCTCCTGTTTCAATTTACCGTAGCCTTTCTGTCACGGAAGAGGTGAATTTTTCTCCCACCACACACCACAGTTGTTCAATGACAGTTGTATCCTTGACGTATAACGAATAACGTAATAAAATCAAATTATGATCAAATCTTTTGCCGATGGGCGAAGCCGTCGTTTCTTTGAATCGGGCAAAACAACAAAGTTCGGCGGCCTTGATATCGAAGCTGCCGAAGAAATGCTGGCGGTCCTGGATGCCGCAACCTCATTAAGTGATATCAGTCCCCTTAAAAGTGTGCATTTGCACAAGCTTTCCGGAAATCGAAAAGGCCAATGGGCTATTTCAGTCAACGGGCCGTGGCGCATATGTTTTCGATTTGAAGACGGAAACGCTTTCGATGTTCAAATAGTCGATTACCACAAAGGATGAAACCATGAAACCAATCCATCCCGGACGTATATTGAAAAGAGAACTCCAGGCCCGCAACATCTCTGCCAATCGATTGGCATTGGCGCTGCGTGTGCCGTCGGGGCGAATCTCCCAGATCATCAACCAGAAAAGGGGTATTTCCGCGGAAACGGCGCTTCGCCTGGCTTGCTATTTTGGAAACAGCCCCCAATTCTGGATGAACCTCCAGACACGCTATGAGCTGGCGTTGGTGGAAAAGGCGAAGGGAGATCAAATCAAATCCGAAGTCACCCAGGCCGCCTGAGGCATGCCCCCAGGGCTTCGCCTGTCCGGATTATCGGTACTGAAAGCCTGTTTCCACCTGCCGCAAATCATTCGCTCCCCAGTTGTTCTTTAGCCCTCGACCGTATTCTTTCCATGCACTTGGCCCCCATGCGGCGCACCAGCACGCCCACCAGTTCGCGGCGGTACCAGGCCACGCCGCGGATGCTGTCGCGCACGCGCGCCTCCTCGGCGGCGATGCTGCCGGCCTCGGCCAGGTTCTCCTCGGTGACGGGTTTGCCCCGCAGAAAACGCTCGGCCCCGAAGGCGCGCATGGGCGTCGGCGCGGCCACGCCCAGGCCGATGCGCACCCTGGCGCAGGTGCGCATGTCTTCTTCCAGGCTCAGCAGCACGCCCACCCCCAGAAGGGGCAGTTCCATGGCCTTGCGGCGCCCGAACTTGACGTAGGCGCTGCCGGTGCGCGGCGCCAGCGGCGGCACCACGATCTCGGTGAGGATCTCGCCCTTTTCCAGCACGGTCTGCCCGGGCCCCAGGAAGAAGTGCACCAGGTCCACCGAGCGCAGCCCCTTGGTGCCGTAAATGTTGACGGTGGCGTCCAGCACGATCAGGGGGATGGCCCCGTCGGCCGACGGCACGGCGTTGACCAGGTTGCCGCCGATGGTGGCCACATTGCGCACCTGCACCGAGCCGATGTTCTTGACGGCGTCGTGCAGGACCGGGTAGCGCTGGCGCACCAGGGCCGATTTCTCGATGGCACGGTGGGTGACGAAGGCCCCGATGTAGAGTTCGCCGGTGTCGGGGTTCAACATGGGCCGGTCCTGCCCCAGGATGTGCTTCAGCGAGATCAGGACGTCGGGCTGCAGCCTGCCCTCCCGGATCTTGAGCAGCACGTCGGTGCCGCCGGCGATGTAGGCGGCACCGCCCGGGGCCTGGTGGGATTCGTGCAGGCTGATGGCCTCGTCCAGGGTTTTGGGTACCAGGTAGGTGAATGTCTTCGGCATTACCGATTTCTCCCGTTGGGTGATCGCAGCCGCCTACTGGGGCCGGTTGTCGAATATACGTTTGGACTTTCGCTCCGAGCGCGGCAGTCCGCCGTAGTCCAGCAGGTCCACCTCGCAGCTGACCATGAGTTCGCTCTTGATCTGTTTGGCGATCTGTTGCGCGATCTGCGGCCGTTTATCGGCCGGGGTGTCGGGCTGACACTCCACGCGCACGGTCATGGCCTCGCGTCCGTCGTCGCGGCGTTCGAGCACCACCTGGTACTCGCTGCCGATGCCCTCGATGGATGACAGAATCTCGTCGATCTGTCCGGGATAGATGTTTACCGCCCGGAAGATGATCATGTCGTCGGTGCGCCCCAGGATGCGGTCGTGCATGGGCAGCACACTGCCGCAGGAGCAGGGGCGGGTGATCATGCGCGTCAGGTCCCGGGTGCGGTAGCGGATCAGCGGGGCGGCCTCCTTGGACAGGGTGGTGACCACCATCTCGCCGGGCTCTCCGTCCCTGACCGGTTCCAGGGTCTCCGGGTCCAGCAGTTCCAGGATGTAGGCGTCGGCCCAGTAGTGGATGCCCTCGTGTCGGGGGCAGTCCAGGCCCGTGCCGGGGCCGTAGAGTTCGGTCATGCCCGGGATGTCGAACATGTCCTCCAGGCCGATGAGGGTGCGGATGCGCTCGCGCATGGCGTCGCTGCTGCGCTCGGAACCGAAGATCATTTTTTTCAGTGCGATGCGTCCGCGCAGGCCGCGGCGGTCGATCTCCTCGGCCATCAGCAGGCCCATGGAGGCCGTGCAGCACATGACCGTCGACTGCAGGTCCACCAGGAAGCGGCACTGCAGGTCGATGTTGCCGGGACCCACCGGGATGGCCATGGCGCCGAATTTCTCGCAGCCCAGCTGGAAGCCGGCCCCGGCCGTCCAGATGCCGTAGCCCACGGCGATCTGCACGCGGTCCTCTTCGGTGAGGCCCGCCATCTCGTAGCAGCGCGCAAACATGTGCACCCAGTCGTCGATGTCTTTCTGCGTGTAACACAGCACCTTGCGGCGCCCGGTGGTGCCCGAAGAGGCGTGGATGCGCACCACCTGCTCGACGGGCACCGACAGCAGCGGGAAGGGGTACTCGCGGCGCAGGTCGTCGGCCTGGGTGAAGGGCAGGCGCCGGATGTCGTCCAGGGTCCGGATGTCCCCGGGTTTGACCCCGGCCTCGTCGAGTTTTTCGCGATAGAAGGGGCTGCCCTGGTAGGCGTGGTTGACGGTCCACTGCAGGCCCTTGAGCTGGTAGGCGCGCAGTTCCTCGGTGGTTTTGAAGGGGGGCATGAAAGATTTTTTCATGGTGCTTCCTCTATGCTTGCGATTGACCCTGTCTCAGTTTCCGGGTTTGCGTCGTGTCGACCTGCAGCGTCTGCGGGTCAACGGCCACGGCGTAGTCACGACGGGCGCCCGCGACGCTGACGTAGCCGTTGCGCACGTCGGCGGCCACGGCCTCGGGGTCCCGCTCCTGCGGCGGGCCGTAGCCGCCGCCGCCGGCGCTGTAGAAAGCCAGCACGTCGCCGGGTTCGCAGAAGGTCAGTCCGCTGGGGTCGGCGGGCCGGCCGTTTTTCAAAAACTGCGCCCTGGCGCCGGGCCCTCCGCCGAAGAGCCCCTCGGGCGGGTAGCGGAAGCGTCCGGCCTGGACCGCCACTGTGGTGGGGCCCTGGGGCGCCTTTTCGTCCTGCGGCACGCGGATGACCATCTTGCGACCGATGCCGCCGCGCATGCGGCCCGGGCCGCCGGAGTCGCACACCAGTTCACGCGATTCGACGATCAGGGGCGTGTCGCTCTCGAAGATCTCCACCGGGGTGTTGGCCCCGTTGGCCGGGAAGATGGCGCAGTGGTGGCCGTCCATGCGGCTGCTGGCGCCCAGGCCACCGCCGCGGATGATCATGGTGTGCCAGGGCCGGCCGTCGTGGCGTTTGCCGTAGAAGATGTTGGTCTGGGCCGGGGTGCCGCCGCTGCCGGCGATGATGTTGTCCGGCGCGGCCGCCGACAGGGCCTTGAAGACCATCTCGGTCATGAAGTGCCCCACCTGCATGCGGGCCGCCACGGCCGCCGGGAACTTGCAGTTGACGATGCTGCCCTCGGGGGCCGTCATGCGCACCGGCCGGATGGCGCCCTCGTTGATGGGGATGTCGGGGTCGAAGGCGCTCTTGACGGCCATGAAAACGTAGGCGTAGGTGAAGTTGTAGACCACGTTGACGCCCCAGCCCACCTGGGGCGAGGTGCCGTCGAAGTCCACCAGGATCTCGTCGTCCTGGACGTTGACCGTCAGCCGGATGGTGATGTCGTCGCGCTGGCCGGCGCCCTCGATGACACCTTCGTAGGGGTAGACCCCGTTGGGGATCTTGACGATGGCGGCGCGCATGCTGCGCTCGGTGCGGCCGATGATCTCGTCGGCCAGGTCGTCCAGGCTGTCGAGTCCCTCGTCGCGCATCATCTCGATGACCTTCTGGGCGCACACGTGGTTGGCGGCCACCTGGGAGCGGATGTCGCCCACCACCTCCTCGGGCGTGCGCACGTTCCAGCGGATCAGGCGGACCACGTCCTCGTTGAGCTCTCCGGCGTCGTAGAGCTTGAGCGGCGGGATGAAGAGGCCCTCCTCGAAGACCTCGCGGTTGTCCGAGGACACGCGGCCGCCGATGTCCGAGTGGTGGAACACGCAGGCCGTGAAGGCCACCGGGCGGTCCTTGAAAAAAATGGGGCTCAGCACGCACACGTCGTTGAGGTGGCCGGCCAGCAGCCAGGGGTCGTTGACGATGAACACGTCGCCGGGCCGGTACTCCTCCAGCGGGCGCGAGCGGATGATTTTTTTCACGCCGATGGCCATGGCGCCGGCCTGGCCCGGGGTGCAGAAGGTGCCCTGCACCAGCTCCTGGCCGCGGCTGTCGGTGAACATGCAGGTGTAGTCGTGGGCGTCGCGCAGCAGGCTGGAAAAAGCCGTGCGCGCCACCGACGCGTCGGCCTCGTCCACGATGGACACCAGCCGCTGCCACAGAATCTCGAGGGTGATGGGATCGAAGGTGTTTGGCATTCAGGTTCCCCTTACGTCGTATCGTGTTGCATCTGTTTTCAGCACTCGAACCCTTTCGGTCGGGTCTCTGCGGCCATCGGCCCGGTCGGCTGCCAGGAAGGGGCGGTGCCTGTTCGCCCCGTCTCCATACCGTACCCGTCTATGAGTGCTTGTTGAAAAAATATTGATTAACCTATTGATAAATCGATCCATACAAAACCATGCTCATCCACCCGCGCGCGGGCGTCCTCGCCCAGCACGATGGTCGACTCGCGCTCCTCGATGATGGCCGGACCCGGTATCTCGGCGCCGGCGAACAGTTCCTGGCGGTCGTAGACCGTGAAGGGAATGTAGTCCTTTTCGATCAGCGAAAAGGCCGGCCGCTGTCCTTTCACGCAGTCCGACAGGTTGCCCGTGGTCTTTTCCAGGGCCGGGATGGCGAAGGGTTTGCGCGGCAGGCGGGCGCGCACCTTGAAGGTCACGAACTCCACCGCGTTTTCCGGGTAGGTGCGGCCGTAGAGCTTCTTGTAGGCCGCGTCGAAGCGGCCGCGGATCTCCTCCACCGTCCACTGGTCGAAGGGCTTGCGTTCGATGGGCAGGTCGGTCTCGGCGCCCTGGCCCACGAAGCGCATCATCAGGGTGCGTTCGAAGATGACCGCCTCACCGGTACCGCCCAGGGTGGCGGCGCCCTCTTTTTCCAGCGCCTGGAAGAGCGCCTCGATGTCGGCGAAATCGGCTTCCTCCAGGCGCACCCGGTGGCTGCGGGACATGTCGAAGGCCACCGGCGCCGTGAAGAAGCCCAGCGCCGAGCCCACCCCGGCCAGGGGCGGCACCAGGATGCGCGGGGCGCCGATCTTGCGCGCCAGGCCGTAGGCGTGCACCGGGCCGGCGCCGCCGAAGGCCGACACCGTGACCACCTTGGGGTTGCCGCCCTTTTCGGCGATGTGGGTCTTGGCGGCCGCCGCCATGGTTTCGTTGATCAGGTCGTGAATGCCGAAGGCCGCCGACAGCATGTCGGTGTTCAGCGGCCTGGCCACCCTTTCGGTGATGGCGCGCTCGGAGGCCGATTTGTCCAGGGCCATGCTGCCGCCCAGGAAGTAGGCGGGGTCCAGGTAGCCCAGCACCAGGTCGGCGTCGGTGACGGTTGGGTTTTCCCCGCCGCGGCCGTAGCAGGCCGGTCCGGGGTCGGCGCCGGCGCTCTCGGGACCCACCTGCAGGAGCCCCATTTTGCTGATCTTGGCGATGCTGCCGCCGCCGGCGCCGATCTCCATGAGGTCCACCACCGGCACCTGGATGGGCAGTCCGCTGCCCTTCTTGAAGCGCTGCACGCGGCCCACCTCGAAGGTGGACACCAGCCCGGCCACGCCCTTCTGGATGAGGCAGGACTTGGCCGTGGTGCCGCCCATGTCGAAGCAGAACATGTCCTTGAGGTCGAACAGCCTGCCGTAGTGCTGCGAGGCGATCACGGCGGCCGTGGGGCCGGACTCGATGATGCGCACCGGGAAGTTGCGGGCCGTCTGCACCGAGGTGATGCCGCCCGAGGAGAGCATGATGAACAGCGTGCCGGAAAAGCCGAGGTCCTTCAGGCGATGCTCGAGCTTTTCGAGGTAACGCGCCGTGATGGGTTTGACGTAGGCATTGGTGACGGTGGTGCTGGTGCGCTCGTACTCCCGGATCTGGGGCAGCACCTCGAAGGAGGTGGAAAGGAAAAGGTTCGGTTCGCGGGCCGCGACGATGGCCTGGATCTGCTGCTCGTGCTGCGGGTTTTCGTAGGAGTTGATCAGGCACACGGCCAGGGACTCGATGCCCTCGGCCACCAGTTCGTCGAGCACCTTTTCGACCTCGTCGGCCGCCAGCGGCGTCAGCACGCGGCCGTCGCTGGCGATGCGCTCGTCGACCTCCCTGCGCAGGCGGCGGGGCACCAGCGGCCTGGGATACTCGGCGAAGATGTCGTAGGCGTCGTAGCGGATCTCGCGGCCCAGTTCCAGCACGTCGCGGAACCCGCGGGTGGTGATCAGGCCGGTTTTGGAGCCCTTGCGCTCGATGATGGCGTTGATCACCAGGGTGGTGCCGTGGATGAGCTCGTCGACGGCGGAAAGGAACCCCGGCGCCTTTTCCAGCAGTTCACGGATGCCCTGGTCCACGGCCTCGGAAGGGTCGTCGGGCGTGGTCAGGCACTTGTTGGTCAGGATCTCGCCGGTCTCGTTGTTGACCAGCACAAAGTCGGTAAAGGTGCCGCCGATGTCACATCCCAGGCGATAGGCCCCCTTGTTCACAGTCGATACCTCCTTAAAACAGACTCGGTTCCTGCCAGCGGCCGAAGACCTCGCGAAAGACGCCGGTCATCTCACCCACCGTGGCGTAGGCCCGGCAGCATTCCACCAGGGCCGGCATCACGTTCTTCCCGTCGCGGGTCACCTGTTCGAGTGCCTTGAGCGTGCGGGCGACTTTCCGGTTGTCGCGGGTGCGCCGCAGTTCCTTCAGCGCCGCGATCTGTTTTTCGGCCCACGCCTCGTTGTAGGCGTGCAGCTCCACCTCGGGCTCGTCGCCCTCGGTGTACTTGTTGACGCCCACCTTGATGGCCTCCCTGTTCTGGATGGCCTTTTCGAACTCGTAGGCCTGGCGGGCCACTTCGCGCTGGATGGCGCCGGTGGCCACGGCCTGGATCATGCCGCCCATGGCGCGGATGCGCTCCATCTCGGCGCGGATCTTGTCTTCCATTTGCCTGGTCAGGGTCTCGATGAAATAGGACCCCGCCAGCGGATCGACGGTGTCGCGCAGCCCGATTTCGTCCATGAGCATCTCCAGGGTCCGCAGCGACAGCAGGGCCGCCCGCGGCGTGGGGATGGTGTAGGCCTCGTCGAAGGAGCACAGGGCCGTGGTCTGGGCGCCGCCCAGGGCCGCCGCCAGGGCGTAGTAGGCGCCGCGCATGATGTTGTTTTCCGGCTGCTGCTTGGTCATGCCGCTGCCGCCGCCGCCGAAGAGGCCGCGCAGGAAGAGTTTCTTCTTCTCGGTGATGCCGTACTCTTCGCGCAGCATCCTGGCCCACAGCTTGCGGGCCGCCCGGAACTTGGCCACCTGTTCCCACAGGTTGCCGTAGACGTTGAAGTTGAAGGAGAAGCGGCCCACGAAGGCGCCCGGCTCGATGCCCCGGGCGGTGACGTTCTCGATGTAGCTGCGGGCGATCTCGAAGGCGCAGGCGATCTCCTGCACCGGCGTGGCCCCGGACTCGCGGATGTGGTAGCCGCAGATGCTCACCGGGTTGCAGCGCGGCAGCTCCTTCATGGCGTACTCGATGGTGTCGCCCACCAGCCGCACGGCCGGCTCCACCGGAAAGATCCAGGCGCCGCGGCCGATCATCTCTTTCAGGATGTCGTTCTGGGGCGTGGCGCTGATGGACTCTTTCCTGTAGCCGAACTTCTCGGCCACGGCCTGGTACATGGCCAGCATGACCGAGGCGTTGGCGTTGATGGTCAGGCCCGAGCCGATGCGGTCGAAGGGAATGCCCTCGAAGGCGATCTCGAAGTCGCGCAGCGAGTCCACGGCCATGCCCACGCGGCCCACCTCGCCCTCGGCCTGGGGATCGTCGGAGTCCAGGCCCATCTGGGTGGGCAGGTCGAAGGCCACGTTGAGCCCGGTCTGGCCGTGGGCGATCATGTACCGGAAACGCTCGTTGGTCTCCCGGGGGGTGCCGAACCCCGTGTACTGGCGCGTGGTCCAGGCCCGGCTGCGGTAGCCCAGGGGGTGCAGGCTGCGCGTGAAGGGAAACTCGCCGGGATCCCCCAGGTCGGTTGCGTAGTCGAAGCCCACCGCCTCGAGATCCTGCGGACCGTAGACCGGTTTGACCCGGATGCCCGACTGGTAAATGACTTCCTTGATGGCGTCTTTCTCGTCGCGTATGTATCTGGCAACCCCCATAAAAACCTCCTGCCCGCGTGGGCCGATTTTTCCACTTTTTCCTTTAAGCCTCTGCCCCCTTGCGCCTTCACCTACACCGTTTCGGTTTCGAACAGCGCCCGGATGCCCGCCACGATTTCGGAAAAGGGCGTGCCGCCCGGAAAGACCCCCCGGGCGCCCATCTCCTCGAGCCTGGGCACGTCCTGCTTGGGAATCACGCCGCCCACCACCACGTGCACGTGCTCGAGTCCCTCTTCCTTCATGCGCGCGAACAGCTTGCGGCAGATGGTCAGGTGGCCGCCGGTCATGATGCTCAGGCCGATGACGTCCACCGCCTCCTGCATGGCCGTGGTCAGGATCTGGTCGATGCTCTGGTGCAGGCCGGAGTAGATGACCTCCATGCCGGCGTCGCGCAGGGCCAGGGCCACCACCTTGGCGCCGCGGTCGTGTCCGTCCAGGTCCGGTTTGGCAATGAGTATTCTGATTTTCTTGTCGGCCATGGTCTCAATCCTTCATGCGCTGGTTTGGCACCCTTACTCCAGTAAGGCTGTCATAAAAAAAATAGTTGAAAGTGGTCAGTTGAAAGTTCACAGCGGTGGATGGGTTTCAATTTTAAGAATAGACCGCCTTCCCTCAACGGGAAACTGTCAACTTTCAACTGGTAACTTTTTTTCACCTGGCTTCCCGGCTGCCACACCCCATGGCGGTTACCAGGTTGCAGGCATCATCCGCGTTCGTGTTTTATTGGGGCACTCCCCCGGCAACCCGTTACCAAAGGTTATCCGGAGGATGCATTTCTACCGTCCAACCGATCGAAATTATGTAAAATCGCTTTCTGTCCTCTCAGTATGTGCTCGCGCACCAGGCGCTCGGTGCCGTCGGCGTCGCGCCGGCGCATGTGTTCGATCATGCGGCGGTGGTCACGGTTGCTGGACCGCGCCAGCTCTTCATCCTCCAGGATCATGCGGCGGAAGCGGTAGATCTGGTCCCGCAGGCTGTTGATCATCTTGACCAGCCGCGGGTTGCGGCTCAGGGCGTAGAGCATGTCGTGAAAGGCGGTGTTGATCTCCACCAGCCGCGCCAGCTGACCGGCGTCCAGGCTCTGCTGGAAAGACGCGGCGATGCGCGCCAGGTCGTCCAGTTCGGAGGCCTGGTGCTTGACGGCCGCCAGGCGCGCGGCGTAGCTTTCCAGTACGGCGCGGATCTCGAAGGTCTCTTCAATGTCCCTGCGGCTCAATCCCAGCACGGTGAACCCGCCCTGGGGCCGCCGGCGGATGAAGCCCTCGCGCTCCAGCTTGTGAATGGCCTCGCGCACCGGGGTACGGCTGATCTCCAGGGCCTGGGCG
>Ga0256914_1002211_pt1 | contig 16465 bp, 18 predicted proteins | sample HulkmetaG_FD_191571 | JGI IMG/M metagenome (GOLD analysis project Ga0256914, IMG submission 191571) | Hydrothermal chimney microbial communities from Main Endeavour vent field at the Juan de Fuca Ridge, Pacific Ocean - Hulk | ecosystem: Environmental > Aquatic > Marine > Hydrothermal vents ... | reverse complement strand
CACAGCACTTTTCTCAAGTTTCAAATGTGCAGCTACTTAGGTTTTTGGTCAACTTGTGTTAAAGTGACTGCGAAGCGTATCATCTCCCCCCCCCATGATACTGACCATGAAAATTCTGCATCTCTACAAAGATTACCATCCTATTCTGGGCGGCATCGAAAACCATTTGCGTTGGCTGGCCGAGGCCCAAGCTGCCCGCGGGCACGAGGTGACAGTGCTGGTGACCCATCCGGCGGGGTTAAAAACCACGATGCAGGAAGAGCATGGTGTGCAGGTGATTCGGGCCGCGCGGCTGGCTACTGTGGCTTCCACACCCCTGAGTCTGGCCTTTCCCTGGCATCTGGCCCGCCAACGCCCCGATATCGTGCATCTGCATTTCCCTTATCCTGTGGGCGAGGTGAGCCAATGGCTTCTGCGTCGTGGTCGCGCCACGGTAATGACCTATCACAGCGACATTATCAAGCAGGCGGGGGTACTGCGAGTTTATGGGCCAGTGCTGCAACGGGTGCTGCGGCAGATGGATCAAATTCTGCCTACCAGCGAACCATACATTCAAAGCTCATCCTGGCTGCGTCCTCTGGCAGCAAAATGCACAGTTGTGCCGCTGGCCATCGATGTCAAGCGGTTTTTGGCAGCTCGCCCGGCCCAGGTGCAGGCCATTCGCCAGCGCTACCCGGGCCCGTTGCTGCTGTTCGTGGGAAGATTGCGCTATTACAAAGGGCTGGATTATTTGGTGCAGGCCATGCAGCGCATCGAGGCCACCCTGTTGGTGGTGGGCACAGGCCCCGAAGGTGAGCATCTGCGGGCGCTGACGGCTGAGTTGGGACTTTCTGACAAAATTCATTTTCTGGCGGATGTGGGAGATGATGCGTTGGTAACTTATTTTCAGGCTGCCGATTTGTTCGTGCTGCCTTCCAGCCACCGCAGCGAGGCTTTTGGCATTGTGCTGCTAGAGGCAATGGCAGCGGGCACACCACTCATCACCACAGAATTGGGAACAGGAACATCGTGGGTGAATCAGGATGGCATCACCGGGCGGGTGGTTCCCCCGCGGGATGCCGCGGCCCTGGCTGAAGCTATCGGAGCCTTGCTACAAAATGAGTCCCAACGCGCGGCCATGGGCACGCGCGCCCGGGCCCGGGCGCAAGCCGAATTTGATTTGCCCGTGCTGGTGCAGCGTGTTATGGATGTCTATCACTCGGTGCTGTAAAACTGGGCCAAAGCAGTGTGATGCGTTGTTGCGCCGCCAGTCGCACTGAACTGGATGGCAGAACAGCTCAACGCGATGTAGCTTGACCCGAAACCCAAAGTCCAATATCCCCGTATCTTAAGCAGGTGATGCTATGAAAGGTGAGATGTGACGATTCGTTGCTACCCAGAGTGCATCACCAAGCGCACAAAGGCACAAAGAAAGAAAAAGGTTTGAAATGCTTGGTGTTCTTAGTGTCTTAGTGCCTTTGTGGTGACTGAAGTCGGGTACGTTAGTCGTTACCAATTACTTAAAATAAGCAGTACTTGTTTCATAATTGAATTCTAGCGTCATTCTTGTTATAATGCGATAAATAGCAAATTCAAAGTAACGATTTACGCCCCTTTTGGAAAACCACGAAGGTACAAAGACACGAAGAAAATAAAAAACGTTGTTCCTTTCATTTCTAAATGCCTTTGTGGCAAAAAATGGGCCGAGACCTAAATAGTTACAATCCAAATAGCTTCATTCGTTCCTTCGCCACTATTTTTGCAGGAGGCAAATATGGACATCGGCAAATCACTCGGTTTTGTTTTTGAAGACAAAAAATGGGTCGAAAAAATGCTCATCGGCGGTCTCATCTCCCTGGTTCCCATCATTGGCGCGTTTTGGGTCATGGGCTATGGCGTCAAACTGGTGCGCAATGTGCGCAATGGCGACCCTGAGCCACTGCCCGAATGGGAGAACTTTGGCGACTTGCTTTCCGATGGCTTCAAACTCTTCGTCATCTACTTTGTTTGGGCCATCCCCCTGATTATCAGCTATTTCCCCACCCTTTTGCCTGCAATTCTTGCTCAGGATGCCGGTGGTGATACATCGGCAGCGCTGGGGATTGTTTCAGCCTGTTTTGGATGCCTTATGACTTTGTACGGCTTGTTCTACGCGGTAATTAGCCCTGCTCTCATGGTCAAATTTGCCGATATTGGTGAAATAAGCGCTGGATTGGACTTCAAAGGTATTCTTGATTTTGTCAAGAAAAACCTGGGACAGATTGTGTTGGTCGTCATCGTTGGCATCGCTGTCAGCCTGATAGCGCAACTGGTGGGCCTCATCCTCTGCCTTATCGGCATCGTCTTCACCCTCTTCTGGGCAAGAATAGTCATGGCGCACATGATTGCGCAAATTGATAAAGATGATCGCCCGCAAGAGCAAGATGTTTTTAAACCGGCAACACCTCTGGAAACGCTGCCTGAAAATAGCGACGATGATTCAGGCCACAGCATCATCAGCTAAAATCTTGCTACGCCGTAATCACACCGAGTGCAGCGCTAAACATCGCTGTTGCTTAAGTAGATGCGCATTTGAAACTTGAAGAAAGCGCCTGCGCATTCAGATGAACATGGACGAAGATTGACGAATATAAACGATGGTTCGCTTTGTCCACCTTCGTCTGATGAGTTGTACTCGTCTACAAGGCTAATTTTAAGTTCATATCATTAACTGCTTAACTGCGACCTGATTATATGACTGGTGTCGTCCGGCGTAAAAAGATCATGCGTGAGCTGCACATCTCTGGATTAAAACATTCTTTCTTTGACCCCCGTTCTGCGCTGACGGGGGTTTCTTTCATCAAACCAATTTGCCATGCCTGAATCTTCAGCCTCTCTTCTACACCGAAGCAGCTTTGTTTTTGATGCCCATTGCGATACCCTGGGCGCGGCAACTTTACCCCTGCACCGCCGCCGCGATTTGACACAATGGGGCGATAGCGGACATCTTGATTTGCCCCGCATGCAGGCGGGCGGCATCAATGCCCAGATTTTCGCTTGTTTCCCGGGCGGCGAACGACTGAACGCCTGCCCTACCCGTGGTAGCATGCTGCGCATCGAAGCACTTTATGCGCTCATTCGCCAGCAACCGGATAGCCTGACCCTGGTCAAAACTGCCGAAGAGATGGCCCGACTGACGCCCGATGGTCCCGTGGGCGCCATCTTGGGCCTGGAAGGGGTAGAAGCGTTGGCAGGTGATTTGAGCCTGCTCTACGCATTTCACCGACTGGGCGTGCGCAACATCGGTCTGACCTGGTGTCATCGCAACGCGGCAGCCGATGGTGTAAGCACGCACAGCGATTACGGTTTGACTGCATTTGGCCGCGAGTTGGTGCAGCACTGCAATGAACTGGGCATCATGCTGGATGCCTCGCATCTGAATCGGGCAGGGCTGGATGAGCTGCTGGCGCTGAGCGACAAGCCGATTATTGCCAGCCATTCCAATGCCCGGGCGCTGTTCGAGCATCGCCGCAACCTTGATGATGCCCAATTGCGAGCCATTGCCCAAAATGGCGGCGTGATTGGTGTCACCTTTGTCACCTATTTTCTACGTGAGCCGCAAGAGAAGGCCACCCTGGAGGATGTGTTGAATCACATCGAACATGTGGCGACTGTGGCGGGCGTCGAGCATGTGGGCCTGGGCTCTGATTACGATGGTGCCACCATGCCGCCCGAGCTGGATAGTGGCGAAAAGTATCCGGCACTGACCGCGGGCTTGTTGCGCCGCGGTTTTAGTGAGGCCGATACTCGCAAAATTCTGGGTGAGAACCTACGACGCGTTTTTATGGATGTTCTGCCGCCAGCGTAAAGTGTTAGGTCATTGTTTGCCATGTCTTCTTCATTGAACTTGCATCTGCCCACACCGCCCGCCAAGACCACCATTGCTGTGGCCATGAGTGGCGGTGTGGATAGTTCGGTGGCCGCGGCGATGCTGGTAGAAGCAGGTTATCAGGTCAAGGGCATCATGCTCAAGCTTTGGGTAGACCCATTTGAGGCCAACAACGCCCGCGAAAACAGTTGTTGCACTACCGAGGCCCAGGAGGATGCCCATCGCGTCGCTGAACAACTGGGCATCTCTTTGCACATGTTGGATGTAGGACAGCTTTTTCGGCAGCGGGTGGTCGATTATTTTATTCACGAATACAGCATCGGGCGCACGCCAAATCCCTGTTTGATGTGCAATCGTTACATCCGCTTTGAACAGATGCTGACTTACGCCGTGACGCAGATGGATGCTGATTTTTTGGCCACCGGGCACTACGCCCGCTCACGCCTAACGCCCGCGGGCGTGCGCCTGCTACGCGGGCATGACCGCAACAAGGATCAATCTTATGTACTCAGCTTGATTCCGCCCGCGCATTTGCAACGCCTGATTTTTCCGGTGGGACATCTCACCAAGCCGCAGGTGCGGGCCCTGGCCCAAGTTTATGCACTGCCCGTAGCTCAAAAACGTGAAAGTCAGGATATTTGTTTTACCAGCGATTATCGCAGTTTTTTGCAACGCTGGGCTGGTAAAACGATCCAACCGGGCCCCATTGTGGATGAATCGGGCCAAGTGCTGGGGCAGCATCGCGGCCTGGCCTTTTACACCATCGGTCAGCGCAAGGGATTATCATTGAACTCACCCCGACCTCTTTTTGTTCTCCGCCTGGATGCAGAACGGAACGCGTTGGTGGTGGGAAGCCGGGAATCGCTGGCCCGAACAACGCTTTTGGCCCGGGATGTCAACTGGATTCAGGAGGCTCCCACAGCGCCCACCCGGGCCCATGTGCAGATTCGATATCGGGCCCAAGAACATGCAGCCACCCTCATCCCCCTAACCCAGGACGAGATTCAGGTACAATTCGATTCTCCGGTAACAGGCATCGCACCGGGCCAGGCAGTGGTCTTTTATCGACAAGAACAATGTCTGGGAGGAGGTATTATTCACCAATGAGCTTATTTGCAATTCCCCCCGCAGTCATCGTCATCATCATTCTGGGCATTTTTTATGGTGCATTGGCACATTTATGGAAAGGACAATCGTGGCGAGATTTAGGAGCGCTCATCCTTTTTGCCCTGCTGGGATGCACCGTGGGCCAAATCATCGGTATGATTCTGGGCATGGATGTCTTGAAACTGGGACAAGTGCATTTGGCTGAAGGCACAATTTTTGCCTGGCTGGTGATGCTTGCTTTTCTGTGGCTGAAGGGGTAAAATAGTGTTCTCAATCTTACACTTCAAGTAACGACTAAGGTAGCCCGGCTAGAAACCACTAAGACACGAAGCCACAAAGGCACAAAGAAAGAAAAAGTTTTGAAATGCTTGGTGTTCTTAGTGTCTTTGTGCCTTTGTGGTGATTGAAGTCGGGTACGTTAGTGGTTATCCCTTCAAAGGATACAATCGTGCTTCATAACCTTCGAGATATTTCAATCATTCTGCTGGCGCTGGAAACCATCGTCATCGGCATTATTTTGCTGCTGTTGCTGTGGCAGGTGCGTCTGTTGGTCATCTTGCTGCGCGATGAAGTCAAGCCCATCTTGAAGGATGCTCAGGAAACCAGCAAAACTGTCCAATCGACCACGAAATTTGTAAGCAAGCGAATGGCCAAGCCAGCGGTGGGGGCCATCAGTTTCATGTCTGGGCTCAAGAGTGCGGTCAAATCTCTAAAAAAACCTGTTGCACCCGCCGACCCTTTGGCTGCTTCGGCCCGGCAGCCCGACACGCCCGAGGAGGAGGATGATGCGTAGTTTTTCATCGGGCCTGTGGGTTGGTTTTGTAGCGGGCGTTGTTTTTATGGCGCTAATGCAGCGGGCCAATGATGTGCCCTCGCTGGAAGAGCGTCTGCTGGGCCCGCCTGCCCCGCCTGCCCCGCCCAACACCCCCGACACACTGGCATCACGTCTTGCCCGGCAAGTGTCATCATAGTTTTTTATTAACGTCTCTTTGATTGGGGCGTTTTTTTATGCAGCCTGTTCAAAGGTGCATCGCACCCTCAATTTTTTCATTCTTTATCTTACCTCAGGAGGTTTATTATGAACAGCACCAATCGTACCATTGCGCTCATTATTCTTATACTTGTTGGCTTGATGCTCCTCTTCATGGCATCTGGGATGGTTGACGCCACCCAAGACAAACTTCTGAACAAGATGACCAAAGGCGCCACCATCGAAATGGGGGCTGTGCCGTCGTTGCGAATGTATGTCAGCTCCACTTGGCGCGGGGTAGAAGTTGTGGCCGGCATCATTTTGCTGGTAAGTGCCCTGGCGTTGACGCAAAAGAAGAAATGGGTTTTTCCGGTGGCTCTGACCAGCCTGGCAGCTTTGCCCATTGGTAGTTTTTACATCAGCTTGGCCTACATGGTTAAAACCAGAGCCTTTGCACCAGCCTTTACCCTGTTTATTGTAGGTCTACTAGCGTTCTGGGCACTCATCTTCCTCTTCAAGAAGGGCAAAGAAGCCTGGACGCTCTTTGTGCCCCTTACGCTGTTGGGCATGATTGGCACCCAAGCCTTTGCCTTTGCCGAACATGGTTTGCGTGGTCTTTACACCGCAGGCAAAACCGCCTCGATTACTGACCCGGCGGTAGCAATTTTACGTTACTCCGGCCCCATCATGGGCATTGTCGTCATTCTGCTTTTTGCGGCCATCTATCTATTGGCAGCAGGCAAAGAAAGTGGTTGGTGGATTGCGCTGGTGGCTGGACTGAGCATGGCCTGGGGCGCAATTCCGGTGCATCTCGCCCGCCCCAAAGCCTCGATGACGCTACCCGGTGCAACGCCCAGCATTTTCAACTCCACCTATCTTCTGGGGGGTGTATTGGGCATTATTCTGGTCATCGTCCTGTTCTTGCCCTACATCAAGAATCAATTTGTAACGCAAGAGGATTAGGGATGGCAGTTGCGTTTTGAGTAGGTGATGCTATGAAAGTTGAAATGTAGCGGCTTATCGCTATTCAGAAGCGCACCACCAAGAGCACAAAGGCACCACGGTACGAAGAAAAAGGAAGATGCGCTCAAGAAAATCTGTGGTTGCCGTGGTTTAACCACAGATTTCACAGATTTTCACAGAAAGACAGAAATGAACCCAAAAATCAGTGCCATCTGTGCCATCTGTGGTTGCAATCTTCGCCGTTGGTCGAGAGTCGCAAGCGCTTTTCTCAAGCTTCAAATGCACAGCTACTTAAAAATGAAGAGGCAGGATGCAATGCGCATAAGTCAGACACGCATTGCATCCTGTCCCCTTGTTGGAGACCCTGATTCAGAACCCAAGCAAAATTTGACAAAAGCGGGAGATTCGCCTAAACTTAGCCTTGCTCACTTCCCGGGGCTGTAGCTCAGCTGGGAGAGCGCTACAATCGCACTGTAGAGGTCAGGGGTTCGAATCCCCTCAGCTCCACCTAGCCTGGCCGCCCGGGCATACCTTGATAATTTCAGATAAAAATGCAGCGAACAGGAGTAGTAGGTTTGCCCGATAGCGAGTCGGAGATCGTGAAAGTCCGGCGCAGCGGTTTTTGGGCCCGCTTAGACCGAACTCGCCTGGAAGCAGCGATAATGACGCCCGCGGGCCTAGTTATCGCCGGGTGCGCCCGTTATCGCGTTTCGAGAGGTCGAAATAACCTCGTTTGGGGCTGTAGCTCAGCTGGGAGAGCACCACAATGGCATTGTGGGGGTCAAGGGTTCGAGTCCCTTCAGCTCCACCAAACCACAGGAAGCTGGTTCATCACCGAGCCAGCTTCCTTATTTCGACAATCAGGGTGGCACCGCGGAATCCCTTCGTCCCTGCCGGACGATGGGATTTTTTATTTTTAGCACCCTTTGTCACCCATCGAATGCAGAATTACCCAACGCTGCATGGTTGTACCATTACAAAATTTCACCAAAAAGGCAAAATGCGTTAAGATTCTCTTGTCCGCACATCTGCGGCGTGCAATTTGGTTGTTCTCTTGAGATAGCGGTGAACAGCTACCAAATTTCTACACATTTAAAGGCACAAACGTTATCACAACGAGGTGATTACCATGACCATGAAAGCAGATTGGATTTGGATGAATGGCGAACTCATCCCCTGGGAGCAAGCCACCGTTCATGTCTTTACCCATGCTTTGCATTACGGAACCAGCGTTTTCGAAGGAATCCGTGCTTATAACACCCCCAATGGCCCAGCAATCTTCCGCAGCCACGAGCATTTTCAACGTCTGCTGGATTCTGCCAAAGTGATGCACATCGATGTTGCCTACTCGGTAGACGAACTCATCGAGGCAACCAAAGGTGTCATCCGCGCCAACAAACAGGAATCCTGCTACATCCGCCCATTGGCTTATCGCGGCTACGAAACCCTGGGGGTCGATGGCCGCAAATGCCCGTCGGAAATTATTATCGGCTCTGTGCCCTGGGGCGCTTATCTTGGCGAAGAAGCGATCAATCAGGGCGTCGATGTGATGGTCAGCTCATGGCGGCGCACACCCTCGGGCGTCGGTGCGCCCATGGCCAAGATTGGCGGCCAATACATCAACAGCCAGTTCATTGCCATGGAAGCCCACGATCTTGGCTACGATGAAGCCATTAGCCTGGATATTCATGGCTATGTGGCTGAAGGCTCGGGCGAAAACCTGTTCTTGATTAAGGATGGCATGATTTACACGCCACCCCTGGCTTCCTCGATCCTCAGTGGCATTACCCGGGCCTCTATTCACACCATTGCCCGCGACCTGGGATATGAGGTCAAAGAGATGACCATCACCCGCGAGATGCTGTACCTGGCCGATGAACTCTTCTTTACCGGCACCGCGGCCGAAGTCACCCCCATCCGCTCGGTGGATCGGCTACCCATCGGGTCAGGCACACGCGGCCCCATCACCCAGGCAATTCAGCAACGATTTTTCAATATCGTGGCTGGTCGTCACCCCGACGAGCACGGCTGGCTGGATTACGTCTACGATCAGGCGTGACGGCGCAGATGGCGTTCGGCACGCGGGCCAGCCTGAATATGAGAGGTTTGCCATGAAAAAGGAACGCACATTTACAACGATCTTGCATCGCGAAGACGATTTGTTCGTGGCGGAATGTGCAGAAGTGGGCACAGTCAGCCAGAGCCGCACCATTGAAGAGGCTCTGGAAAATCTCAAGGAAGCTACTGAGCTTTACCTGGAGGAGTTTCCTCTGCCAGAGACCTATCCACCTTTGAACGTTTGGATTTCAGGCAGGCCGTATCTCCCCTGATAAGTTTATGAAACAACTCAAATAATTGCGAATCCCATGCAAACACGAATTTCTCGAAACGAAGCAACACCTGTTGAAATGATGCCGGGCGTGGTGCGTCGCACCCTGGCCTGGGGCGAAAAGATGATGCTGTGCGAGTTCACTGTGGACGCGGGCGTCATCATCCCCATGCACAGCCACCCCCACGAACAATTGGGCATGGTACAATCGGGCCGGGTGCAGTTTACCGTGGCGGGCGATGTTTGGATTGCCGCGGCCGGCGACTCCTACGCCATTCCCGGAAATATCGAACATGAGGCAAAATTCCTTGAGCCCACACGCCTTCTTGAACTTTTCAGCCCTCCGCGCAAAGCCTTTTTGTAGCAACCTCAATTTTAACACCCCCAAGCGAGAGGTTGCCCCCCTCTCGCTTTTTAAATTCTGAACAGCCAACCTGGGCAACAACAGCTCACGCCTCAGGAGGAAACCCACCATGAACGAGCGCTACGATCCCAAAGTAATCGAAAAGAAATGGCAGGATAAATGGGCCGAGACCCAGCTGTATAAACGCGTCGAGGAGCCCGACAAAGAAAAATGGTACTTTTTGACCATGTTACCCTATCCCAGTGGCGATTTGCACACAGGCCACTGGTACGCCATGTCCCCCTCGGACGCGGGCGCCCGTTATGCGCGCATGAACGGCAAAAATGTCTGGTTCCCCATTGGCTTTGATTCCTTTGGTTTGCCCGCTGAAAACGCCGCCATCAAACATGGCATTCATCCCCACACCTGGACCCTGGGCAACGTGGAACGGATGCGGGGACAACTGCGACAGATGGGAACCATGTTCGATTGGGAGCATGAGGCTGTTACCTGTTTGCCCGGCTATTACCAGTGGAATCAGTGGTTTTTCCTCAAATTTTACGATATGGGCCTGGCCTACCGCGATGAAGCCCCGGTGGATTTTTGTCCCACCTGCAACACCACGCTGGCCCGAGAACAAGTTTGGGGCGAAGATCGCCATTGCGAACGCTGCGGCACGCCCGTTATCATCAAAAACCTGGCCCAGTGGAAATTCCGCATTACCCACTATGCAGATGAGCTGTTGGCAGGCCTGGAAACGCTGGATTGGCCGCAACAGGTCAAAACCCTGCAACGCAACTGGATCGGGCGCAGCGAAGGTGCTGAATTCGAGATGAAAATCCAGGGCCAGGAGCATCTCAGCTTTCGCGTCTTTACCACCCGACCCGATACCACCTTTGGCATGAGCTTCGCGGTGCTGGCTCCTGAACACCCCCTGGTTGCACAAATCACCACCTCCGCACAAAAAGAAGCAGTAGAAGCCTACGTGGCCGAATCCAACCGCAAAAGCGACCTGGTACGACAACAAGAAGCGGGCGAAAAAACAGGCGTCTTCACTGGCGCTTACGCCATCAACCCCGTCAATAACCAGCCTGTGCCCATCTTCATTGCCGACTACGTGCTAATGAGCTACGGAACCGGAGCCATCATGGCTGTGCCCGCGCACGACCAGCGCGACTTCGAATTTGCCCGCAAATTTGACCTGCCCACCCCCATTGTCATCGTACCGCAAGATGTATGGGACGCGGGCGATACATCGGTCTGGAGCGAAACAGCCGCCCAGGCGCTGGAGCAAGCCTTCGAGGTCAAAACGGCCAGTGTCATGGTCAACAGCGGGCCCTTCACCGGCACACCCTGGCCCAAAAGCTTCGATAAAATGGCCTCCTGGCTCACAGAACATGCCGCGGGCCAACGCAAAGTCAACTATCGCCTGCACGATTGGCTCATCAGCCGTCAGCGCATGTGGGGCACGCCCATCCCCATGATTCATTGTCCCACCTGTGGCATTGTGCCTGTACCCTACGAAGACTTGCCCGTGGTACTGCCCGAAGATGCCGAATTCCGACCCTCGGGCGAAAGTCCCCTGAAATACCACCAGGGCTTCCTAAATGTAAAATGCCCGGTCTGCGGCGGCGATGCCCAGCGCGAAACCGACACCATGGACACCTTCATGGACTCCTCCTGGTATCAATATGCCTATATTTCACCTTATTGGAAAAAAGGAGAAACCCTGAGCCCCGATGACACCCCGTGGGACACCTCGCAGGGCGATTACTGGCTGCCAGTAGACCAGTACACCGGGGGCATCGAACATGCCACCATGCACCTGCTCTACACCCGCTTCTTTACCAAAGCCATGCGCGACATGGGATTAGTCGATTTTGATGAACCCATGCTGCGGCTCTTCAACCAGGGCATGATTCTGGGCCCGGACGGCGAAAAAATGTCCAAATCCCGGGGCAACGTAGTCAACCCCGATGATTACGTCAGCCAATACGGCGCAGACACCGTGCGCGCATTCCTCATGTTCATTGGCCCCTGGAACGAAGGAGGCCCCTGGAACCCCAGCGCCATCGAGGGCGTGCATCGCTTTATTCAGCGTGCTTGGAGCCTGGTCGTAAATCCTCCCCGAAAAACGGCCCAGGGCCAACCCACTGCAGCAGAAACTAAAAAACTACAACGCGCTACGCATCAAACCTTGCTCAAAGTCACCAACGACTACGACAACTTCAAATTCAACACCATGCTGGCTGCGCTCATGTCCTTCTCCAACACCCTGAACGCGGCCAAAGAAACCCCGGTTTACGGCACAAAAACATGGGACGAAGCCATCGAAGCACTGCTATTGATGATGGCTCCAGCCATGCCGCACATCAGCGAAGAGCTGTGGGCCCGCCTGGGTAAACCATACAGCATTCATCAACAACCCTGGCCCCAGGGCGACCCCGCGTTGGCCAAAGAGGATGAAGTCGAGATTGCCATTCAAATCAACGGAAAAGTGCGCGACCGCATCACCGTCTCGCCCGATGCCGATAAAACCACCCTGGAAGAACTGGCCCTGGCCAGCGAACGGGCGCAAAAATGGATTGATGGCAAGCCAATCCGCAAAATCATCGTTGTTCCCGGGCGTCTGGTCAACATCATCGCCCGCTAAAACCATAAAAAAACGTTACGACTAAGGTAGCCGACTTCAATCACCACAAAGGCGCAAAGACACCAAGAACACCAAGCATTTCAAAGCTTTTTCGTAACTGCTTACGTACTTGGCTTCGGCCTGTTTTTTCGCCCGGAGCTGAACCTCCGGGCTACCCTTGCCAAGCCCTCTGGGCTGCACGGCTGAGTCCCAGTGGGGCTTTGCACCCGTAGCCCGAGGGTTTAGCCTCGGGCGGAGCAGCGCAGACGAGTCAACCTTAGCAGTTACAAACTTTTTCTTTTCTTCGTGCCTTTGTGGCTTCGTGTCTTCGTGGTTTCTAGCCGGACTACCTTAGTAGTAACAAAAACCGTTACAAAAAAAACGCCCGGGTACAAAACTACTCGGGCGTTTTGATGTAGCACTGAGTCAAGCCTACGCGTCAAGCCACTTTTCAACCTTATTGGCAAAATCAACATAGCTGCGGGCCCCAACAATGCGATCAACCTCTTTGCCATTTTTGATGAACAACACTGTAGGAATACCCATGATGCCGAAACGGGCGGGCGTGTTAGGATTATGATCCACATCCAACTTGGTCACCAATGCACGGCCCTCATAAGCCACGGTCAGGTCTTCGATGATGGGAGCGATGAGATGACAGGGACTACACCATTCTGCCCATAAATCAATCAATACAAGTTTATCCGATGCGACAACAACACTATCGAAATCGGCATCGGTGATGTGCAAAGGTTTAGGACGTTGCGCCTGCGGTGTGTCAGTTCCGGCGCTGGTTGGCTGTGATTCCTTTTTCTCGCCAAAAAGTTTATTGATAAATGACATGCTTGGATTCTCCGGTTTTGGTGTGATGAAAATGGCAAATGCCAGTCTTTGTATGATTCTGCGCCAGGACAAAAAGTTACATCCTGCGCAACGATTCAATGCTATTGGCTAGACCATGGCCCAAGGGGTGCGTTTCAGTTTGGGGGCGCTTTTATTTTTTTGCCGGGCGGATCACGAATCCGCCCTGAGGAGCCCCGCTTCGGAGCCGGATTCGCAATCCGGCAGGTTTTACAATGCCTGCCCCATTTTGAACCGCACCATTGCACAGTCGGCAATTTTCATCCTGGCCCAAGCCATGCTAAAATCGCAAGTGATGATTCTCAGGTTACTCGAAGCGGATGCAGCCGTGTAGCTTGATACCTTTTTATTTTCTGTGGAGGAAGAACATGCCCCGCCGTAAACGCATCAAAAAACAAGCACCCAAGAAAAAAATGAGTCTGACAACCACCATCTGGTACGTTTTAGGTGCGTTGATTGTGTTGTCGATGGTTTTCTCGCTGGTTGCTGGCGCTTTCCGCTAAAATTTTATTGGCTGCCAGATGCAAAATCGCTGCCTGAAACTTGGGCGGCGGTTTTGCGTTAGGCCCGGTGGCTGCCATGACCAAACTTTCGCATGAAGCCAAAATAGGATTGCTATTTGTTGCCATAGCCGCTTTCCTTTTTGCCACCAGCCCCATCTTCATCCGATGGGCCGATAGCGTTTCCAGCTACGAGATTACCTTTTGGCGCCTGCTCACCGCTGCGCTTACCGTGGCAGCCATGATGCTGTATCGAGGACAAAAATGGACTGTTCCCAGGGGTGAATGGGCTAAATTTTTGTTATTCGGGTTGATTACAGCACTACATTTTCTTTTTTATATCGCCTCACTCTCTTTTACCACCATCGCCCATGCGCTGGCTTTGGTTTACACCGCACCCATCTTTGTTACCCTGTTTTCGGCATTCTTTCTCAAAGAGTCTATCCCCCGGCGCAAATGGCTGGGAATTCTCATCACGGTGCTGGGGATTGCCATTTTGGCTGGATTTCAGCCTAACTTTACCCGACGCATGTTATTTGGAGATGTTCTGGCTCTGGGATCAGCCATCATGTTTGGGTTTTACAGCGTAGCCGGACGCTCTCAACGACATCATTATAGCCTGTTCACCTATGCCATGACCACCTATGGCATGGGCGCACTTTGGGCACTGCCAGCAGCCTTGCTCACCTTCACACCTGATGGCTACAGCCCAAAAGCCATTTTTAGCATTCTGGCCATGGGTATCTTTCCGTTGGGATTGGGACACACGTTGTACAATGCGGCGTTGCGCCGGGTTCACGCCTCCTATGTCAACAGCATTGCAACGCAAGAGGTAACAGGAGGCATTTTGTTGGGAGCCCTGCTACTGCACGAAATTCCCGGTATCAACGAAATCATCGGCGCGGTGGTGGCCTTAACAGGCATCTTCATCGTTATTTTGTAATTCGGAGTTTCCCATGCGTCCGACGACCTTTCCGCGACATCTTTGGCCGCTGAGCATCCATCTTTTCCGGGGGCGCTTGCATTTGGGCCCGCTGGATTTGCAACAACTGGGGCACGACCTGCCCACCCCACTCTATCTTTACGATGCTGCCACCCTGGACGCAGCCATTGCCAGCTATCGGCACGGCATGAAAGCGTGGCCCGGCAAGCGGCTCATCACCTATGCCTCCAAGGCGGGGCTTTCGGTGGCGCTGGCGCAATTTTTGGCCCGCCGCGGTCTGGGTCTGGATGTGGTTTCTTTGGGAGAGCTGGCCATTGGCTTGCGGGGCGGTTTTGCCCCCGAGATGCTGCACATCCATGGCAACAACAAGCCTGCAGGCCTGCTGCAACGTGCCATCGACGCGAATACGGGAGCCATCGTGATCGATAATCTCCGCGAACTGGCGCTTTTGGAGGGGATGTCCCTACCCCGCAGCATCGACCTGTGGCTGCGTATGAATCCCAATTTGTTGGCTCAAACCCATGCCTACCGCCAAACCGGACATTATGGCTCAAAGTTTGGCCTGGCCCGAGCTCAGGCACTGTTGGCTGCTGAACGCATCGCGGCGCATCCGCGCCTGCGCCTTACGGGCCTGCACGCACACGTCGGCTCGCAGGTGTTTGAGCTGGACGCCATGACACAAGCGCTGGAGCATCTCATCGACCTGGCCGTAACCATCGAGGCCCGGGGCTGGGCGCACATTCAGGTGCTTTCGCCTGGTGGTGGATTGGGCGTTCCCTATCATCCTGACGACCCGCGTGCCCCCCTGCACAGTCAGGTGCAGCGCCTGTGCGCGCACGCGGCCCAAGCATGGCAGAAGCGACATGGCGGGCCCTTCCCCACGCTGATTCTGGAGCCGGGGCGCAGTCTGGTGGCCCGCGCGGGCCTGGCGTTGTATCGGGTCGGCAACGTGCGTACCGGCCCAGATGATCAGCGCATCGTTGCAGTGGATGGCGGCATGAGCGATAACATCCGGCCAGCACTTTACAACGCTCGTTACACCGCGGCCCTGGCCAGCAACCCGCTGGGGGCCTCTGCTGGCCCGGCCAAAATTGTGGGCCCCCTGTGCGAAAGTGGCGATTTTCTCATCCGGCAAGTGGCCTTGCCCCATGTACAGCCGGGCGATGTGCTGGTAATGCCAGTGGCAGGAGCCTATCATCTGAGCATGGCCAGCAACTACAACGGAACCTTGCGCCCGGGCCTGTGGTTGCACGCCCGCGGCCAACTTGTTCCCATGCAGCGCCGTGAAACAATCGCCGACCTGATGCTCCGCGACCATTTTCTGCCCGCGGGCCTGCGCACATGATGCGCCCATGTGTGCGCTGGCAACACTCGCACTACGCCTACCTTTCTTCGACGTTACTCAGGATGCGCATCACCTTTGCGTGCCTTACTCCTCCCACTCGATGTCAATAGTGCCCTCGGGCGGGCGGGCAGGGGTCTGCGATGCCTGCCCGCGATGTCGGGCGGTTTGCACGACAATGCGCAGCGCGGCCAGCAGCTCCGAGAAGGCGTTTTCAAGATGTTCCCAAAAAGCATCCGGCAACCCGAAATTGTAGCGGTGCAATGATCTCTTGAACGCGCGTAGCCCCAAACGGAGCCATTTTTCCCACGAAAAACGCTCATCATCCATGGAATCATCAGGGGGCAATTGGGAACTCATCATAAAAACCTGTGGATAACTTTGCCAACAACTGTGGATAACCACCTAGTTATGCACAGTTTGGCACTACATCTTGAGACTAGAACAAGAATTCCCCCTAGATGTCGGGGGGCGATTGTTGTTTTTGATGAAGTGGACAGCACGCCACCATCCGGCTAAGTAGTTTGCAATAAGTTTCCTAATTCTAAATTGCGAGCTTGTCATTTTTCCAGGACGAAGATGGACCAAATTAGACGAATGCGGGTAACGACTAACGTCCCCGACTTCA
>Ga0256914_1002210_pt1 | contig 16466 bp, 14 predicted proteins | sample HulkmetaG_FD_191571 | JGI IMG/M metagenome (GOLD analysis project Ga0256914, IMG submission 191571) | Hydrothermal chimney microbial communities from Main Endeavour vent field at the Juan de Fuca Ridge, Pacific Ocean - Hulk | ecosystem: Environmental > Aquatic > Marine > Hydrothermal vents ... | reverse complement strand
CTGACACGATTGCCCTTTTGAAGGAGGGAAGCAAAAGGAGGGGGCTGAAACTTGTTGAGGGCAACCGGGATGTTTCCTATTATATCGATTTGAGACAATACGAAAATTACGAGCATTATCTCCTAAAGACGTTCAAACGTGATCACCGAAACTATTTCCGGAGACTCCAGAAAAAGCTCTTTGCGCAGACGAGGGCCCAATGGGAGATCTTACAAGGTATCGATCGCCCTCTCCTGAAGGCCCTGGAACTCTTGGAAATCGAGCGGAGTTTCAGGGGATCCAAGGGAGCCAGTTTTTTCAGCCAACCATTCAATCGCCTTTTTCTGGAAAACCTTGCGAAAAGCCGGTACTTCCAGGAACGGACCTACATAATACTTTTACGATCACACGAGAACATCTTGGCTTACCTCATGTGTTTTGTTTGCGGTGATAGATTGTTTGCTTACCAAACGGCTTACGATAGGCGTTACGCAAAGCTCAGCATCGGAACCCAAACCTTCTTGGAGAGTATCCGTTTTGCCTTTTCGAGAAACTTAAAAATTTATGATTTTCTTATCGGTGATGAGGTGTTCAAAGCACGTTTTACAAAAACCGTTCAGGAAAGTCTATCGTTATTTCTCTACCCTTCCACGACGAAAGGGTTTTCCCTCTATTGGTACCAAAAATACTTGCGTCCATTCGCAAAAGGCCTATACAATTCTATGAAGGTTTTCCTTGAAAAAACGTAACCTTTTATAAATAGCCTGCTAGTCGGGAGAGAAAAATCGCTTCGGAGAATTTTCCCTTCCAATCTGAAAGGGAGAGGTCGTCCAGGCATAATCGGGGTAGACGGAAAGGATCTTGGCTGGAACCAACAGAACCCTTCTCAGTGGTAACTGCCCATTGAAACCCTTCTTCTTTCACGGCTTGGATGACGTCTGGCGAGTAATTCCCATTTGGATAGGCGAAACCTTTAGGAGAGATCCCCAAATGGGTTTCGATTGTTCGGCGTGATTCCATCGCTTCCCAGCGTATTTCAGAGGGATCCAGATTGGTAAGGAGTCGATGTGTGACACCATGCGAACCAAAAGCTATCCCTTTCTGATACATCTCAGACACCTGATCCCACGACAACAAGTGGTTGGAGGCGATGATGTTCTCATCCATCTCAGGGAAAAGATGGGCTAACTCGTTAAACAGTCTTTCCCTTGTCTCATGTTTTATCCACTTTGCTTTTTCAACGATACGATCAGCCAAATCCGACTGTCTCAGGTCATTGGTGGAAATATCGAGCTGAAGGGCTGTGTTTATAAGCTGTATCCCCTTCTTTGTCTCTGCGTTTTCCTTTTCGAGACGCCGGAGGTAGTAAAAAAGCCTTTCTGGCCAGAATACCTTTTGGGTTCCTATGAACCCCGTAGTGAGAAAGATAATAGCTGGAATGTTGTAACGTTGGAGTATGGGAAAAGCGTACTGGTAGTTATCCTCCCACCCATCGTCAAAGGTGACGAGAACGGATCGTCTCGGAAATGTTTCCTTTCCCTGAACGATGGCGTTGAATTTTTCTGCTGAAATGGGATCAAAATGGGTTCGTAGAAGTTGCATTTGCCGTTCGAAGGAGGCAAGGTTGACTATTATCCATTTAGAGGAAAGGGTATGCTCTATCTCTTCTTTTGGAATAATTCGGTGGTAACAAAGGATTATTACGCGCCGTCGGAATCCCATTAGACGCGAAAGCCCCCCCTTTTTCCCTCCATTGGCAACGAAGGTTTTAATTACCCTTTTTACCTTCGGAATCTTAAAAATCCCCATAGTCTGGATAGTTCCTCCGACGTGATTAGAATAAGATCTCGATAGCTGTTTCCCGAAAGGTGTTTGTGTTTTACCATCAGAAGCACGGTGGAAAGACCGTAAGAAATCGAGGAACTGATGGCTGCTCCGTTGATTCCTAGCCAAGGGATCAATACGGTGTTCAGACCAAGGTTAGCTAGCAAGGCGGCTACAGCAACCCAAGACACGTAACCTGGTAGATTATGACTGTAGAGGTCTGACCGTAGAAAATCGTAAACGCTTAGAAAAAGAATGCCTGGAAGGAGGCATAGTAAGGGAGTATAAGCAGGTAGGAAACGTTTTCCGAAGAGGATCCAAATGATGATCTTTCCTGTTATGGCTGTCAAGATACAAACGGAGAACATGACAAAGAGGGAATGACGAATCACGATGGGGGTAAGATTTCGAGAACCCTCGCTATCTTGCCCTAACCGAATCGGTAGAAACGGGAGGTTGAAAGCGGCGGGGAGAGACAGCAAGATTTCCACGAGCGATACGCTTACTGCATAAAATCCAAGGGCCTTTGCTCCAAGGAGGGCGGAGACAAAAAGGAAGTCGATCCTTAAGATTAACTGGTTGGCAAGGATATTCACGAAGCCCCGCCAGCCGTAGAAAAGGGCATCTTTGAACCAAGCTCGAGAGAATCCAAGTGAATATCCACTCTTTTGGAGAAGACGAAAAGTTGCCCCTATGCACACAATGACTCCCCCAAAAAACCAGGCAATCACGGCCGAGTACAAAGGTTTCCTTGTCACAACCCATAAAAGGGGGAACATGAGAAGCGGGGCAGCCGATAGGCTAAGGTTTAGTATATTGACGAACCGTATATCTCGAATGGCAACGATCAAATCCGTTTCGAAATTTGATAGTAATATGAGTGGAATAGCTGCCAGCATCCAGGGCAAGAAGGCGTGAGCCACTTCCCCGTTTCCTTTTATAAGCCATCCCTTTGAAAAAGTAAGATACCCCATCGCCATCAAAAGAGGCCCTAGGAGAACTGCATAGAGGAGAACATTTCCATAAATCCTCTTCAGTTCCCGATGCTTATTAGCAACAAGGTAGGTATTGCCAAGACCGAAACCCAGATTTCCAAGGCTGACAACGAGGCTGGGTAATGTTACGATAAGGCCGAATACTCCTCGATTCGCCGGACCAAGGGCGCGCGTAAATACGACGCTCTTGATCAGTCGCAGAGCGAACCTCGCTATCGTGATACCAAAGGTAAAAAGGCCAAGTTTTTGTATGCTTTTCAGGCCCTTTTCGGGGGATGGCATAGCCATTACGCATCCGTTTCTGTATTAAGATAATCCTTGGCCTTTTTCCGGAACTCACGCCACCTCCGAAAATTCAAGACACCGATGATCAATCCCGCTACCCTTGCAATAACGTTTACTGTTTCGAGAGAAAAGATGTAAAAGAAAAGGTATCCTTTCACCTTCCTCGGCCACGTCTTACTTTTTTCCGCCGTGTGAAGGTAATTCCTGAAGGTTCTGACTCCTCGACGTCCCCCTTCGAAGAGGAAAAGGACGAGTGAAATCCATCCATACGAGAGGTGATACAAGGGAAGGGAAAGAGACAATATCAATGTGGCGGGGACCAGTGATACACGTGCAAGTTCCGGGAATCGCCGAAAAAACATGAAGGAACTCGTTTGGAAACGGAGTTTCCTCATAAAGACATCCCGCCATGTTGGGCCAACTTGCCAGTAAACGATAGCATCACTGGCGTAGGTCGTTCGCAATGGCAGTTGTAGCCGCTCTATTTTCTGGATAAATAGGACATCGGTACCTCGACGGCACCACTCGGCATGTCCTCCCACTTTCTCCCAAATCCATCTCCTGTAAGCGGCAGAGTTTCCTCCCGCCATTTGTCCGGTTTTGTTTCGTCGGTAGAGCCCGAAAAGGGAAAGTCCGAAAATCATTCCCTTGTCAATTTCTGTTCCCAAGACGGTTGCCGGAACGGGCATCGGGCGAATCTCCCCCGTAACATAGTCCGCTGAACCATTCTTGAGGGGAGCGCATATTTCTGTAAGCCAATCCTTTTCTGGGAGACTTCCTCCGTCGATTTGTGCGATGAGCTGGGCATTGGTGTGTTGAATGGCAATGTTCCTTCCCTTCCCCGGGTATGCCCCCTCCGATATGAAAAGTTTTATGTTTTTGTGCCGGCTTGCATATTCCTTTATAAGTTCTTGAGTCCCGTCTGTCGAGCCGGCGTCCACAAAGATGATCTCGTCTTCCGGTGCGACTTGTTCCAAGAGGCGTTTCACCAAAAGAGCCAGTCCTTCCTTCTCGTTTTTCAAAGGGATGACCACAGCTGTCTTCACTTGTTTTTTCCCGTCTTGGCTTCTAAGGTGTTCTGACTCTTTGACATTGAATAACCCGGAAGCGATCAATGGGAATCTTCCCAAGGTCAGGAATGTAATGATATTTTGTTTCCCAAATGCTACCCTTGGATCCAAGGTTTTGGAAATAGAGCTTAAAGGCCTTTGAATTATCCCCACAAAACATCCCGTATTCCTGAAGAGCCCGGGCCACAACTTTGGCGGCAGGGGAAAGTCCCAACGAATCGAGATCCACGTTCGGATCCAACTGGAGGCGGGCTCCTTCGGGGATGAAATCTGCCCCTTCCCGCCAACCATCGGTTGTAGAGGCGGGGGGGCTACAAAAGATCCCTTTCTGATTGATGGGAGAGGCGAACACCAAGGCGTGTCGGATTCTTCCCGCCTCAATCTCCTCTGGACGGATCAAGCCTGCAATCAATGGAAACCCAGAGCCTCGAGAGCCGTCGCTACAGGAAAGACGTCCCAAAAAAGGAGAACGATACCCCATACCATTCAAGTCCCATGTATTTATTCCATAGACGCTCCACGTGGTTCGGGAAAGTTGCCTTGCTTGGGTAAAGCTCCATGATCGTCGAAGTTTGGGATCTACCAGGAGCATGTGCCCATCTCTCGAAGGGTCGGGCCAGACTCCTTCCGGAATGGGAATGCCTTGGATTACCCGTGTTTCATAGGGATCAAGGATGGGATTCACACAGTTCCCTTGGATAAAGACAGTTGCTTTCAAAGATCTAGATGCGTCGATGACAAACAAGGGGGTTGTCCAGACGGTGAAGGAGCCGATCAGATGATGGCATTCGTGCTTCAAGCGGGCGATGATCATCTCGGAGTAAGGATCGATCGGAGGATTTGAAGGGATGGGGGTGTTCCAGGGAGAGGTGGGATCGAAGGGGCGAAAGTCCGCTGGAAGGGAACTGCCCAGGAGTCCCCCCTCTTCACCTGGTACTTCCGGTTTCCCAACATCCTCAGCCCAGGCATTGGATATTACGACCACACAACAAGCTATGAGGCACAGAATAAGCTTTTTCAATGTAATACCTTGTTTTCTCTCCATGGTTTCTTCTCCTTTAACACATTTCCCTTCTCTACTATACACAATTCACCCTTCCCATCAAAGTGGCCTTTTCGTTTCGCCATTACCTTTTCGTACACTCGACACGTCTGTTCTCCCATTTTGGTGTAGTCGAATTGGGAGGTGATAAGTTTTTTTGCTTCTCTTCCCAAACGTTTTTGCAGCTCCTTATTCTGAAGAAGCTCTACCAAACGGTGTGACAGGATTTCTGAATTGTTGACGGGAAATAGAAGACCGGTGCGTCCTTCCTGTACGAGGGCCCTATTCCCTGGAATATCCGAGACAATTACCGGCCGGCCTAAAGCCATGGCTTCTAAGAGGGTCATCGCCATTCCCTCGGTGATAGAGGTCAGAACAAAAATATCTGCAGACTTCAGGATTCCGGGGACGTCTCTCCTATTGCCTAGAAGGTAGAAACGGTTTTTTAACCCGTATCTCTCTACCATAGAAAGGATTTCATTACGATCTGGCCCTTCTCCTACCAAAAGGAAATAACTGTCCACACCTTTGGCAAGTACCCTCTGGGCGGCATCCACGAAAATCTTTTGGGCCTTTACCTTGCAAATCCTTCCCACAGTCAACACGAGAGGTGCGGATGTCGGAATTCCAAGCTCTTGGCGAATCGGACTTGTTTTGAAATGCTCGAGTTCCTGAAAATCGATTCCGTTCGAAACCAAGTGAAGTTTGCGAGGATCGTACATCTTTTTGTTACGTATTGCCATGAGGTCTTCACGGGTCAACAGGATGATTCCATCGGTGAAGAATTGTCCCCAAATCTTTTCAATAATGAAGAAAAACTTTTTGGCCAATGGATGGTCGAAGTAGTTTTCAAGGTGTCCGGACCAACCATGTCCCGTCATGAAGACCGTTTTAACCCTTGCCAGTTTCGCTGCGAATCGTCCGAGAATCCCGGCCTTTGTCATATGGACATGGACGAGATCAAATCGCTCTCGACGGATGAGACGATACAAAGCAAAAAATGCAGATAAATCCTTGGATGGGCGGATTTCTTTGACTAGAGGGACTCGAATCAATTTTGCTCCGAGATTCCGAAACGCCTCTGCCTTGTCTTCCGGAAGGCCATGCGCAATCCAAATATCGTGTCCTTGGCTTATTAAGTATTTAGTAACTAATCGGAGGTGTTCTTGGACTCCTCCTAGCCCAAGTGTGGTAATGACATAAAGAATTTTCACAGGTTTTGTCTCTTATGGATGTTCTTTTTCGTTGTTTGTCCCATTACATCCCGTCCTCTCTAATACCGATCGGTAAAAGGAAAGGGTTTCGGAAACCATCTTTTGGAGGTTGAACGTCTTGATTACTTTGCGGTGGAAAGCCTCGCCGAGAGACCTTCGCTTGTCTGGGTCTTTGATCAATCGAAGTATGGCTTTCGCCAGTTCGCGGGGAGATTCCGGTGACACCAAAAGCCCTTCTTTTCCATCAACGATCATTTCGGGAATTCCACCCACCCGAGAGGCAATAATTGGAATGCCTATGGCCCCGGCTTCTAGCAATACCATAGGGAAGCTTTCCATCCGGGAGGGCAAAACAAAGATGTCCAGCGAAGAAAGGGCCTTGCCAATATCCCTTTCGAAACCCACTAGACTTACAAGCTTTTCTACCCCCCGTTTCTTTCTAAGATCATCTAATTTTCTTTTTTCTACCCCTTCTCCCATGATAACCACCTCGAAATCTAAACCGGGGTTAGAATGCACAAGTTCTCCAACGGCTTGTATGAGGATGTCGAACCCTTTCTCCCGCGAAAGTCTTCCAGCGCTCCCGATTCGAATTGGGGAGGGAGAGTCCCGTCGTAACCACGCTGCCCTGAAAGGAGTAAACCTCTGGGTATCCACACCGTTGTATATGAGATAGATCTTTTCCGGAGCAATTCCGAGGGATACAAGGTGTTTTCTCAGCCTGTCTGTCATTACAATAATCCCCGAGGCTTTTTTCCAGGCATAGTGATCCATCTGGTTATGAAACCAGAGTTTCCATTTCCCGTAAGAGTAATCAATATCGGGGAGGGAATGTACACTGACAATGTGGCAGGTATCTTTTCTTGCAAAAATCTGGCAGAGAGTCACGCTGAAGGCTGAAAGCGTTTCATTTGTGTGCACAATGCTGCTTTTGACTCTTCGTAAAAGACGACAAACCCTTAATAGAAAGATGAAATCGTATTTCCGCGCTTTGGGAAGGTGCTCGACTTTCAGCCCCAAACTCTCTGCTTCCTTAACCAGTGCGGCGTCACGAAGAAGCAAAAGAGAGGAATTTCCCCTCTTACTCATTTCCATCCCCAAAGAAAACACGTACCGTGCCACACCACCGAAACCAGTAGTAAAAACCGCAAGGGCAATCATTACACAGACGAGGAAACAAAAAGAATAGGTTCTTCTTCCTTCTCTTTTATCATTTCAAGGTTATCAACGAGAAAAACAGCCAGTTGGGCTACGGCGAGCATCATCCAAAAATACTTATTGAACATTCTACTCAACATATAGAAATAGACGAGGATGGAAGTAAACGACAAAAGATATGCATCAAAGAGAGAGACAAGAACGTCATCTCCTTTTGCTTTGAAATGGCTTCTCACTCTTAAAAGATTCCTTAGCGAGATTACGATGATGACCAAAAAAACAGCCAGTCCCATAAATCCCGTTCCAACAAGGATTTCAATGTATACGTCGTGAGCGGATCTTCGATAATCTCCGTACAAATATTTATAGGGGGTTTTTGAATCTGCGTAGATGTTAGGAAAGGTTAAGGGTCCTGTCCCCAAGAGGGGGTGCTCCATAATCGTTTGTCGAGCTACTTTAAGATAGGAAAGTCGTCCCGCTATGGAGGGATCGTATTTTTTTTCTGTTACACTTCCAAGCCTTTTTTTGTAGGATGTTGGAAGAAACAGGGTAACTGCAAGGAAGAACAACATTACAGTAATCAAGAAAAATCCCAAATTTCTTGGCCGAATATACTGACGGTTGATGATGCAGAGCATAAGGATCATGAATAAAAGGACCAACGCTCCACCTCGTGAGTATGTCAGAATAATGGTCAAGACATTTATCACTAACAAACCGATGTTCAGGACTTTTTTTATCACCCCTTTGGATGTCAGTAGATAAAACACGATAAAGGGGAAACTGAACAACATGGTCATAGCTAAAAAATTTGGGTCTACTGAAAGCCCTGTAGCCCTTTCTATGGCGTTTTCCGAGACTCCTGTTCCGATCGCGAAGTAGCGGAGATGAAAAAGGTATCCGAAAACGGCAAGGATGGCTCCTATGGCATTGCTGATAACGACTACTAAAGGAATTCTCCGGACCATGTCTTTGTATGAGATTACGGCAAGGGCAAGGCCAAAAACGATATAGGCCGACACGAGGCGTTTCACACCGTAAAAGGAAGATAGATAATACTTTGAAAGCAATGCCGATACCAAATTAATGACCAAAAATATCCAAAGCCATTTCCAAAGCGGCGCTTTGAAGATAAATAACCCTAGCCCTTTCTGTTTCATGAGAAAGGAGAAGAAAAGCACTATTACCAGCCAAAGTCCGATGAATTTTGTAAGGGTTAAAAAGGGGTAAGCATCATTCAAAGCTATATAGGCGTCAAATGGGACCAGAAAGATTATAAGGAGATAGCTAAGCTGGGGTTTCATGGCCAGCAGGAAAAGCCCGACGCATACAAGAACTGGCAACAGGGCATATTTGTAATAAGGGGAAACGAGAAAAGCTAGCGATATTAGCCCAACAATGAAAAGTAACAAGACGAAGAGGGGATTGATCGATAGGTTCGGACTTTTGATCACATCTTTTCTTATTTGTCTAGCCATACGCCAAACTCTTTCTTAAAAGATACTGGTGGATCAGATAAAAATTCAAAGGGGATAACGGTTCATAAAAGAAGATGTAGCCATATCCATTCTTTAGATTTCGCTCGCTGTAATAACTTCCTCTGCAAACGATGGATTTTCGCTTGTATTTACGCATGGCCTTGAAATGCACGACGATTTTTAAAAAGACTTTTTCGTGTTCCAAATGCAGTTTTTCGGGTGATTTTATTAGTAAGGCTTCTTCATTGATGTCCACAAGCTCGTAACACGTTTTCCCCCATTTACGTTTTCCTTGATTTTCTGCCTCCAGGAAGTAGACCCATGCACCCTCTTTCAGTTTCTTCCGTTCCAGGTATCGTTTTTCGCGATAGCGTCTTAAGATTTTTTCCTCGATGAGAGTGTGGTAAATTCTGTTGGTACCTATAACAATAAATTTTTTTAGCACGTTGTAGATGGTGAAAAGAATCAGAAGGATCCTCCAGAAATATTTTTGAGTGTATCTGAGATACATGTTGTCGATCCGAGACTGAATCTCTTTAGGGGCGCTGTGAGGGAGGAATAGTTGAGGAAATCCGATTAAACCTGGCTTTACGGTAAACCGCTTGTCGTAGCCTTTGATGTGGATTCCAAAATGTTCCACAATCTCCGGGCGTTGGGGCCTTGGGCCGAAGAAACTCATATCACCTTTTAAAATATTGATGAGTTGGGGGAGTTCATCCAAGCGGGTGTTTCTTAAAAATTTGCCAATGGGGGTCATCATTCTGTGTTTGCTTCCTAAAACCTCATTGCCAATAATTTTATCGGCATTCGGTATCAAAGTTCGAAACTTATAGATCGTAAAGGGTTTTTTCTGGTAACCCAACCGTTTTTGTGTGTAAAATATAGGTCCCCCATCGCACAATTTCACGGCAATACCAATGATGACAAAGAGGGGTATTCCCACTATTAAGAGAATTAACGAGAGAATAAAATCGAGCAAACGCCCAAGGGTTTCTGAGAATCTAACATACCCATATATTTTCTTTTTTTCTCTTCCCCTTATTATCGCACCAAGTCTTTCATCCACATCATATTCCTATACTCAAACTTCATCGTTATGGGAAACGGCAACGATGAATTGTCTTTTATTTCTGAATCAAAAATAACAGCTTGAGCAGTTTTTTTCAATGGTTAGATGTAAATTCTGACACATCGCAGGCTCCCTTGAGGGTCTTTACTGCCTTCCGAATGCAACGATACGGTGTTCGAAAGCTATCCTTTTCTTTGTATGGCCTTGAGCAATGAAATTACTCCCACTCTTAAGAATTTCTTTCCATGAAAAGGGACCGGAGGAAAATTTTGGGGGCTTTTTAACGATTTGTTTCACCGGATTTTCCATCGGGGCCGAAAAGGATATGGACTTCCTTCCTTTGGCGGCATCATGGTGGAGAAAGCGAAGAACTGCAAGACTCGCAACAAACGCTACCAATATCGTGATGGCAATAAAAGAGAAGATCTTTTTGGCGCGGCCTACCTTTGCTTTTGGAATGGAGAACAGGACAGATAGTCCCAGATAGGTTTCCACGTCTCTTGGTCGTTTCAAGGTGTGGTCGAAATACTCCCTCATGAAACCGAAACTGCATCCGATGATAAACCCGACAAGGAGGCCTATGGGTATGACTACACGTTTTTTAGGGAAGACGGGACCGTTTGAAGGAAAGGCCCTGTTTAAAATGCTGACGAAATAGGAAAGGTTTGCCGTATTGACAACCCTGTTCATCCTCGCTTCTTCTTCCCTCTTCTGCAAAGTAGCATAGGAGGTTTTCAAAATATCAATATCCATCTGTATGTGCCGAGTTTCTAACTCTTGTTTTTTGAGGGCTAGGTTCATGGCTTCGAGGGTTGCGATTCGTTTTTCCATGTAGGCAATTTTTTCTTTAATCGCTTGAAGCTCACTTTCTTGATTTTTCGTATAGGAGATAACTTCTTTTCGCAGGGAGGAATACAAATCCCTTATTTTTTTGTCGACGAGTCGAACGCGAATGCTTCCTTTTTTGTATTTTTTTAAAACGTTTTCCCTCTCCACCACGGCATCGAGAAGCCGTTCACTGATGTAGGTAATGGTCTTACTTTGATCCATTGTGATGAAGGAAAAAAACTGAAGTTTTTTGTTTTTCAGGGCATTTTCCAAGTGTTGGACATATTTTTCCTTTTCGATAAGATTCCTTCGGAGTTCTGTTAGCTGTTTTAAGAGGTCTTTACGGATCAATAGGTTGTTGGCGATCTCTTTTTCTGGATTTGTGACGTTCGTTTTCCGTGTAAGGGCCAGAAGCGCACGCTGTTTTTCTGCCAGCATTTCGCGAAAACGCTTGACCTGTTGGGCATAAAACATTTCCACTTGATTCGGGTTGATAACCTCCTGCCGATATAAAAGATACTGCTCCATCAAGGTGTTGAGAACAAGGATGGCATAGGCTGGGTCCTTATCGAAAAAGCTGATTTTGATGATGTTCGAAGAAGGGATCACCACCGATTTGACGGCTCCAAGAATCCCGTAGATTTCATCTATCGTTTCCTGTGAAAGGTTTTCTACCTGAGAAATCTTTCCCTTTCCGGCCGCCTTTTTTCTTTGGGCGACATATTTCCCGATGTATCTTTTAACAAGGTCGAATGGGAGAAGATGGAAGGTTTTGACTTTTTCTTTCTGAACAGCCCTTTTTTTTTCAACTGATCCACTGTTCTTTTGGCTACCTCAAAGGAGACCAGCATGTGTTCTTCTGATACAAGATCTTCTTTCGTCACGGGATAAAAGTCTTCATACGCTTGTGAAAGAGATTCCGGGCTCTTCTGTATCTTTTTCCCTTTCATGAGGATAGATCCCGTAGCAGAATAAACGGGGGGCCAAAAGAAGGCGATCAAAACTGCGATCAGAAAGAAAATCAAGGTAACCCACAAAATGAGCTTCTTCTGGGCAAAGAATATCTCGTAAAATTCTCTTATGTAATTCTCAGTTTTGGTCATTACGGCCACCTTATCGTCTGTACTTATTAACCGTTGGCTCGGTATGCAGTTCATACGAGAATCCGATACCGATCCCCCATCCATTAAACAGCAGCACGTCGGCTATTTTCCTTGCTACCTCGGAAGCGGTGCCTAGCCAAGTTCTCGGCACATAAATAATGTCGTCCGGCTGCAGAAAAAAGAATCGACTTTCCCGTGTCAAGCTTAGGGTTTCCTCCAAATCGAGACGTGTGGCTACCATCTTCTTTGCATGGCGTCGAATAACAAAGACACTGTTTCTCTTTGCTTCAGAGGTGTAGCTGCCTGCTCGAGCGATTGCCGCTACCACACTGATGGGTTTTTCGATTCGGTAAATTCCGGGGCTCTTGACCTCCCCGATCACGTAGATGAAGGAGCCTGAATGCTTTTGCAGAAACAGATCGCAATGGAGATCAGGGAGAATCTTCTCGTATTTCGCATTTAGCTCTTCGCTCAACTCGGGAATCGTTTTGAATGCGGCATACATATCTCCCACGAGGGGAAATGTTACGTATCCATCCGGACGCACCGTTACCAGTCGGCTCAGGCCGCGGGGAGCCGTGTGCAAATCGGTCTTTAACTCTTTGATTGCCGCCCTGAATTCGGGGACAGTAACGTACAGCTCAGGATCCTGTAGTATCTTAGCGTATTTTTTCCTGAGCTCCGTGGCCAATTCATTAACCGTTTTCCCTACCACTTTTACGATACCCACATAAGGGAGTGAAATTGTTCCGTCAGGACGAACAAGTTGTTCCTCGTTCAGTTCGGGATTGTTGACAAACTTTACGGCCACCGTATTGTCCACGCCGATTCTGAAGGAATCCCGTTCCTTCCACGTATGAATCTGAAACAAGACGTCAAGCATATCGCCCGGTTTGATTCGATATTCGGGGAAGACATCATAGGGAGCTTTGTCTTGATCAAAGGAAAAAGTGGTTCTTTCTATTTCTATTTCTTCATTCTTGCCGGGGCCAGAGGCACATCCCACTAGGACAGCCATCAAGATGAGGCACACGATACATACCCAGGTGTTTTTTGTTGTATGACCCTGCCGCGATGTAAAAAGACTAAACTTTTTCATATATCGCCTTTGGAATATAATAAATTCTTTTGTTTAAAACAACGCCAAGGATTTTACCCCCCACTCGCGTAAGCTTGTCTTTTGCCTCCTGCAGAACCTCCCAACGGGTCTTTCTAAATTCCACAACCAACACAATTCCATCGAAATGTTTAGCACTTACAAGGATGTCAGAGAACCCGAAAATAGAAGTTCCATCGATTATAACATAATTAAATTTGTTTCCTAATGCCTTCAACTCCTTGCCATAGGCTTCACTACTTAATACCTTCAATGGATTTGTTAGTTCACTGCCGTTAGGCATCACGATGAGAGAATTGTCATTGATAGGGGAAAAGGTAATAGGTTTTTCCCTTTTGTCACTTGCCGTCAAGAAAAGATCGGAAAAGCCGGGAGCCTTTTTGATGTTAAAATAGGTATGGAGGGCGGGAGACCGAAAATTGCCGTCAATCAGCAATACCTTGTAGTCGATCTCTTCGCTGAGCGCCTGGGCAATGCACAAGGACGCAGTCGTTTTGCCTTCGTAGGGATAACAACTTGTGACAAGGATTGTTTTGATAATTCTATCACCCGATGCACTCAGTAATTTTCCTTTGATCGAACAATACTCATTCATGTGGTCTCTGAACAACTCTTTAATATTCATCAACGAGATCCCTTTTTGTGAAGTTTGTCCTGTCCCGCAAGCCTTCTTTATAGTGAAAAACTCTTTCTTTCAAAGGTGTCCATCCCCCTCAGCTTCGAAGAAGTGGGAACGATCATTCCCCTTTCTCATTACTCCGTTGCTTCTTGCTGGGAAAGCACCTTTTTCGTATAGTCCCACCTCCTCCTCTCTCACGAACTTGATCAACCGTTTTGTTTCATACATTATTTTTTATACAAGTCGATGCACCATAAGTATAGCATATTTTTTTTATATGTCAAGAGTAACTATTTTTAGTTGTGATTTGATCGGTTGGTTTGGTAAATAATTTGGATTTGGGGGGGTGTAGCGATGGTAGGTTTATGACTTCACGCCGGCTGCTGAATGATCCATTTGCAAGGAGGGACTTTTGGGGGATTTGTTCCCTTTCCACCATTGAATCCTTTTGATTGGAGGAAATACCTTCGTTTTATTGGTATGTTATGGCCGAGAAACAGCATGGCGGTGAGGGTGAAAAGGGATAAAATTTTTTCGAACCTTTACACCTTACGTAAGGTGCCAATAATATTGTAACTTATTGTTATCATGTCATGTTTTCGAATATTTGCCAGATTACGGAAAGTGGCAAAGTGTCGCTTTTGGGGCTTGACAAGCTTTTTCAAACTATGTTATGAGCATTTTGCCTTGTGTAGGAGTGATTAATGAGAGAGACGTATGCGTATGCCACTGTTTTGAAAAGGGAGAAAGTTTCATGGCACATGACTTAAAAGAGGGCGAAGAGTTACTGCGGGTAGAGAATGTCCATATGAGTTTTGGAAAGGTGGCGGCCCTTTCGGGTGTAAGTTTTACTGTAAAGAAGGGAGAAATACATTCGATTATCGGTCCCAATGGAGCGGGTAAGACGGTAATGATGAATTGTATCAACGGATTGTATCATCCCCAGCGAGGGAATATCATTTATAAAGGTCAGAACATCAATCATTTGAAACCTTATCAAAGGGCCCAGATTGGCATCTCTCGTACCTTTCAGAAAATCGAGCTCTTTTCCGGTATGACGGTGTTGGACAATATTCGTTTGGGTCGTCATATTCACATGAAAACGGGCATTATCAGTGGTGCCATTTATATTGGGAAGACGGCGAAAGAGGAGATCGAGCATCGTGCTTTCATTGAAGAGGAGATTATCGATCTTCTCGAGATAGAGCATATCCGAGACAAGATCGTGGGGATGCTTCCGTATGGACTTCAAAAGAGGGTGGAATTGGGGCGCGCCCTTGCGTTAGACCCCGACCTTCTAATTTTGGATGAGCCGTTAGCAGGGTTGAATCTGGAAGAAGTTGAGGACATGGCACGTTTTATACTGGATGTGAACGAGGAGGAAAGGTGGAAAGTGACGTGCATACTTGTGGAGCACGATATGGGTGTAGTCATGGATCTGTCTGATTCAGTGACGGTGCTGAACTTTGGGGAAATGATCGCGGACGGAACGCCGGAGGAAATCCAGTCCGATCCCGAGGTCATCAAAGCCTATCTCGGGGCTGAAGATTTGTATGTTTCCAGGGCATAGCAGGGGGGAATGAGGTGGAGATAACCAAGGACCTGACGTTACCGAAGCTTTTTTATCAGAAAGCGCAACATTATGGGGCGAGCAAGGTGGCCATGCGGGAAAAGGAGTATGGAATATGGCGCCCCTTTACGTGGGAGGATTACTTCAACCACGTTAAACGGTTGACCCTAGGATTCGTGAAATTGGGTCTGAAACCCGGAGATAAAGTGGCAATGATCGGGGACAACCGCCCCGAGGGATTGTGGGCCGAGATGGCGACCCTTTGTGCCGGGGGGATCGCCGTATGGCTCTTCCAGGAAAGCATGTTGGATGAGGTTCAGTATATCATTGATCATTCGGATGCCCGTTTTTTTGTGGGCGAAGGCCAAGAAGAAGTTGATAAGGCCCTTGCGATAAAAGATCAATGTCCAAAATTGGAAAAGATTTTTTGGGATGATCCAAAGGGAATGCGGCATTATCACCAAGATTTCCTCATGAGCTTGAGGGAGCTTGAGAAGTTGGGGGAGGAGTTGGATAAAGAACAGCCCGATCTCTTCGAGAAACTGGTGTTTCAGGGGCACGGGGACGATGTGGCGCTTCTTTTCTATACCTCCGGAACCACTTCCAAGCCAAAAGGGGCCTTACTCTCCCACTGGAACATGCTAACCATGGGGAAGCATCTCATGGCCGTGGATCCATGTTACGAATCGGACGATTTCGTGTCGTATCTTCCGTTTGCCTGGATCGGGGAACAGATGATGTCTATCTCTTGTGGCCTCCAGGTGGGCTTTACCATCAACTTTCCCGAGGAACCGGAAACCGCCCAGGAAAATATCCGAGAAATAGGCCCCCACGTCATGTTTGCTCCGCCTCGGATGTATGAGCAGATGACCCGAACGGTTCAGGTGAAGCATCTGGATTCTTCCTTTACGAAACGGATGTTTTTCAACTTTTCGACGAAGGTGGGGTATAAAGTGGCGGATTTGAAGTTTGCCAAGAAGCCCGTGCCGTTTTATCTGAATGTCTTGAACAAGATTGCATATTATACCGTTCAGAAAAAGTTGAGGGATCACCTGGGATTGTCGAGGGTGCGGCATGCCTATACCGGAGGGGCGGCCATGGGGCCGGACCATTTC
>Ga0256914_1002209_pt1 | contig 16470 bp, 13 predicted proteins | sample HulkmetaG_FD_191571 | JGI IMG/M metagenome (GOLD analysis project Ga0256914, IMG submission 191571) | Hydrothermal chimney microbial communities from Main Endeavour vent field at the Juan de Fuca Ridge, Pacific Ocean - Hulk | ecosystem: Environmental > Aquatic > Marine > Hydrothermal vents ... | reverse complement strand
TCCGCAATTCTAAGTCAAACAGGCCTATCATCTGCATAAATCTCATCACTATTTGCTATTATTTCAGTGAGTCATTATTCAGGATGTGATCTAAAATTGCCCGATCTTAGAGGTACCATGGAGCTGTTTCTCCAGCTTGCAAGGCTGCTCATATGTCCTGTTCTTGTTGAGACTGGCATTATTTTTGACCTTTGTCCCATCAAGAGCTATGACTCCATCCTTGATCTAACCAGGTTTCATGCAAAGAAGAGAGACTTGGGGAAAGAGATTATGGAGTGGCTGCAGGCGTTTTCTGCGGAATTCCCCAATAGTCCAGAAATCAGAAAAGTTGCCGGCTGCAAGCCATCTGAAGGCCACATCATCTATCAATGCTTTTGCAGTTTTTGGGCTCCTTGACGATTAGTGTGGATTTGATATCCACAAATATCAAATCCACACTAAACAATTCGAGGGGGGTAGGACATGAACGAGCATGACATCATTGCACTGGGATTGGGGATAACTCCTCCCTGGAGGATTGTGGGACAGATTCTCGATACCAACAAAACGCCTCATGAGCTGAGGATCGGGATCAAGGCCGAATAGAGGAACAATATCCCTGTCCTTTGTGTGGCAAGATGATGCACAAAGGCTCACGATTTTCAAGAAAAGATCTAGAGGCATCTCAATTTCTTCCAGTACCACTGCTACGTCACAGCAAAGATTCCAAGGACCTCGTGTCCAGACATGGATTGAAGACTGTAAGGCGCCATGGTCAGGAAAGGGCAGTAAGTTCACCCTGCTTTTTGAGCAGGCAGCCTTGATGCTGGTGCGACATATGCCGGTTGGGCCAGCAGCCGAACATATGAGTATCACGAACAACAGTCTATGGCGCACATAGTGTTTCGTCATGTGTATAAGGCCATGGACGGCCTCGATTTCGGCTTTATTCACCGTATTGCTGTGGATGGTGAGCCTTTGGCAAGTGGCATGGTATGTCACAGTCTTCATGGATCTGGACAGGGGAAAAAGATCAGTGATATTTGCCACTCCTGGTGAGGGCAAGGAGACGATCTCTGCCTTTAGCCGTCATCTAAAGAGCCATGGAGGTGGTCCTGAGAACCTGACAGTGACAGTTTGTGACATGTCCAAGGCCTTCATCTCGGGGATAGCAGCCAGGGCAGAGCCCGTGGATACAGGAACATCAACACCTTCTTCACCATGATGTACTTCATTACTGCACCAATAGACCATATCCTGAAATCCACATGAAAATTCAAAGGACCAATTTTTTGCTGGAAGGCATCCCGATACAATAGGCATAAAATAGGATCTTTGTCATCATTGCCGGATGATAAGCAGCACTTTCCTGACCATTGGCCCTGTACGCTTTAATCAGCTCTGATAAATCCAGTTGATCCACGATCTCAGAAATTAAATGGACAAGATGGTTTTGATGCAGTCATTCATCAAGCGATGGTGGAAGCAGGAGCATTTGCTTTGGGTTGTAACTTTTGAAATTATATTACATAAGCCCTTTTGATTCCTTACCATGCTTACTAGTTGATTTTACAAACTTTTCCTAAAACTCGTCAAAAGTCACCAATTTTCGCCAATTAAAGTGCTCTATGTGCCATGTTTGCGGGACAGCCTCCTTTACCTCCGGATCAAGGACAGAATGTAATTTATATCAGGGGCGAAAAGTTATTGTGCTTTTGAGCATAATTCTGTTTGGAAACCAGAGAAAATTCTCTCTTAATATGAACACTCTTGTTTTGTGTCAATGGGCTCTACCTTGCGGGCTAAATAATATTAGAAAAAAATTATATTAGAAAAAGGAGGCTATTTTGGAAAAAAAATTGAGATTTGCTTTAATAGGTTGTGGTGCAATTGCTAACAAACATATGATGGCACTCCAGAGGCTAAATAATGCCAAAGTTGTTGGAGCATATGATATTTCTTCCGAAGCAGCATCGAAATTTTTAAAAAAATATTCAATACCAACATTTACAGATTATTACAAAATGATTGAGGAAACAAATCCAGATGTTCTCAACATAGTTACTCCATCAGGTTTGCACGCAAAGAATATTCTTGAGCTGATAGAGTTTAACAAACATTTTGTTGTGGAGAAGCCGTTGGCTCTTAAGTTAGATGACATTGATCTCATTCTGCGGGAAGCTGATAAGCGTAATTTAAAGTTGTTTGTTGTGCAGCAGAATCGATTCAATCCACCAATTAAAAAACTTAAAGAGGCTTTAGTCAAAGGGCGTTTCGGAAAACTTGTTCTGGGTACAGTAAGGGTCCGGTGGAGCAGAAATCAAGCTTATTACGATGAAAAAAAATGGCGTGGAAGTTGGCTCTTGGATGGAGGGGTTATGACCAATCAAGCAAGCCATCATATAGATATGTTAATTTGGATGATGGGAGAGGTCCAGAGTGTTATGGCGAAGACGGCTAAACAACTTGCAAAAATTGAGGCAGAAGATACTGGATTAGCTATTTTAAAATTTAAAAACGGGGCTCTTGGTCTCATAGAAGCAACAACCGCTACTCGACCGAAGGATCTAGAGGGCTCTATAAGTGTGTTAGGAGAGCATGGAGCTGTGGAAATCGGAGGTTTTTTTATGAATGAACTTAAAACTTGGAATTTTAGCAAAGCAGATAATATGGATAAAGATATTTGGGAAAAATATTCAAAAGTACCTAAAATAGTTGCTTGGAACCATACCGAATTTTTTAAGGATGTCATTGATAGTATTATAAATAATAGAAAGGGTTTGATTGACGGTTTAGAGGGAAGGAAATCTGTTGAACTTATAAACGCTATTTATGAATCTGCTGAGACAGGAAAAGAAATAACCCTAAGATTTATACCAAAACGATGCAAGCTTGGAGTTGGGTAATGGATTTGTTTAGGGTTTTTGAGAACGTAGATTTGGGAATAAATTCAATTATTGAAGATTTCTGCTTGGTCGGTGTTCCACCTATGGGATGTAGTGAAGGAGATCTTCAGACATTTATTGGTGCAGGGGCATTAATTCGATCTCACACGGTCATATATGCAGGGAACAAGATCGGCAAGAATTTCCAAACAGGCAACAAGACAAATATCCGAGAACTGAATATCATAGGCGATAATGTGAGTATAGGAACGCTATCTGTTGTCGAGCATCATGTGACAATAGGGAGCGGTGTTCGAATACACAGTCAGGTTTTTGTTCCAGAATATTCTATCTTGGAAGATAATGCATGGCTAGGTCCAAATGTCGTGTTAACCAATGCTAAGTATCCAAAGTCTATAAATGTAAAAAGCAGTCTCAAGGGTCCAATAATAAAAAGAAATGCAAAAATTGGTGCTAATTCTACAATACTGCCAGGCATTGTGATTGGTAATAATGCATTGATAGGAGCTGGTTCAGTGATCACAAAAGATGTGCCAGATAACGCTGTGGTTGTTGGGAATCCTGGTAGAATTATCAATGACACTTCAAATTTAGATTATTAAGGAGAAGAAGATGAATATTCCCTTTGTGGATTTGAGGGCTCAGTATGAAAGCATAAAAAGCGAGATAAACGCCGTTATTGCTGCCGTCATATCAAACTCGGCGTTTATTGGCGGCTCCTATGTTAAATCTTTTGAAAAAGCTTTTGCAGATTTCTGTGGTGTAAACAATTGCATAGGTGTAGGCAATGGTACCGATGCTCTTTTTTTGGCATTAAAGGCACTTAATATAGGAGATGGAGACGAAGTAATAACTGCCTCGAACAGCTTTATAGCGACATCTGAAGCTATTACTATGACTGGAGCTCGTGTTGTTTTTGTAGATATAGATCCGGCAAGCTATAATATTGATGTTCAAAAAATAGAAGAAAAGATAACAAAGAAAACAAAAGCAATTATTCCTGTTCATCTTTTTGGCCAGCCTGCAGATATGGCCCCAATATTGGAGATAGCACGGAAATATAATTTAAGAGTCATAGAAGATGCGGCTCAAGCTCATGGAGCAATTTATAAAAAGATGCCAATTGGATCAATAGGGGATGTAGCTTGTTTTAGTTTTTATCCGGGGAAAAATCTCGGAGCATATGGTGATGGTGGTGCAGTTGTTACAAATGACGGGAACTTAGCACTGAAAATAAGAATGTTGGCCAATCATGGACGGATAGAAAAATATAACCATGAAATAGAAGGATATAATAGTCGCTTGGACGCCTTACAAGCAGCTATCTTGGAAGTTAAATTAAATTATCTTCCAAAATGGACTGAACAAAGGCGTAAGAATGCATATTTATACAACGAGTATTTACAGGACACAGATTTAGTTACACCAACTGAAATTGCTGATATCAAAGCAGTTTATCATTTATATGTGATAAGAACTAAAAATCGTAGAAAATTACAAGATTATTTAAGATCTAGAGGTATATCTACGGGCATTCATTATCCTATTGCATTACCTAATTTAAAAGCTTATAGATACTTAGGTCATGATGCAAGTGAATTTCCAGAAGCCACAAAAGCCTCTAAGGAGATTTTATCTCTTCCAATGTATCCAGAGTTAAAAGAAACCGCAATTGACTACGTCGCTAAATGTATTAAAGAATCAGGGCTATGTTAAGCCCGGATGCCACGTAACTTTAATTTACCATGAAGATCCTCTATATTACCCAGTTTTATCCGCCGGAAACTGGTGCCGCATCTGTACGAGCGTATGAGTTTAGTTGGAGATGGAGCAAGGCCGGGCATGATATCACAGTTTTGACAGGATTTCCAAATTATCCAAAAGGAGAACTATATTCAGGATTTAAAAACAAAATTTATAAAAAAGAAAAATCGGATAAACTTACTATAATTCGGGTTTTTACTTATATTCCTAAATACAAAAATACATTTTCACGTATTATTAATCAGTTAATTTTTAGCTTATTGTCTATTTATGGTGGTGCAAAAGCGTCTAGGCCAGATGTTATAATAGTGACATCGCCGCCTTTTGGAATAGGCATAATTGGATATATATTATCACGTATATGGAGGTCTAGATTAATATTTGAGGTTCGAGATCTATTTCCACAATCGGCAATTTCTTTTGGTGTGTTAAAAAATCCTTATTTGATATGGAGCCTGAAAATTATTGAACAATTTTATTATAAAAAATCTGATATTGTAGTGGGGGTAACACAAGGAATCTGCGATTTTATTCAGAACAAGGGTATCCCTAGGGAGAAGATCAGGAAGATTACAAATGGAGTTAATGTTGAGCTCTTCCGAAAATTTTCATCCATTAGTTTCAGAACTGAAAACAAATTGGAAGATCATTTTATTGTAATGTATACTGGCATACATGGACGTGCTGAGAATCTTTCTGTACTTATTAAAGCAGCTGAGCTCCTGAAACGAGAAAAGCAGATTAGATTTGTACTTGTTGGAGATGGAGTGGAAAAAGAAAATTTAATTGCCATGGTAAATAAGAGCGGGCTAACAAATGTTATTTTTATCGATACTCAGCCCGCAGAAAAGATACCATATATCCTTGCTTCTGCTGATATTTGTTTTTCTTCGCGGAAAAATGTCGATGTTAATTACGGAGCCCTTCCAGTTAAAATATTTGAGTACATGGCATGTGCAAAGCCGGTTATATTAGCTATCAAAGGAGAAGCAGAAGCAATAATTCGTGAAAGCCATGCAGGTGTCTGTGTTGACCCAGATGACGCTATTACTCTGGCAAGGATGATTCTTACGTTATCGGCAAATAAACAAAGGCTTGAAGAGTATGGAAAAAATGGAAGGGATTATGTAAAAAGATTTTACGATCGAAAAAAATTGGCGAATCATTACTTAGAACTTATTTCTGAAATTACATGTCAAGCCACGCAAGATTGTAAATCGCTTTCTTAAAAAGATCAGGTTTGTCGTTTGCTACTTTTTGAGAACTAGAATCGGAAGTTATACGACTAACCTCCTTTGGTTGAGATGGTCCCAACTTTTTTAGATAGTAAGGATTGTCCTCTAGTATGTCATAGAACCAATATTTGTAGCATTGTCTGGGCTATGAGGCCCTATATAAGTGGGATTTGACAGAGGGAGAACATTCCAATTTGGGTTTAGTTTATCATTTGTTATTTAGGCACGTTTGAAATAAGCATGGGTTTTGATAATTTAAATAAATTATCCTCATTCTCAAATTAATTTACTGGAAACTTTAATGGGAAAGAAACCACTAAAAATAGCAATTCTTGCTCAGTACCTACCTCCCATTTATAGTGGTGCTGGTAGACAAGCGTTGAAGATTGGCATGGAATTACACAACAAAGGCCATTCTGTGTTTTTTGTAACCTGTAGATATCCAACACTTAAACCACGCCCGGTTATTAATGGAATAAAGACGTATGAAGTGACAACACGCAATATTTCCTCTATTCAAGGTCATTTTACTTTTGGCATTAAGGCTCTAATAATCCTTCTAAAAAAAAGACATGATTTTGATATTCTTTTCTCACCAGGAATGTGTCCCCTCATTGCATTTGTTTTTATTATTCTTAAGGCATTGAATAAAAAAATTGTCTTAAGAATGTCTCTTTTCACAGACAATCCAGAAATTTTAAAAAGGCGTAAAATAGGCCGATACCTTTTGCTACCATATCACTTGGCCGATTCTATCGTAGCGCCATCAACTGCCAGATTAAAGGATGCTTCCCAAGCTTTTCCTGAATATGCAGAGAAAATAGTGCGGATCAATAACTGTGTTAATACCAAAGTGTTTAATTATTGTAGTGATAATGAAGAGAAACTGCTATTGAAAAAGAAGTTAAATCTGGATCCAGGTTTGCAGTATGTTAGTTATGTAGGAAGGATTATCAAGAGAAAAGGCATTGAATTCTTAATAGAGGCCTGGAAAGAAGTAGTTAAGGATTATGATAAAGCAGTATTATTGCTTATTGGTCCAAATGACTATGCTTCAAAAGGTAAGATCAATTCAGATAATAGTTTCTATCGTAAGATTAATAAAGAGATAGAGAATAGCAATATAGGAAATAAAGTCATTTTTATCGGAGAAACAAATAAGGTACCCGAATATCTAAAGGTATCTGATGTATTTGTATTTGCATCAATAGCAGAAGGATTGCCATCTGCTCCGATTGAGGCAATGGCTGCAGGTGTTCCGCCAGTCGTACTTGATATTAAAGACATTATGACAGATATCATTGATACAGGGCAAAATGGACTTATTATTTCCCAAGGAGATATAGATTGTTTTCGAGAAGAGCTTATTCGTGTTCTTAAAGATGATATCTATAGATTAGAGCTTTCTCGTAGAGCCAGGGAAAAAGCAGTGAAACATTTTTCAGTTGAATGTGTGGGCCAGAAGTATATTGAATTATTCCAATTTATATTGAGCAAACCCTAATCTAGCATTCTTGTATAATATCATGATCATATGAGGGCCTTGCCAAGCATAGCGAAGTCTTGTGAAAGGGCGGTCTTCAGGATGAAAGGAATAATGTTAGTAAACTAGCAGGAAAAGATCATCAAAATCAAGTTGGGACTTCTTAAGCTTGCCAAGCAGTTTGGCAATGCATCCAAAGCCTAACAAAATTATGGGATAGTCAAGAGACAGCTTCTACCCGCGTTAAGCAGCCTTATATGGTACTTGAAGAGAAGCCGATCTCCAGGAAAGCAGTAGAAAAAAGCCTTGTCCCAAGAACAGAGTCACACTGGAAATAAAAGAGGTCGTCGTCCAATTTGCTTTTGAATATCCTCCGTCTGGACAATTGTTACTTTGTCATAAAAATACTCGATCGAGATTTAATCTAAGTTTTGCCATGCTATTTTAATGGTGGAGCAAATTGATGTAAGGACACTTTCTTAAAAGACTCAGGAGGCATTTGGGTTTATAGTTATCCGTACACATAGAGTTTTCTTTTTGCTTCCATATATATCTTATCCCCATTAAATACCTATAAAAAAATAAAGAGGAATCTAGAGAGTTGTCTGCCCAGCACTCAATGCCGGCCTCATATAATGAAAAGTTACTTCAGGGCACGAAGTGTCCGTTATGCAGCTTGAGAAAATGTCGTATATTTCTGTTCCAGAGTAATAAAAAAGATGACAAACCGGATCAGACAGACGACTTCGCACCCCAAAACACAAATGTCAGATTAAGTTTTGTTCAGCACATCTAAAATATCCAAATGAGTCATGCTCGGCATGTGTTAACGCTGGTTCATATGACTTCCCTAAAAATATAATAAATTGAAAAAATTAAATATCGAGATTGTTCAAGGTTACCAGAACAGTGATAAAAAATAATGTCCATGATGAATAACTATAAAGGTAGTTTATCATTTAAAGCTGGGTTAATAGCCTTTGGTAAAACTCTCAAGAGATTTTCTGGGACTATAACAATAATAGTGCTTGCCCGTTTGTTTACCCAAGAAGATTTTGGGACTTATAGGCAGGTCCTTTTTATTATCGGTATAATAATAACGCTAATTGAGTTTAGTATACCTAAAAGTCTTTTATATTTTGTTCCTAAGTCACAGAATCAGCAAGATAAAGAGGCGTTTATTTCTCAGAGTTATTTGCTGCTCACTTTTTTAGGTGTGTTAAGTTCTATAATATTATATATTAATTCTCAATATATTGCAGAAAAATTTAATAACCTATTATTATCAGATTTGCTGAAATATTACTCTCCCGTGATAGTGTTTTTGGTTATGTCACAGAATTTTTTTAGTTCAATGTTAATATCTTTGGATAAATATAAGTATGCTTCATATTCATATGTATTTGTTGGAATGCCAAATATTATCTGTGTACTTATAAGCGCCTATCTTGGTCTTACATTACAGAAGATTCTTATATTATCCGTTTTCGTTATAGCAGCTCAATATTTAGTGCTACATATATTGACTTACAAGCTTTCTATCAATCTCTTTCATCTTCCAAATCTTAAAAGAATTCAAGCTCAACTAAAGTATATTTTACCACTTGGTTTTACTATCATTTCTGGTCTTATTTCTGTCCAATTAGATAAGTTTGTTATTTCACTTTACTTTACTGCGGCAACATTTGCAATCTATTCTGTTGGCGCAATGCAGATACCATTTATCGGAAATTTGTTTGAGGGTGTTAATGCTGCAATTTTACCAAAGATAACAGAATATCATATAAATAATAATAAAACAGATATTGAGTTGCTTTGCAGAAGAGCTATCAGAAAGATTTCCTTAATTGCTTTACCTATTTTTTGTTTTCTCTTTTTTTTTGCACATAATTTTATTGCTCTTCTTTATACTGAAAAGTTTTCTGCAGCTGTTCCAGTTTTTAGAATTTATTTATTTTCCATTTTTTTAAAAATATCATTATGTGGTATTATTATACTCGGAACAGGGAAAACCAATATTATTTTAAAAACTAGTATATTTACATTAACTCTTAATGTAATATTGAATTTTATATTTGTTAAAATGTTTGGATTAATTGGTCCTGCTATTGCTACTATAGGTACTAGATTTCTCCATCAATTAATTTTTATGATGTGGGTTAAATTTTTGTTGGATTATAAGATCACTGCTATATTTCCTTTTTATCAACTTATGCAAATATTATTTCTATCGATATTGTCTGCCCTTATTGTTTGGCCACTAACTATGATTACGATGCCAAGACTTTTTTGTTTTGGTAGTTTAGGTATTTTATATGTATTGAGCTATATATTATTGCTTTATATGTTTAAAGTCTTGTTAAATAGTGAAAAAGAAATTTTAAAGGAAACTATACAGAAAGTATCATCGCAAATTATGCAGTTATCTTCATTTAGATCTTAACTCCATTTAGGGCAATAGAAAGGGGTAAAATCCAGGGAAAGCCTGCTGTAGGTTGGTTGGTGATCAAAAGGCCTCGGTCTCAACTATTGGTGGAAGCTTTGGTCAAAATAGTGGTTCGTGATTGGAACGCTAAAAGCTCTTTTTTCCCCAGGCACCTTACCGCCTTGGGATATTTGGCTGAGTAGCTTTCCCTATTTTGCACTCTCGCAAATAACCGTTTCTGACAATTACTCTGTCCTCCTCAGAATCATGGAAGGAGGCCCTCCAGCAAGCAAGAAAATGAAAAGGAATCTTCATAGTTATGCTTAGTAGCATCCAACATCAACTGTATATAAAATATCTAATGTTTATGTGAAGAAGTAGTTATCGAAGAGTTTGGTTGAAAGCTTCTGAACATGTTTAATATCTTGAAATAACAAGTCTTATAGATCTGGAGACATAGATTACTGTAGATTATTCCGCCCATACACTAAAGAGTCTTCTTAAAAGGAGTGTGCTTATTTATATTTATAATCAGTGCTAATAATAACATTATAATTCAATTAATTATCTTTAAAAAGAACTGGATTGTTTGAGATTAACTAACAAAGAGAATATGAAGATGAACTTATTAAATAATATATTAAATAAGGCTAAGAAAATAAAACAACAGATTTATTTTAAAATTGAAGAATTATACTATTATCTTGATCTTAATGGGGAATACTATATTGAAGAAAAACCTCACAATATAGAATTTGTGGAAGGAACGAAAGAAGACTTAGGTGCTTTAATTGAATGTGATCCAATCCTCTTTGGTGATAAAAAGATTCAAAGATTTCAAAATAGATTAGATGCTGGTGAGAGATTGTTTCTAATCAGGTTAAATGGGAAAATAGGGAATTATGTTTGGCAGAGCTATAAGGAGGCCCAATTAGCTGTTGGAATTAATAAGGCTTTAGACGAAGGGCAGGTTTTTTTATATGATTCTCACACATTTGATGCATTTAGACGAAGAGGCCTCTTTAAGGTCGCGATGTTTGAGAGTATCAGGTTGGCTAAAAAAGAAGGGTATCAAGAAATATATGTAACACATCTGAAAAATAACTTTATTTCCCAGAAAGTTTTTGTCAATATTGGCTATAAGTTAATAAAAAAATATACATTAATCCGTTTTTTCAAAAAGAATTATATTCGAGAAATAAATATAACTTCATAATTAGTGTATCTCTAAAAATAATTTAGAAAAATTGAGCAATTTTAGATCACATCCTGAATAATGACTCACTGAAATAATAGCAAATAGTGATGAGATTTATGCAGATGATAGGCCTGTTTGACTTAGAATTGCGGATGAGAAAGATAGACAACAAAGACGATCCCTTGAAGATGCTTAATGAACTTGTTGACTGGGAGTTGTTCGGGCCTGTTTTGAAGCAAATCAGGAATAGGAAAAGAAAGACATATTTTCAGAGTCTTTTCTTGAGTTTGACAAGTTTTTGAGGAGAAATAGTTTTGAGGCCAAAAAGGGACAGATAACAGATGCCAGCATAGTATCAGTGCCCAAGCATAGGAACGCGAGAGAAGAGAATGCAAGGATCAAGGCTGAAGAAGAGATCACAGATTGGTCAATCAACAAGAATAGGCAAAAAGATACAGATGCCAGGTGGACCAAGAAGCACAGCAAATCCTATTTAGGTTACAAGAACTATGTTTCATTAGATTAGGCTATAAGTTTATCAGGAAATCTGATGTCACTCACAGACGCATCTGTTCATGATAGCCAAGTTTTTAAAGAGCTTCTGGACGTTGAAAATACCAGTGGAGCAGTATGGGCCAATTCAGCTTACGGCTCCTATGCCGATCTTTGACATTTAGGGCAACGGAATAGGCACCTTACTGAGCGAGAGAAGCAAGGAAACCGAATCCGTTCTCGTATAAGGTCAAGGGTAGAGCATGTATTTGGAGTCCAGCTTCAAAGGGCTGGGAATCTAGCTGTGAGAACAGTTGGCAATTTAAGGACCTATATGAAGTTGGGTCTTCGGAATCCGGCATATAATCTACAGTCTGCTTGCGTCTGGAGCCTAGGAAATTAAGGAAAAAAATATCTTAGAAACAGCTCATTTGGATTACATATCAAATCCAAATGAGCTGCAATTGCAATGGACAGGTACCATGCTGTTTTATATGGTTTCCGTAAGCTACAAAGCCGGAAAACAAGTTTTTCGAGGTTCCCTCATTTGATGATACCTGCAAAGTGGATGGCTCTGTTTAAAAATGGTATAAAACGCTTAGTTGCAATGCTATTCCCTTCGCTGTTTGGATGACTGTTGCGTCCATTTTTTGTTGGATACTCAGCCCAATTAGATTTCCCTTCCTTAGTCAGGATATCATAATAATCAAAAACCACCACATTCTTGAGAGGGTAATTACTTAGCCAACCTGATTTTATATCTTTCAACCAATTATTGAAATAACGTGCGCGCCGACCTATTGCAGGAACATCCCTATAGCGGCCCAACAATTTTTTAGCAAAAGCCTTCAAAAAATTTTTAGTCTCATAAGGAGGAACAAGAGGTGGAGCTGTAACTGCAATAAAAAGAGTATTAGGATATTTCTCAAATATTGGAAGTAATTCATCATAAGCATCCATAGCCTGCCTTACCGAAGCATCGTCTGGAAAATAATTATTGGGGAAACAAGATTTAAACATTATAATTTGATTCTTCTGACCCTTGGGCAAGAGATCGTCTTGTATTTTGGTTCTTAGGATACGATCCATCTGATTTTTGAATTTTGGAGGCCAATCTTGAATATCCGTATTGTTTCCAATTATCGATTTGTAAGAAGCTTCATGAACCTCGTAATTATTTTTTTCCAGAAGACTTCTAAGGCCACCACCATTTGGATGAGATCTGCAAATACATTTTTGGCAATCTACTGGACCCTTATCAGCTAACCAACTACCTCCACAGGAGTGATGAATAAATAAAAGATTCAGGGTCTTCTCAGGAGGAGAATCTGGATACTTAGAAAGATCTAAAGTCTGCACTGGTTTTACCTCTAAATATTTTTTTTTCATTGAATGATCCTCTTGACAACCAAACATCAGAAAAAAAATTAACATTATCAGAAAAAAAAGAGCAATTTTCATGGGCACCTCCCTCCATCTTAGCAGCTTATAGTTAAATGTGTGCGCGATTATGGATTGTGGCCTTTGAAACATAATCCCAGTGTTTTTGCTGTTCAAAAATGAATTTCTGTTTTTTTTGTCGTCTTAGATAACTTATAAGCTCATTAGGGTAAAAAAATCTCTTTAGCTATATAATATATAATAAGTAGCCAAGGCAGATTAAGTTTTAGTCAATACCCATTCTTCTTGTCCGTCCATATTCATCTTCTAATCTGATTATATCATCTTCGCCAAGATAAGAACCGCTTTGAACCTCAATGAGTTCAAGTGATATTTTCCCAGGATTTTCAAGACTATGAATCGTTCCAAGAGGTATAAAGGTTGATTGATTCTCAGTAAGAAGAATGGTTTTGTTCCCCTTTTGAACTTTTGCTGTTCCCTTTACGATGATCCAATGTTCTGCTCTATGATGATGCATCTGCACAGAAAGCTTTGCACCTGGTTTGACAATTATCAGCTTTACCTGGAAACGGTCCCCGGATACCAAACCTTCATAGGAACCCCAGGGCCTATAAACTTTAGAATGATATAGAAATTCTTTGCGCCCTTTTCTTTTAAGATATCTTACAATTTTTTTTATATCCTGAGATTTTTTCCTATCTGCTACAAGAACCGCATCTGAAGTCTCAACCACAACCAAGTTATTTACTCCAATAGCTGCCAGAAGACGTTTTCTTGCAAAAAGTAAGGAATCTGATACGTTCTCTATAATAATATCACCCTTCAGTACATTCCCTGAGTTATCCTTGGAGCTGACTTCCCATAAAGAATTCCAAGAGCCGATATCATTCCAGGGGCTATCAAGCCTAGCCACGACCCCCTTTGTGGTTTTTTCCATTACCGCATAATCTATAGAATCAGCGGGACAGGCTTTAAAGGCTTTTGAATCCAACCGCAAAAAATCGAGATCTCTTATAGCCCTTGAATAAGCCTTATGGCAATAACTAAACATCTTGGGCTGAAGCATTTCAAGCTCTGCGAGATAACTATCTGGCCTGAAAAGAAACATGCCCGAATTCCAAAAATAATCTCCAGAAGTAAAATATTTTTTAGCATCTTCACTTATAGGTTTTTCCACAAAACTTTCTATTTGATAAAGATCTTGAGATAAAAAAGAACCCTTCTTTATATATCCATAACCCATTTCTGGAGAGACGGGTTTTATACCAAAGGTTACCAAGTTTCCATTTGAAGCTGCATCCATTGCCTTTACCACCACAGTCTGAAAATTTTTCAAATCTCCAAGAAGATGATCTGCTGGAAGAACTAGCATAATACTTTCAGGTTCTTCTTCCATGCATCTAAAAGCCGCGACAGCTATAGCTGGTGCAGTATTTCTTCCTATCGGTTCCAATACAATATCAAGAGGATCACAATCTATTTGATTCAGCTGCTCAGCCACAATAAATCTATGTTCATTATTACAAATTATTAGAGGAGACGTGCTATTTTTTAGACAGGATGCTCTTTTAACAGTCTGCTGTATCAAAGTATCTGAGCCTATAAGTGGCAAAAGTTGTTTTGGATAAGCAGCCCTAGATAAAGGCCAGAGACGTGAACCCGAACCACCAGAAAGTATAACAGGAACTATTTGCATATTTCTCAATCTAAGTAAGTCTCTAAGGGTCTTATTTTTTAGTTATCTAATTCTATAGAGGTCATATGTAGTAGCGTTGACACTTGTTTATTGCAGCTCACTTAGAGATTTTATTGTGTCCCAAACAAGCTGTTTCAGTAAAACTTATTCTATTTTCTAACCTTCGAACTCAAATCGATTGTGGCGTTTAAGATTGTATGTCAAGCCTTGAGAATCTATCTCCAAATCTACCAGTAATACGCATTGCTGGTATAGTATAACAAAAATCCTTGGGCTGTTAGGTAAGAAAAAGCCATTATTTTTAACGAAAAGACATATAATTTCAAGGAAAAACGTGACACATATCAAAATTAATAATCAGCTCGAAAAATAACTCGACGCTTGAACAATTCGCGAATTATCGTCTCTACACACTTATCAATGGAGTAATGGCCAGTTAGTATTTCGATATCGGCTTTTTCAGGAGGCTCGTAAGGAGCTGATATTCCAGTATAATTTTCGATCTCCCCTGCTCGTGCTTTTTTGTACATGCCTTTTACATCACGCTGTTCACATATCTCAAGAGGACAGTTGCAATAGATTTCAATTACATCTTCCGGTCCTATAATCTCTTTTATCCTCTGTCTATCTTCCCTGAGAGGAGAAATAAATGCAGTAAGGGCTATTATCCCAGCATCGATAAATAACCTTACCATTTCTGCAACACGACGAAGATTTTCTGACCGGTCCTCTCGGCTGAAACCCAGATCACCACAAAGACCATGACGCACATTATCTCCATCAAAAACATACGTGCGACACCTCATCAGGTGCAACCGCTCTTCAATAGCATGTGCTAAGGTCGACTTCCCTGATCCAGAAAGTCCTGTGAACCAAAGATTAATGCTGCGGTGACCATTAAGAATTTCACGATGATAACGAGTTACTGATGCTTTGTGGAAAACTACATTGGGAGATTTTGTCATATAGCAGGATTATAGTAATAAAATCTTGTAGCTAGTATATTAGACGATCTGCGGACTCCGTCTCTACTGTCCGCTTGGGGAAACAAGATCCATTGCCTAGCTTCAGCTGAATAAATATTCAAATAAATCTATTCAAAGGTAAACGTCATGGCAACTCGGCCTCTATCAACTAAATCTCATGCTTGGAGAAATAGCCATTTAACATTACAAGCTAGTATATTCAACGATCTCATAAAATAATCTGGCTATTAAAAATTAGCTCCACACAGTCTTTACAGACTATATAATTAATTGCCCTAAATCTCAAAAATTATATCAATGAATTTCAAATTCTTATACCGATTTCTTCAATAGAGACAAAACTATCCCAAAACATAGAGCGTATCCTCATTGCTGCGATGTAATATATACAAAATCTCCTCCAAATAAGATACACTACTTACTTCAAAATGGCCATATACATTTATCCTACCGCAGCACTTGACAGCAACAACTACTCTTTTGCCGCGTCCACATTAACCACTCACTGTTTGACTGGTTTGGCGTTTACATATCAGGGCCTTTTCCTTTTTGGCAGGATATTCAGGGTTTGTTTTTTTGATAATCTAAAAAATAAGGTAAGAAAAGCCTGCTACAGCAGCTTTACTCACCCAGATCTACAGGAAGATATTACGCCCCAATAGTATTGTACAAGAGCAAGAATTAATTTGTTCACGTAAGCCCCCCAAATTTTCTGAAAATATCAAATCTACAGGGAATTTATAGGTCCTTATATTTTGCTTTTCTCTCCTCGTCCTATGCCTGTATATCTAAAGCCCAACTCCTGCATGGTCTCAGGATCGTAGACATTTCTCAAATCTATAAATACAGGCTGTCTCAACAAGCTTTTTAGCCTTTCAAGGTCCAGGGCACGGTACTGGTTCCAT
>Ga0256914_1002208_pt1 | contig 16476 bp, 22 predicted proteins | sample HulkmetaG_FD_191571 | JGI IMG/M metagenome (GOLD analysis project Ga0256914, IMG submission 191571) | Hydrothermal chimney microbial communities from Main Endeavour vent field at the Juan de Fuca Ridge, Pacific Ocean - Hulk | ecosystem: Environmental > Aquatic > Marine > Hydrothermal vents ... | reverse complement strand
GCAGACTGGATCGTGGACCTGGGCCCCGAGGGGGGTGACGCCGGTGGCGAGATCATCGCCACCGGCACGCCCGAGGAGGTGGCGAAGGTGGAGGCGAGCCACACCGGGCGGTTCCTGCGGTCGGTGTTGGGACCGGGGTGAGGCCGGCACGATATTTCGAACCAAAAGCCGGGGTCGGATTGTCCGGATGCCGTGGGCGTCTTTCCAGGAGTGGTGATGAATGGACGGAAGGCTCCCTGGGTTGTCGGGCCGCGTCTTCGAACAGCGGGATGCGTACCCCGGGTGGCCGGGTTACCATGGCGGTCACATTGCAACGGTTGGATTCGCGGGGGTACCGTCATGGGCGGGCCGCATGTTGGGAATGGTGTTGCGGGGGTCGTTCTGCTCCTGGCCTCGGTCGTGCCGGGGATGGGGGCGGAGGTCGAGGCGGTTCCGGAGATCCGCCCCGGCATTCTGGCGGGTTATCTGGAACCGGCGTCGCGGCCGGACAGCACGGTGCTGGTTCCGCCACCGCCCGCGCCGGGTTCGCAGGCCGAGGCGTTGGATCTGGCCGTCTCCGCCCGCGTATCGACGTTGCGCGACGGTCCGAGATGGCGGCTGGCGGCGCAGGATGCCGAGCTTCATTTCCCCGAGGCGGCGGGGGCTTTCGCCTGTGCCCTTGGATTTGCGGTGGAGCGGGCGCATACGCCCCGGCTCCACCGCTTGTTGCGCCGGATCCTGGCCGATGCCGGATTGGCCACTTATGGCGCCAAACGGCGCTATGCGCGGCAGCGGCCTTTTCTGCGCAATGGGGCGCCCATCTGCACGCCGGAGTCGCGGGCGGAGCTTGCCGAAGACGGCAGTTATCCTTCGGGTCACGCCGCCGTCGGCTGGGCCTGGGCCCTGGTTCTCGCGGAACTGGTTCCGGATCGGGCGGACCGGATCCTGGCCCGGGGGCGCGCCTTCGGGCAGAGCCGGGTGGTGTGCAATGTCCATTGGCAGAGTGACGTGGTCGAAGGCTTGGTGGTCGGGGCTGCCGTGGTGGCCCGCCTGCATGCCGACGCGGATTTCCGGCGGGATCTGGAGGCGGCGCGGCGCGAACTGGCTTCGGTGGCCGCGCCGCCGCCCGATCGGGCGCAGTGCGAGCGGGAAGTGGCTGCTCTGGCCGTGGCGTCGGGTGCGCCTTGGCCGGCCTTTCGGTGAGGTCACGATGGTATCGGGGCGTGATCGCCTGTTCGTCTACGGCACCTTGATGCGGCGGTTGGGCGGCCGGCCCCATCGCCTCTTGGCCGGTCGTGCTCGCTATCTGGGGCCGGCCTGGACGCCGGGGCGCCTCTATGCCCTGGACGGCTACCCGGGGCTCGTGCCGGCCCGGACGTCGCGGGATCGGGTGCATGGCGAGCTCTACCTGGTGCTGGACGCTCCCGGGCTCTTCGCCCGCCTGGACGAATACGAGGCCTGCGCCGCAGGTGACGGGGAGTATCGACGTTGCCGCGTTCAGGTCCACTGGCGGGGTGGATGTTCTCCGGCCTGGGCCTATCTCTACACCCGTCCGATCACCGGACGCAGGCGAATCGCCGGCGGGGATTATGCCGCCCATTTGGCCTGGAGGCGCGAATCATGAAAAAGGGCTGGTTCTGCTTGGTGCTCTGGGTGTCCGGGGTCGCCGCCGCCGGGCCCTACGAACGTTGCCTCGAGACGGCCGGAGGCGCTACACAGCCGGTGCTGGCTTGCATGGCGCAGGCGTTGAAACGGGAGGATGTGCGCCTCAACGCCGCTTACCGTCGGATGATGGCGGCCCTTCCCGAACCACGGCGCCGGGCGCTGCGCGAAGTGCAGCGGGCCTGGATCCGTTATCGCGATCTCAAGTGCCGTTTTCTCTACCACCCCACCAGCGGCTCGGGCGGATTGCAGGACCAACAGCAGTGCCTCATCGACGAGACGCGCCGTCGGGCCGGGGAGCTGGAAGCCGGGCGTCCGTGAGCGGGCGCGTCAGGGATGCTGCGTCCTTTTTTTCAGCCACTCCACCACGGCCGTCGTCAACGCCTGCTCGTGGCCTTCGAAACGGTGGGAGGCGCCGGCGATTTCCATCTGCGTATAACGGTCCGAGCGCAGGTGACGTCTTTGTCGGCCCGCCCGTTTGTCCTTGGTGTCGGCGCCGCCCCACAAGTCCAACACCGGCCGCTCCACGGTTTCCAGGCTTTGACGGCAATCGAGCGGCGCGCCGCCGTTGTTTCGGCAACCGATGACCACCAGGCCGTCCACCGGGGCTTCGGGGTGGGCTGCGAGATAGGCGGCGGCCATCCGCGCCCCCATGCTGTGACCGAGAAGATAGACCCGCTTCGCCCCCTCTTTTCGGCGCACGAATTTCAGGGCCGATTCGATGACGGCCCACGCACGGGGAAAGTCCTTGGCGTAGGCCCGCCATGGCTTGTCTTCGGCCGGCATTTGTAAAGAGAGGGTGGTCCATCCGAGTTCACGGTGCACCGCGCGCCGCAAAGGCTCCACCACCTTCCAACGGGGGTGGCGGCCGCGACCGTGCAAGAGCAACAGGGCGGGCCTGCCCGCTTCGCCCTCGAGCAGGACCGAGCCGGGCGGCGGGTCGATCGCGGCCGCGGCCGTGGAAAGCCAGATGCACCATCCGACCAGGGTGACGAAAAATGAAGGTGTCATGATGGCGATACTCCTGAAAGTTGGAAAACCGGCCCGACATCGCATCAGGGCCGATACAATGGCCGTTTTCGCAGGGCGCTCTGTCCACCCATGTTATACGCCATCGCCAACGCCGCCGTCTTGATCGCGGCCGGCCTCCTTTGGCGTCGGCTGCGGCCTTTCGGGACCGATGCCGACGATATGCGCCGCGCGCTCACCTCGCTGGTGTACGGCTTCCTGCTGCCGGCCTTGGTGCTGCTGGTGCTATGGCAGGCGCCTTTGGGGCGGGAGTCTGTCGAAGTGGCGCTCATTGCCGCGGCCTGTGTGTTCGGCGGTCTGCTCTCGGCCTGGGTGTGGTGCGGCCTGCGCGACAGCACCGATCGCACCATGGGCACGGTGCTGCTGGCGGCGGGTTGGGGCAACTTCACCTATCTGGGATTGCCGGTGCTGGAAGGCACCCTCGGTTCCTGGGCGCGCGGCGTGGCCATCCAGTTCGATCTGTTCGCCGCCACGCCGTTGCTGTTGACCCTCGGGATTTTGCTCGCTTCCCGCTTCGGCGGTCGCGCGGCGCCGCGGGGGCTTTTTCGGGAGCTGGTGATGGTGCCGCCGCTGTGGGCCGCGGCGGCCGGTGTGGCGCTCAACCTGGGCGGCGTCGCCATGGGGCCGTGGGTGCGGCAGTTGCTGGAGATGTTGGCGGCGGGGGTGGTGCCCCTCATGTTGTTCGCCACCGGGTTGGCACTGCGTTGGGCGACGGGGTTGCGGCGGAGAGTGCCGGTGGTGGTGCCTGTGTTGGCCATCCGCTTGTTGATCGTGCCGCTGCTGGCATGGGGGCTCACCGCCCTCGTGGGGGTGGAGGGGTCCTTGCGCACCGCCCTGGTGCTGGAAGCGGCCATGCCCAGCATGGTGTTGGGGCTGGTGCTGTGTGACCGTTTCGGGCTGGACACCGCCCTCTATGCCGAAATCGTGGTTCTCACCACGGCGCTGGCGGCGGTGACCCTGCCGTTGTGGTTCCTCTGGCTGGGAGGGTGAGACGCGCCGGGCCTTGCCTTCGTCGGAGAAGAGCCCCTATGCTCCGACAATCCGTGGATTGGAACGAAGGACCCATCTCATGCGATGGAGAGGGCGGCGTCGAAGCCGCAACGTGGAAGATCGGCGCGGTGTGGGTGTTCGTCGAGGCGGGGGGTTGAGCCTGGGGGTGATCCTGTTGGGATTGGCGGCCCTCTACTTCGGAGTGGACCCCCGCGTGGTCATGGAGATCGGCGGCCGGCTCGGGGCTGCAGGGTCGCCGCCGGAACAGGCGGCCCGCGCGCCCGGCCCTCGCGAGCAGGCGTTGGCCGAGTTCGTGGCGGTGGTGCTCGCCGATACGGAGGACGTCTGGCACGCTCTTTTCAGGGAGATGGGCTTGGAGTATCAGGAACCCAAGCTGGTGCTCTTCACCGAAACGGTGCGATCGGCCTGTGGTTCGGCGCGAGCGGCCATGGGGCCGTTCTACTGTCCGGCCGACCGCAAGGTATATATCGATCTGGCCTTCTATGACGAGCTGAGGAGCCGTTTTCAAGCGCCGGGCGACCTGGCCCAAGCCTACGTCATCGCCCATGAGGTGGGTCACCATGTCCAGCATCTACTCGGTTACACCCGGAAGGTGCCCCGGGGCAGTCGTGGCGCTGATTCGGCGGCGGTGCGCCTGGAGCTGCAGGCCGATTGCCTTGCCGGCGTCTGGGTGGCCCAGACGGAGCGCGCCAAAAGCGTATTGGAGGCGGGGGACATCGATGAGGCTCTCGCCGCCGCGGCCGCCGTGGGCGACGACCGCATACAACGCCGGGCTGCAGGGTGGGTGCAGCCCGATCATTTCACCCACGGCACATCGGAACAGCGCCGGCGCTGGTTGCGCAAAGGGATGAACGCCACCCGGTTGGCCGAGTGCGATACTTTCGAGGCGAGGACCTTATGAGTGGAGAGATCCGGTTTCTGATCGGTGGCAACGGTCGCCGCCAGGTCCATTTCCGGGCCGACAAGGCCAACCGGCACGGGCTCATCGCCGGGGCCACCGGAACCGGCAAGACCGTGACCCTCCAGGTGTTGGCGGAGCGCTTCTCCGCCATCGGCGTGCCGGTGTTCCTGGCCGACGTCAAGGGCGATCTTTCGGGGCTTGCCCGTCCGGGGAAGACCCATCCCAAGATCGACGAACGGGTGCGCACCATCGGCATGGACGACTTCACCTTTCATGCCAATCCGGTGCTTTTTTGGGATCTGTTCGGCAAGTTCGGCCACCCCGTGCGCACCACCATTTCGGACATGGGGCCGCTGCTGCTCTCCAGCCTGCTTCAGCTCAACGACACCCAGACCGGTGTGCTCTATGCCGCTTTCAGCATCGCCGACGATACCGGGATGCTGCTGCTGGATCTGAAGGATCTGCGCGCTCTTCTCCAATGGATGGCCGAGCATCGCAAGGAACTCTCGGCCGAGTACGGCAACATCTCCACCGCCAGCGTGGGCGCCATCCAGCGCCGGCTGCTGATTCTGGAGGAGCAGGGGGCCGAGGAGCTCTTCGGTGAACCGGCCCTGCGGCTGGAGGATCTTATGATCACCGATTTCTCCGGCCACGGCGTCATCAGCATCATGGACGTCACCCGGTTGATCCATGACGCGCCGCGGGTCTATGCCGCCTTTCTCATCTGGCTCCTGGCCGAGCTGTTCGAACAGCTCCCGGAGGTGGGGGATCCAGAAAAGCCGGTGATGGTGCTCTTTTTCGACGAGGCCCACCTGCTGTTCGACAAGGCGCCGCCGGCCCTCGTGGAAAAGATCGAACAAGTGGTGCGGCTCATCCGCTCCAAGGGGGTGGGGGTCTTTTTCATCACCCAGAGCCCCCTGGACGTGCCCGAGGAGATCCTGGGCCAGCTCGGCACCCGCATCCAACACGCCCTGCGAGCCTTCACGCCGCGCGACCGCAAGGCGGTGAAGACGGTGGCCCAGACCTTTCGCGAGAATCCGGAACTGGACGCCGAGAAAGTCATCACCGAATTGGGCACCGGCGAGGCCCTGGTTTCGGTGCTCGACGCCAAGGGCGCGCCGACGCCGGTGGAGCGTGTTCTCATCCGCCCCCCGGCGTCCCGCATCGGGCCGATCACCGCCGAAGAGCGGCGCCGGATCCTCGCCCGGTCACCGCTCAAAGGGCGCTACGAGGAGGAGATCGACCGCGAGTCGGCCTACGAGATGCTCAAGAAGAAGGCCGAAGAAGCGGCCCGCATGGAAGCGGCGGAACGGGCCGCGAAGACCCGGCGCGATGACAACCGGGGTCCGTCCCGTCGCGGCGGCCGCAGGCGCCAGACGCCTTGGGAAGCCATGGCCAACAGCATCGCCCGCTCTTTGGGCAGCAGCCTGGGGCGGCGCATCGCCCGGGGCATTCTCGATACCTTGCTGGGCGGTAAGAAATGACCGACCTCTACCCGGAAATCGAACCCTTCAACAATTTCCACCTGGCGGTGGACGGCCGTCACCGGCTCTATGTGGAAGAGTGCGGGACCCGGCGCGGTATTCCCGCCGTCTTTCTCCACGGCGGTCCCGGCGCAGGTTGCGAGCCCTATCACCGGCGGTTTTTCGATCCAGCGCGCTACCATGTGGTGTTGTTCGATCAGCGCGGCGCCGGCCGTTCCACGCCCCATGCCGATCTCACCGACAACACCACCTGGCATCTGGTAGAGGACATGGAGAAGTTGCGGCGCCGCCTCGGTTTCGAGCAATGGCTTCTGTTCGGCGGTTCCTGGGGCTCCACTCTGGCGTTGGCCTATGCCCAATCCTATCCGGAACGGGTCTCCGCCCTGGTGTTGCGGGGTGTCTTCCTGTGCCGCCGGAAGGAGATCCAGTGGTTCTACCAGGACGGTGCCAGCCGCATCTTCCCCGACCATTGGGAGGCGTTCGTGGCCCAGGTGCCGCCTTCGGAAAGGGACGATCTGGTGCGGGCCTATTACGCCCGGCTCACCGGGAAGGACGAACTGCGCCGCATGGCTGCGGCGAAGGCCTGGGCGCTGTGGGAAGGGCGCACCGCCACTTTGCACCACGATCCAGAGGTGGAAGCCCATTTCGCCCAGCCGCACGTGGCCTTGGCGTTGGCCCGCATCGAGTGTCACTATTTCGTCAACGACGCTTTCTTGCAACCGGACGAGTTGTTGAACGGCACCGACCGCCTGCGCGGAATTCCAGGTGTCATCGTCCATGGCCGATACGACATGATCTGCCCGTTGGAGAACGCTTGGAGCTTGCATCGACGCTGGCCGGAAAGCGAGTTGCGTATCGTGCCCGATGCGGGTCACTCGGCTGCGGAACCGGGCATCCGCGCCGCCCTGGTGGAGGCCACCGACCGCTTCGCCGATCTGCTGGACGGCTAGCCGTTTATGCCTTTGGAACCGAACCGGCGTTCGAAAACATGATCGGATTGTTGCAAAGGGTCACCCAGGCTTCCGTCACCGTCGAAGGCGAAGTGGTGGGCGAGATCGGCCGTGGAATCCTGGTGCTGGTGGGGGTCCAGAAAGGGGACGACGAGCGGCGGGCCGATCGGTTGCTGGAACGGCTGCTCGGGTATCGGGTCTTTCCCGATGAGACGGGACGCATGAATCTGAGCCTGCGTGATCTGGAGGGCGGGCTGCTCCTGGTGCCCCAGTTCACCTTGGCGGCGGACACCCGTAAAGGCACCCGGGCCAGTTTCACGTCTGCCGCGCCGCCGGATGAAGGGCGTCGCCTGTTCGACCACCTCCTGGCGCAGGCGCGCAAGGCCCATCCGGATGTAGCCAGCGGCCGTTTCGGCGCCGATATGAAGGTGGCCTTGGTCAACGATGGGCCGGTCACCTTCTGGCTCGAGAGCTGACACCGGGCTTTCTCCACCGGTCGTCCCGCCGTCGGGGCGGCGGGTGGTCGAACGGTGCTCGGCCGGTTGCACGGACGAAAGTTTTACTGCATAAAAGGGGACAGTCCATTCACGCCGGTTTTTCATGCGTTCGATCTTTTCCAAGTGCGGCTGGCTGTTTCTCTTGCTGACGTCGTGGAGCCTGGCGCTTCAGGCCCGCACGGTGGAAGGGGTGGCGCTTCCCGAGTCCATCGCCCTGGAAGGTCGGCCCCTGGTGCTCAACGGCGCCGGCGTGCGGAAGAAATTCTTCTTCGATATCTATGTGGCGGCCCTCTACCTGCCTGAGCGCAGCCGTTCGGCGCCCGAGATTTTGGATGCGAAGGCGCCCTGGCGCATGGTCATGCATTTTCTCTACGAGAAAGTGGAGAAGCGGAAGCTGGCGGACGCCTGGGAGGCCGGTTTTGCGGCCAATCTCGACGCGGAGGACAAGGCCCGCATGCAGCCGAGGCTGGATCGTTTCAAGGCCCTCTTTCCCGACCTGTCCCGGGGTCGGGAGGTCTGGCTGGACCACTTGCCGGGTCGAGGGGTTCGGGTGACGCTCGACGGCAGGGTGTTGGGCACCATCGAGGGGGCGGATTTCGCCCGGGCGCTTCTTTCGGTCTGGCTCGGGCCGGCTCCGGTGACCAGAGCCCTCAAGGACGCGCTGTTGGGGAAAGGGTGAGGGAAGGACGGCCGTGAACGAGAAGAGCGACCACAGCAGCCAGCTCACCGAGTCGGAACTCAAGATCCTACTGGAGGAGTCGGAGCGCCAGAAACACAGCGATTTTCTCGAGTCCCTGGAGGGACACTCCAAGGGCATCCAGGCGTTGGAGGAGGCGCAACAGATCCTCGAGGACAAGCTCGAAGACGCCAACACCGAGATCGACCGCCTCCGGCGCGAGCTGGAGCGTACCCAGACCGAGCTGGAAGAGACCGATTACCTGCGCCGCGAGGCGGAAAAGGCGCGCCGCAAGGCCGAGGAGACTCTCTACAAGATCCAGGACGGCGTGATGGCTCCCCACGTCACCGACTTGCGCGATGAACGCATGTTGCGCAAGCCCGGTGTGCTCGGAGTGGATCAGGTCACCCGGGGGCCTTTTCTCAAGGGCTTGCTCCTGGGAGCGGTCGGGGGCGGGTTGGCTCTGCTGCTCGTGCTCGAGATCCTCTCCTTCTGGCGGGGAGGCGGCGAACTCTTCTCACGCCTGTTCTGAACCATGGCCCGCGTGCTGGGGGTGGGGATCGCCACCCTGGACCTGATCTTCGAGGTGGATCACCATCCCGCGGCGGACGAGGAGATGCGGGCGCTGGCCTTCCATCGACGGCGGGGCGGCAATGCCACCAACACCCTGGTGGTGCTCTCGGGCCTCGGTCACCGCTGCAGTTGGGCGGGGCTCCTTCCATCGGACGAGGCCGCCGATTTCGTGGCCGACGATCTGGCGCGCCATGGAATCTCGCTCCATGCGGTGGAACGGACCGAAGAGGGTGCCTTGCCCATTTCGTGCGTGCTGCTCGACCGGCGGAGCGGGGCGCGCACCATCGTTCACCATCGGGACTTGCCCGAGTATTCCGCCGACGCCTTCGCCCGCTTGACGCCGTCGCACTATGACTGGATCCACTTCGAGGGGCGGGCCGTGGAGGAACTGGCGCGCATGTTGCCGAAAGCGGCGGCCCGGGTTCCGTGCTCGCTCGAGATCGAGAAGCCTCGGTCCGGCATCGAAGCGCTCTTCCGCCATCCCCGCCTTTTGCTTTTTTCCCGCGGCTACGCCCGCGCCCGAGGATTCGACGATGGGGCGGCTTTCCTGGCCGAGGCGGCGCCGTCCGGCAAGACCTGTTACCTGGCGTGGGGGAGCGGCGGGGGGTGGTGCCGCGAGGCGGACGGGCGGATCCATTTTCAACCGGCGCCCAAGGTGGAGGTGGTGGACTCCCTCGGTGCCGGGGACGTCTTCAATGCCGCCGTGGTCCACGGCACCTTGCAAGGGTGGACGGCGCCGCGGGTCCTGGCGTTCGCCGTGCGTCTGGCATCGGCCAAGTGTGCGCGCATGGGGTTGGAAGGGCTCGAGCGGCGGTCGGAGCGGTTTTTCGACGCCGAGGGCGCCATCTGATGCGCAACACGCACGGCCTTCCACTCCCTCCGGACGAATGTCGTCGCATCCAGGGCCCCTGTCCGAGCGTTGCCCTGGAGCCCGTGACGGTCGAGGTGCACGACGGGGACACATGGCCGGTGAAGTGAGGCTGGATGCCGAGTTTTTCGCCCGTCCCACGGTGGAAGTGGCGCGGGACCTCATCGGGCGGCGGCTGGTGCGCCGCCTCGACGGGGCGCGTCTTTCCGGCCTCATCGTGGAGGCCGAAGCCTACGTGGGAGAAGGCGACAGCGCTTGCCACGCCAGCCGGGGCTGCACGCCGCGCACTCGCGTCATGTACGGCCCGCCCGGCCGCTACTACGTCTATCTCATCTACGGCATGTACCATATGCTCAACATCGTCACCGCCCGGGAGGGGGCGCCCGAAGCGGTGCTCGTGCGGGCGCTTTCGCCCCGGGAAGGGATTTCCAAGATGCGGGCCTTGCGCAACGGAGCGCCGCGAAGCCGCCTGGCCGACGGTCCCGGCAAGCTGTGCCGCGCATTGGCCGTCGACATGGCGTTCAACGGCGTGTCGGTGGAAAACGACCGGCTGTGGTTGGAGGCGGGCGTGGCGGTGCCGCGGTCGTGGATCCAGGCCTCGCCGCGCATCGGCATCGACTATGCCGACGAGGCGGACCGGATCAAGCCCTGGCGCTTTCACGTGGATCCGGGCTTGCTCGATTGACGACCGTTTCCTTCAGAGCGACACCGGCATGTAGAAAAAAACGAAGCGGCCCCCTTCGACGACCACCTTCAAGGTGGCCCCGTGATGCAGGCCGTAGTCCACGTAACCCGGCACTGCGCTGTCGGCGTGGCACTCTCCGGCGTGCTGGGGCGATTCGAAATCACGGTCGCGGTCGTACCACGACAGGAGCATGGCCTCTCCCAGCCGCTTGCGTGCCTCGGCGTCGGCCAAGGCCATGGCCTCGCGGTAGTCTTTGGGCGACGGTTCGGGCTGGAGCTCGACCACCGTGAGCCGGGACGTGTCGGGCGCGCGGGGCGTCGGGCAGGCCGGGGGCTCGTCGCTCATTTCTCGAACCTCTTATGGGCGCCGTCGCAAAAGGGCGGCTTGGCGGTGTATTTACAGGTGCAGAACCAGTAATCGTCGTCCCTCGGGGCGATGAACTCCAGCGGCTCGAAGCCGGTTCCTTCGTGGGAACCATCGCAAAAAGGCTGGGTCTGACTTCGGCCACAACTGCACCAGTGGACCTTTTCGCCCGCCTCCAGGTGGATCACGGCGGGCCGGGTGCCGGCGACGCGGGGCTCTTTCACGGGCGCTCTCCCGGGTTGTGGTGACTGTTGAATTAGATTCGACCCGCCGCCAGACTAGGGGGCCGGGCCGTTCGAGCGTCCCAAGGATAGCAAAAAGGCCGCGGCAGGCGGCGGAAGGCAAGACGGAGGTGAGAACGAAACGATGATGCGGATACTTCTGTTTCTGGGAACCAACGTGGCCATCCTGGCCATGCTCAGCGTCACCATGCGCATCCTGGGCGTGGATCGGGTGTTGGAGGAGAGCGGCGGGCTCAATCTCGACGCCTTGCTCGTCATGTCTGCGGTGGTGGGCTTCACCGGCGCCTTCATTTCCCTGTTCATGTCCAAATGGATGGCCAAGGCGAGCATGGGGGTGCAGATCATTGATCGGCCGACCGACGCCACCGAGCGCTGGCTTTTGGATACGGTGGCCCGGCTCTCGCGGGAAGCGGGGATCGAAATGCCCGAGGTGGGCGTCTTTCCCAGCCATTCGCCCAACGCCTTCGCCACGGGCTGGAACCGCAACGACGCCCTGGTGGCGGTGAGCGTGGGGCTGTTGGAGCAGATGACCCCCGATGAGGTGGAGGCGGTTCTGGGTCACGAGATCGCCCATGTCGCCAATGGTGACATGGTGACCCTCACCCTCATCCAGGGCGTGGTCAACACCTTCGTCTTTTTCTTGTCGCGGATCATCGGTCATGTGGTGGATCGGGCCGTGTTCGGCAGTCGGGACGGATATGGTCCGGGCTATTTCATCACCTCCCTGGCGGCCCAGTTCATCCTCGGCATTCTGGCCATGATGATCGTCGCATGGTTCTCGCGCTGGCGGGAGTTCCGCGCCGATGCCGGCGGCGCCGCCTTGGCCGGGCGGCACAAGATGATCGCCGCCTTGCGCCGCTTGCAACAGGCCCAACCGGAACCCCTGCCCGATGAGATGGCCGCCTTCGGCATCGCCGGTCGCGGTTTGCACGAACTGTTCGCCAGCCATCCGCCCTTGGAGAAGCGGATCGAAGCGCTCCAGAAGGCGGCTTGACGGTGGGTTCGGCCGCGGGCCCCGGGGACGTCCGTCCACCGGGGCTTTTTCGTGGGGGGAAGGCGCTGCTGTTTCCCCCCGGCCGGCTCGAGCGCGGGGCTTTCGGGAAGCGCATCGACGGCGGGCCGAGACGCCTACCTTTGGCCGGGAAGATGTAAAGAGGGGGCGCGGTGAGGCGGGGCGAGGAGACGGCAAGGGCGTGCGCCCGTGCTGGGGCGGCCGACACCCCCGTGGGAATCGCTCATTCCCCGCCGGCGCCGGTGTTGCGCCCTCGGGCGAGCTTCTCCGCCGCCTGGGCGTCCACGGACCAGAGCTTCTCCAACTGATAGAAATCCCGTACCCGCGGTTGCATGACGTGGACCACCACGCCGTTGAGGTCCACCAGCGCCCACTCCCCTTGTTCCACCCCCTCGGTGCCCAGAGGGGGTTCGCCCTTGAGCTTGGCTTGGAAAGCCACCGCTTCGGCGGTGGATTTCACATGGCGGTCCGAGGTGCCCGAAGCGATGATGAAGTAGTCGGTGATGTCGGTCTTGCCGCGCACGTCGAGCACGGTGACGTCGCGGGCTTTCATGTCCTCGAGAACCTTCAGCACCAGATCGCGCAGTTGTTCGACTTCCATGGAGTGAGTTGGCGGGTGACGGAGCCTGTCATGATACCACCATGGCCCGGCGGCAGGCGGCCAGGCCCGATTCGAGGTCGGGATGGCGCAGGGTCACCCCCAGCTCACGGAGCATCTTGCGGTTGTCGATGCGGCGTGATTCGGACAGGTAACTGCGCAGCCCCGGCGAGAGGGCCGCCTCCGCCTGGTCGGGGTCGATCACCGGCGGACGCGGCAGGCCGAAGGCGTCGGCCACGGCGTTGAAGTAGTCGGCCATGTTGCCGGGGCGTCCGTCGGAGACATTGTAGACCTCGCCAGGTCGTCCACGGGCCATGGCCGCTTGGAGGACCTGAACCAGATCGTCCAGGTGGATGCGGTTGGTCCAGGGCGCGCGGTGGCGTGCGATCATGGGGCGCCGGGCCCGAAGCCGCTCCAGGGGCAGTTTTCCCGGTCCGTAGATGCCGGCCACGCGCAGGCGGATCAGTTCCACCCGCCATCGGGCGCACCAGCGTTGCAGGCGGGCTTCGGCGTCGGCGCGGCGCCGGGCGCGGTCGGCGACCGGTGCCAGGGGACGGTGCTCGTCCACCCAGGCGCCCGCACAATCGCCGTAAACCCCGGTGGTTCCGAGATAGACCAGGCGCTGAGGCGGACCGCTGGCCTCCAGCGCCTGGAGGAAGTGGGCCAGCCGAGGGTCGGTCCGGCCGCGCGGCGGCGGGGGGGCCAAGTACCAGATACGGCTGTCGGCGGTCTTCCCGGGCAGCGCCAGGGGGCGGTCCAGGTCACACACCCAGGGGGTGATGCCCAGACGACGCAACCGTTCGCCGCTTTCGGCGCTGCGCACCAGGCCGGTCACCGGGCGCGGCGCCAGGGCGTTCGCCAGGCGCACGCCCACCTGGCCGCAGCCGGCGATGAGCCACAGAGGGTTTCCTTGTCCGGTCACGGTTTAATCGTCAGCGCGAATGGGAGACAATCGCGCCATTATCGCAGAGGCGACGGGGAAAACATCCGATGAGTTTCGAGGTCACCATCCAGCCCAGCGGTCGCCGTTTCCGGGTGGAAACGGGTGAAACCGTACTCGATGCCGCCATCCGGCAGGACGTGGGGTTGCCCTACGGTTGCCGAAACGGCTTTTGCGGCGCCTGCCTCGCCACTTTGGTGGAGGGCGTCGTGGAATATCCCGAAGGCGAGCCGGACAAGCTCATGGAAGCACCGGAGAACGCATGTCTGCCCTGTCAGGCGGTGCCCCGGTCCGACCTGGTGCTGGAGGCGGATGCGGTCCAGACGCCGGAGGCCATCGCGCCGCGCACCTTCCCCGTGAAGGTGGTGCGCATCGAGCGGGTGGCCGACGACGTGCTGCGCTTGTGGCTGAAATTGCCCGAGGCCCAGCGGCTCCAGTTTCTGGCGGGTCAGTACCTGGACATCCTGCTCGAAGACGGCCGCCGCCGCGCCTTTTCCATCGCCAACCCGCCCCACGAGGACGGCCCCATCGAGCTCCACGTGCGCCATGTGGAGGGCGGTGCGTTCACCGATTGGGCCTTCACCAGCCTGCGAGAGGGCACCCTTTTGCGCATCGAGGCGCCTCTGGGCGCCTTCACCCTGGACGAAACGTCCGACCGTCCCATGCTGTTCATCGCCGGCGGCACCGGGTTCGCGCCCATCAAGGCCCAGATCGAACACGCTTTTCACGCCGGCGTCGATCGGCCCATGGCGCTCTATTGGGGGGTCCGTTCGGAAAAGGATCTCTATCTGCCCGAGCTGCCCCGCCAGTGGGCGGAGACGCATGCCGATTTCCGTTTCGTTCCGGTGCTTTCGGAGCCGGAGGCGGGTTGGACGGGGCGCCGGGGATGGGTGCACGAGGCGGTGATCGAGGACCTGGGAGACACCTTGCCCCGGTACGACATTTACATGGCGGGGCCGCCCCCCATGGTCAAGGCCGCGCGGGAGGCCTTGCTCGAGCTCGGTGTGCCCTCGTCCCAGCTCCATTACGACGCGTTCGAGTACGCCGGCGACTGACTCACTTCAAGGGTGTCGGGCCAGGGCGAAGGGCGCGGCGCCGGTTTCGGCCATCCGGGTTCGCTCGGCGGTCGTCTCGTCCGCGGGATGGGGGCGGGCGATGACCAGCAGCATGCAGGCCAGGATGGCCAGGGCTTCTAACCACGCCCGCAGCGTGGGATGGATTTTCATGACCGTTTCCCTCCGTGTCGAACTGGCCTTCATCATGCGGCGGGCGGTGGCTCATGGGGTGAGCCTCCTCAGCGCCCGTAAAGGCGGGCGTATCCCTCGGGATCCAGGATCTGCCGGATGTCCACGAAGCTGCCGCTGGGGTGTTCCTGCAGCCGATCGAGCACCTCCAGGATCCGTTCCGCCGCACGACGCGGACCGGGCATGGCGTCGGTGCCACGGGCGGCGCGCAGGCGTCGGAGCGCGGGAAAGGCGTCGGCGTCGGCGTCGGCTTCCTCGCACAGGTGGTCCATCATCGCCGTGTCGATGATGCCCGGTGCCAGCGCGGTGATGTGAGTGTCCGGGAACTCATGGGCATAGAGTTTGGCCAGCATGTTCAGCGCCGCCTTTGACAAGGCGTAGCCGCTCCATCCCCTGTTGCCCAGCACCGACGCGCCCGAAGAGATCATCACCACCTGGTCCACGGGGCGGCCCCAGGCATGGAGCCAGTCCATCACTGTCTTGTTGGCCCACAAGTTCACCTCCATCACCTGTTTCACCTCTTCGAGCGGCGCCTGGTGCAGATCCTGGATGCGCCCCAAGATGCCGGCGTTGAGCACCACCAGTTGGAGCCGCTCCACCCCTTCCAGCAAGGTCGCCAGTTTTTCGGGCACTTGTCGGTGTTCAGTGAGGTCGCACTGGATTTCACGGAGTCCTTCGAGGCGGGCCGGCCGTCGGCTGCAGCCGTACACCCGCCAGCCTTGGTTCAGCAAGACTTCGGCCAGCCCCCGGCCCAGTCCCGCCCGGGTGCCGGTGATGAATGCGGTGTTTCGGGTCATGGCGCTCCTCTCGGTCGTCGGTTTTCGAAGCCGCCTGCCGCAGGCAGCGGTGATATTTGCCCTGGATCATAACGCTGCCGGCCCGAATGGGCGCATTCTCATGATAAGAGGGACCGAAAATGGTTGACGTGAAGTCCTCGGCCTCCATCGCTCGACCCATCCGGTGGTGCGGGCGGATCTCCCTGTTTGCCGGTTTGGGGTCCACCTGGCTGGCGGTGGTCGCGTTCACCCTGGCGGCGAGCGGGGGGATCTTGGCCTATCTGGATCTGGCGGTCGATGGTGATCTCGATCGAGCGGCGAGCCTGGCGGTGGCGTTGGGAATCGGTGGGTTGGCCTTGTTGGTCGGTGGAGTGTCGATGGGCCTGTTGCTGTTCGGCCTGCGGCCCGAGTTCCAGTGGGAGGCCGATGCCGAAGGCGTCACTCAATGGCTGCCCGAGCGGGCGGTTCGGCGTTTCGGGTGGATGCTTGGGGCGGCACGCGTCGTGCGTCCCGGACTGAGAGGGCTCGGAAGGGTGGAAGGGGCGCACCGAGTGTTGTGGCGCGAGGTGACGGCGTTCGAATGGGATCGGAAGCGTGGCCTGTTGACCTTGCGCCGAAACGGGTGGCCTCTGATGTGGATCTCTTGTCCCGAGCACGTCTGTGAGCAGCTCAGGCGGCTGGCGGAGGTGGGGGGCGCGTTCGCTCCGGCGTCGGGGCCGCGCCTGGTTCCGGTGGGGGCGCAGACTTTGTTCATGCTCGTTGCTTTGGCTCCCGCGATTCGTGCCGTGGGGGAGGGCGGGATGGTCTGGCCCCTGACGATGTTGGCGCTGAGCCTAGCGGCCTTGTGGATGGTGCACTTGCTGGCCTGGGGAGCGCTGGCCGCAGGGGTGGGGGTTCTGATCCATCTCTGGCCCGACGTGGCGGCGGGCCGACCGACGGCTTTCCTGGCGCTGGCCGGCGTGGCTGCGGTGGCGGCGCTGGATCTG
>Ga0256914_1002207_pt1 | contig 16492 bp, 12 predicted proteins | sample HulkmetaG_FD_191571 | JGI IMG/M metagenome (GOLD analysis project Ga0256914, IMG submission 191571) | Hydrothermal chimney microbial communities from Main Endeavour vent field at the Juan de Fuca Ridge, Pacific Ocean - Hulk | ecosystem: Environmental > Aquatic > Marine > Hydrothermal vents ... | reverse complement strand
AAAAAAGAATAACCTCGGTAAGAATTATCGGCATAATACTCGGAGAAATCGGAGTAGCACTACTGGTATACAACGGAAAATCATTCATCACCAGTCTAAATCCCGAGATAGCGATGGTTATCCTTGCAATCCTATTATGGGCTCTGGCAACGACACTCGGACATAAATTCAACGTATACTCGGACAATCTGGTAAACAGCGGGATACAAATGCTCTTTGCCGGAATCGTTGCCCTATCAGCAAGTCTTGTACTCGGAGAACTAAGCGTGAACTCTCCAAGGGAAATTACAATCTCCTCCCTGCTTGGCCTTGTATACCTAACCGTAATAGGCTCCCTTGCTTTTAGCGCTTACACATACCTTCTTATCCATGAACCTGCCTCCAGAATTGTAAGCTACTCACTGGTAAATCCCGTGATCGCTGTAATTTTAGGCTTTTTTCTCGGAAACGAAACACCTGTTCCCTACTTTGCGATAGGTCTTCCACTCATACTCGCAGGATTACTAGCCCTACTCTACGGAGAAACACTTTTAAAAAAATTAAAAATTGTCCTATCAAAAAAATCATAAGTTTATCATCTCATATCGTCAATCAATATCAACCTACCCTCCTACTACCCTCTTCTCAATCCTCTCCCGCAAACTCTCAAAATCAACCCTACCAATCTCCTCAAATACCATATCGGCATCCGTTAGTACCTCCGGGCTACCAATTCCAACGGCAAGCATATTGGCACTCCTTGCCGCAGTTATTCCGGCCTTTGAATCTTCAAAAACAGCACAACGCTCGGGAGGAATTTCAAACATCCTTGCAGCGAGGAGAAATTGGTCCGGGGCAGGTTTTGTGCGCTCAACCGAATACCCATCAAGTATCACATCTACAATCTCTTCTATCCCCAACCTTTTTACAATTTCCCTCGTATTCTTAGAAACGGAAGCTACCGCAATTTTCCCATCGCTCCTCCATATTTTTCTGAATAGAGGAAGCACACCGGGAAAGAGCGATCCGGGTCCCACACGTTTTAAATATTCCCTGTAATACGAGTTTTTTCTCTCGAGGAGTTCCTCTATCTTATCCTCCGGGAGTTCTCTTCCATCCAGAAGAAGCAACAGACAATCCCTTCTAGAAACCCCCTTAAAGGCCTCATTTTTCTCCCGATCAAAGGGAATCCCCAACTCATTGGCTATCCGTTTCCAGGCAAGATAGTGATACTCTGAGGTCGCGGTAAGCACTCCATCAAGATCAAAAATAAACCCATAAGCCATTTTTTTCATAACGCTCCCCAAACAATCCTCAAAACACTTGAATCCAAAGCGCTTTGGAAATATTATGTTGATTATGAGCGAAGTAAAAAAATTTGTCAACGGAGGAACCACATTGGGAATACAGAAGGAAAACACATTCACCCCATATCCAGAAACAGTCAAACTCATACCACCCAAAAGCCCAGACGAATGGCTTATAGAACGAAAGGGATACAGAAAAGCGGAAAATGGTTACTTTGAAAGTCTCTTTGTCCTCTCTAACGGATACATAGGCATAAGAAACACCCTTGACTTCTCCGACCCAAATATAAAACCAGGGATATTCGTAGCTGGGCTTTACGACAATGCACCCGTGGTATTTAGCGAACTGGCCAATCTCCCCTCGTGGTTACGCTGGGAAATCTTTCCGGTTTCTCACTCTTTCAACTACCAGGACTTCGACTCAGGTGGCTTTACACTACACGAGGGAGAAAAAAACTTCTATCAAGCCCTTGATATGCAAAAAGGTGCATTATATACATCCTTTATCCTCACATCCGAGGAAAAATCAGAGAAACAAAAAGAGATATTGGTAGAAACCTTTCAGTTTCCACACACCCTGAAGAAGGAACTATACCTATCCATTATCAATATCACCCCGCTCAATTTTACGGGGAAAATTTCAATAAGATTCTTTCTGGAAAACAATTCCCACAATGAGGGACTCTATCCATGGCTACACATACACCACCTCAAAACGAAGGAGACAGGATTTCTAAACCTACCACCAGAGAGCTCGGGAGAAGACTCTCAATACAAAGGGGTATACCTATTGTCAAAGACTCGGGTCACAGAGAAACAACTCCTTCAATGCTCCATTACCATGCCCTACCCAACCCCGGCTACCCGGAATGTTAACTATAGGAGAGGGTACTCAAAAGCGGGGGTATGGGAAGAGATGTTACTCAATATGAAAGAGGGAAAAACCTACCCCTTTTGCAGATTAGTCTTTAACAAAATCTTACCGGAATCTTCCGGCGAAAAGATTCTTACAGAACTTCCGGGGGAGAGAACAAAGAAAACTCCCCGGGAAGACCCTCGGAGAAACCTAAAAAACGACGTGGAAGAATTTTCAAAATTGCTCAGTATCGATATTCAAAAACTCATTACATCCCATACAGAGAAATGGAAAGAAAAATGGGAGAAGGCATGGATATACCTGGAAGGGGATAGTAAATCACTCGAGGCAGTCAGATTTAGCACCTTCCAACTTTTACAGGCATACGATGAAAAAAGCCCCCTTACAAGTATCCCGGCAAAGGGGCTCACCGGAGAGGGTTACAAGGGACATATATTCTGGGATACCGAAATTTTCATGCTTCCGTTTTACCTATACACAAATCCCGAAGTCGCCAAAAGGCTCTTACTCTACAGAGTAAAAAGACTTAACACTGCAAAGGAAAATGCCCAAAAAACGGGCACCCAAGGGGCTCGCTTTCCCTGGGAATCCGCCGAGAGTGGCAAAGAGGTAACTCCCTATGAAATTTATGATTTTGTGGATGAAAAAACCTACTTCATATACACGGGGAAAGAGGAACTTCATGTGACAGCCGACATAGCCTATGCGGTTATCCAGTACTACAATGCAACAGGCGACAGAGAATTTTTACTTCACAACGGTCTTCCCTTACTAATTGAAACCGCAAGGTTCTGGGCCAGTAAAACAGAATGGGACGATACAAAAAAAGCATTTGTCATAAAAAAAGTCATAGGCCCGGATGAATTTCATGAACATGTCGACAACAGTTTCTTTACCAATTTTATGGCGGCATGGAACCTCGAAGTGGCTGCCCAAACTGTGGAAGAGATGAAAAATTTTACTGACATAGAAGTGAAAGCAAAAGAATTACAACATTGGAAACATATAGCTGAGAATATCTATCTTCCCACTTCAAACGACGGGATACTCGAGGAATTTGAAGGATACTTCGAACTTGAAAACGTAACAATAAAAGATTGGGATTCTAATTCTATGCCCATAATTCCGGAAGAAGTCAAAGAGAGAGTAGAAAAAACTCAGCTTATAAAGCAGGGGGATGTGGTGCTTTTGTTTCACCTACACCCAAACAAATTCAAACCAGAGACTATAAAGAAAAATTTCCTATACTACGAGGCCAGAACAACCCATAATTCCTCCCTGAGTCCGATGGTATACGCTATAGTCGGACTAAAAATAGGAATAGAAGATCTGGCTCTCAAAAATTTCCTGAGAACCTCCAGGGTAGATCTTGACAACAATCAGGGCAACATTCAATTAGGGCTCCATCTCGCCGCATGCGGTGGCACATGGCAGGCGGTAGTAAACGGATTTGCAGGGGTATCCGCTACCCAGGAGAAAATAGAGATCAACCCAAGACTTCCAGAATCATGGCACCTATTAGAATTCAGACTCAATTGGAGAGCAAATACATTAAAAATAGAAATAACACAGGAGGCAACAAGAGTGGAGTTAGAAAACTCTTCCGGGCAAACTCCTAAAATAAAGCAGAGAGTCCCACAGGATTGGATACTACAGAATCCAGAGAGAATTCCCGTAGTTGTTAGCGGGGTTCAATACCTCTTAGACGAAAAGAACAGGGCAATTCTGGCTAAAAACCCCGTAAAAACCGGAATGCTGAAAAATAAAAACCAAAAACTTGACACCAAATATGAAAAATGATTTAATTAATTATAGTTTTCCAAAGCGCTTTGGAAAACGTACAAAGATCAAGATCGGCTAAGGCCCATGATAAAACTATCTGATATCGCAAAAGAACTTAATCTTTCACTCACAACAGTCTCTAGAGCTCTAAATAATTACAGTGATGTGAGTCCAAAAACCCGAAAACTTGTTTTAGAAACAGCAAAAAGGTTGGGTTATATACCAAACCTATCTGCAAGGGGGCTTGCTCTTAGAAAGAATCACCTGGTGAGTCTTTTCTATTACGATTATGTTAACGCGGGCCCCTATCAACCATTCACCTTTGAGGTTATAGCGGGCATTAGAAAATTTTTCAGTAATACCTCCTATGATCTCATAATGATTCCGGAAACGAGAAGAGGGAGAAAGCCGGAATCTCTAAAAAACATCTGTTACTCCAGGGGAATAGACGGGCTAATCATCCTTGGCATTCTCACAGACGATCCCTACCTGGACGAGCTAAGGAGTGATTTCATCCCGGCAGTATTTCTAGACTATCCAATGGTCGGAAAGAAAACCTCCTATGTAGAATCGGATAACATACGGGGATGCAAATTGGCAATTGACTACCTAGTCTCTCAGGGTCACACACGAATTGCCTTCATAAACGGCCACGATCTGGCTGCTGTCACCCCCGTTAGGCTAAAGGGTTATAAAGAGGGACTTGAAAAGCACAACATAGAGTACGACCCCGAAATTGTTGAAACGGGTGACTATACTGAGAGAAGCGGATACATAGCAGCCAGAAACCTGTTGCTCAAGAAGAAAGGGATTACCGCCATCTTTGCCGCATCCGATCTCATGGCAATAGGAGCCATACGAGGCCTAAACGATATCGGACTTAAGGTCCCTGATGACGTAGCTGTGGTTGGGTTCGACGATATACTTCTAGCCGAATATTTTCAACCAAGGCTTACAACAATCAGACAGCACAAATTTGAACTGGGTTTCCAGGCTGCAGCGGAACTTCACTGCATAATGGAAAAGCCGGAATACATCCCCAAGGTAAGAAGGATAAAGGTAGAGCTTATAATAAGAGATTCCGCATGAAGAAAAAAAATCAGGAGAGAAAGGAGGTGATGAAGGGAAGTTAGGCCAAAGAGTAAATGCAAGTTACACAATCTTAAACAAAGGGAGGTAGAAATGAGAAAGATTCTCATCCTTTTAATTTCGTTTTTTCTTGTTGTAAGCGTTTCCTCCGTATTTGCAGGGGGGAAACAGGAAGAAAAACCCTCAGCAAAAACAGCTACTGTATCGGCAGGGGCACAACCAACCAGTTTTAAAAAAATTCCCGTAACAAAAAAGGTAACCATTGTGTTCTCCGGCTGGGGGGATCAGACAGAACAAAAGATTTACAGGGATTCAATTGTTAGATTCAACAAGATTTATCCCAACATCAAGGTAGATTACCAACCGATACCGGCTGATTTTCAAACAAAAATAAAGGCAATGATGGCCGGAGGAACCGCACCGGATGTCTTTTATGTGGACGATCAGCTTATGACCGCTCTTGGAAGAACGGGCCAACTACTCCCGCTGGACAACTACATGAAACAGGCAGGCGTTTCACGAAAGGATTTTATTACTGAGCTTCTAAAGATTTTTACCTACAAGAATAAAACCTACGGGTTACCAAAAGACTGGGGAACACTGGGATTGGTTTATCTGCCGGAGGCATTCACCGCTGCCGGGATACCCGAACCCAACGATAACTGGAACTGGGATAATCTATTCGAGGCTGCGAAAAAAATTGCCAAAAACACCAAATTCGCGGGTTTCATCCAGAACCCGGATTGGGCAAGATTCGCTCCGTGGGCATTCGAGGCCGGAGGCTCGTATACCAATGCGGATTATACAAAGGCAACCCTTGACACACCGGAGATCAAAAAGGCCGCATCTTACATACTCAACATGAAAAAAGCTGGTGCGCTTGTAACGAGTTCCGATGTAGGCGCCTCATGGGCGGGTGAAGCTATTGGAAAGAAGGTAGTTGCTATGACCTACGAAGGCGGTTGGATGGTTAACTTTATGCGCCAGAATTACCCCAACGTAAAATGGAAAGCAGCCAAAGTTGTCAAGGGCTTAAACGGAGTCCGTTCCGATGTTATATTTACCAACGCGATAGGTGTTAATGCCAATACAAAGTATCCTACGGCCTCCGCTGTTTTTACAATATTCGTAACAAGCCGGGAGAATCAGGCTGAGATCGTAAAGACCGGTTTCGCATATTCAACTCATCCTGATCAGATCAACCTTATTCAGAATCCCAACGACAAAGAAATTGCCGCAGGAGGGCTTGTGGGAAAGGTCGCCTACTGGGGCCCAAACACGGGAAAGATTAACGACCAGGTTAGCAAGGCTCTGGAAAGAATCTACCTAGGGGTACAGACGGTGGATCAATCCTTTGCAGAGGCCAACAAAAAGGTTAACGAAATTCTCTCGGGTAACGAATAGGCGCAGAGAAGAGACAGGAAGGGGCCATCCTCCCTGTCTCTCTCACCTTAAAGTAGAACAAAGATGCAAAGAAAATTGACATTTAGGATAATAACAAAACATCAATCACTCAGTCAAATGAAGCGAAGGGAAGAGGTAGCTGCTTACATTTTTATTTCACCCTACCTTATTTCCGCACTGATATTCACCGTAGGACTGTTAGCATTTGCCCTCTACATCAGCCTCTGTAAGTGGAACATATTCACTTCACCCCACTATGTTGGATTAAAAAACTATCTTAAAATATTCAAATCAAAAGAGTTTATTAGAGCCCTCTTTAACATTTTCTGGTACTCACTTATCGTTGTCACATTTCAGACCATAATAGCCATGCTTATGGCAACCCTTTTAAACAAACCTATCCCGGGTTCCAGTTTTTTCAGAACCTTCTTCTACGCCCCAAGTGTAACCTCCAGCGTTGTCATTTCAATGATTTTCTGGTGGTTGTACCTAAAAACAGGATTTCTAAACCTTGCAATAGGTAAAATTTTTCTCCTATTCCATGCACATTGGAAGAATATCGACTGGCTAAACGACCCAAGGGGACTATTTCAGCTAATAGCAGGGGCATTTGATAAAAAGATAAATTATTCGGAGTGGTATTTCACGGGTCCAAGTATAACCTGGATGGCTATTATGTTTCAGGCTATATATACAACCTCTCCGACATTCATGATCATGTTTCTGGCAGCACTACAGAACATCCCCTCTTCCCTCTACGAATCTGCATCGATTGACGGTGCATCCCAGTGGACTCAATTTATCCGTATAACCGTTCCTCTGCTCAGGCCGGTCATCATGATGGTTGTGGTACTCGGGACAATCGGGACCCTTCAATTGTTCGACTATGTAAAAATAATGACGGCAGGGGGGCCGCTCGGAACCACCATGGTTCCCGTATATCTGATATACAGGGAAACACTGGGTACGGAGGGACCAATTAGAGCCGGTTATGGGGCGGCGATGGCATTTATACTGGCGGCAATTATCTTTATATTCACCTACCTTCAGCGAAGGTTCATCGAAAAAGGCACGGAACGCTACTATTGAGACTAACGGGATGGGAAGATAAAAAGAGAGGTCCAAAAAACAATGAAAGAAAATGTACTTACCATCAATAGGAACATAAATGAACCTAAAGGGAAACCCCCGGTATACTATATAAAGCTGGGGTTTAAATATCTTTTACTGGTTCTTATATCCCTTTTGCTCTTCTTCCCATTTATCCTTGCCTTCTTCGGAACCCTTAAGTCCAATGCCGAGATAACAGCGTGGCCCCCAAAGGTACTCCCCTCCCACTGGTTATGGATAAACTGGGTAAAAACATGGAAAACCGACCTCGGCAGAGGGGGAACCTTCCCTCGCTGGATATTTAATACCGCTTTTCTCTCAGTCGTAATCGCGTCCCTTCAGGTGGTTTTCTGTTCGATGGCCGCGTATGCATTTGCTCGCCTGCGTTTTAGGGGAAAGGAATTGATATTTACCTTCATGATCTCCTCTATGATGCTCCCTGGTGTCGTAACCCTGGTTCCAAAGTATGTAATGATGGCAAAGCTAAAGCTAATAAACACATACTGGAGCCTCATCCTACCGGGAGCGGTTGAGGCATTCGGGATATTTCTCCTTACCCAGTACTTTAAATCCATCCCCCACGAACTCGAAGAGGCTTGTATGATTGATGGGGCAAGCTACTTTAAAATTTACAGGACAGTGGTGCTTCCCCTATCACGCCCCGCACTCTTAACACTCTACATCCTGAAATTCCAGGCCACATGGAACAACTTTCTCGATCCTCTCCTCTATCTGAATAGGGTTAACATGTGGACTCTAAATGTCGCCCTTATGACATTCCAGCAGCAGTACAAAGCCCAGTGGAATCTCACCTTAGTAGGGGCAATGTTTAATGCAATACCAGTCCTCGTTATCTTTTTCTTCTTTAGTAAGTACTATATAGAAGGAGTCTCCTTTAGCGGGCTCAAGGAGTAAACCTTTTAAGAGATTTTAACACCTAAAGGGTAATTACTCTCTTATTACTCTTAAGATACTCAGTAAAGGTTGTGCCCATATATTTAACTTCTATTCCCAACCTCTCGAGTTCATCGGAAACACCATACATATCGCTACATGCCTTACACGCCTCAAGCTTTACACCGACCTCTCCCATCTTCACTATATACTCTTTTAACTCCTCGTCCTCGCTGAGCAGTTTAGCCGAGGGTCCCCACACAATTAACGTAATCTCCCTCCACCATCCCCTCTCTTTAGCATTAAATGTGTACATAAAAACCATCTTCAATGCTACTTCTCTCTCCCCGCTTGCCCAGAGAACTATTAACTCGTTCGAATTATCAGCCATAGGCTGCCTCCCCCTAAAATTAATCGGAAGATACATCTCGCATCAATCTAAGCAATAAGTATAACTTTAGTATGAACCACTCTCCATATTCTAGCCTTCAATTTTTTACCTTGCAAATAATAATTTTATAATTATCATACAACCAATGCTAAAAGACAATCTCAAGAGAATAATTGTACTGGGGACCCCCCTACTCGCAAGCCAATTCGCCGATTACCTACTACAACTGGCAGACACAATAATGGTAGGGAAACTGGGTACAAAACCCCTGGCAGCAATTGCCATTGCCGTACTACTTACCGGAATTTTCTTTGTCCTCGTATGGCCGGTAACGGTAGGAACCCAGACTCTAGCATCCAGAAGGTACGGTAAACAAACCGAGGATATAGCACTTGCCCCTCAGACAGGAATGGTGCTAACACAATCATTTGCCGTTTCAGTGGTATTCGGTACGGGGAGTTTTATCCTCGCTTTTTTCTCAAAACCCCTGCTAGGACTACTACTAAAGGACGAATCGCTTATAAACCTTGCTCTGGCCTATATAAACATTCTAAAGTGGGTATTACCGGTAGTAGGACTATATGCCTCGGTTACGGGATTCCTTGCAGCAATTAATAAAACCACAATAATAATGATAGCCACTATTGGGGCAAATCTCCTTAACGTCTTTTTCAACTACGTTCTAATATTCGGGAAATTCGGTTTTCCCGCTATGGGGATTGGGGGCGCTGCCCTTGGTACGGTGCTTGCTCAGAGCCTCGGATTCATCTACCTGATATCATACATCGCACTCTCACCAACAATGAAACAGTACCACTGTTTCAAAAAGCCAAAACTCAACAAAAACACAATAGTAGGAATAGTAAAAGCCTCTACCCCTATTATGGCACAAAACTTTGTCGCACTCCTCATATATCTCATTTATGAATCGATAATAGGCAACATAGGAGCCCTATACCTCGCAGCGACTCACATTGTTTTCTCACTATTTAACATAAACAAAACCATCGTCGGAGGTTTCGCACGAGGAACATCAATCCTTGTAGGAAATGCTTTAGGTAGAGACGAGAAGGACAGAGCCGTTACACTTACCCTTACATGCGAGTTAATCGCTTTTGTTATCGGGCTTGCCGTTGTTGTTTCTACTCTCTCCATGCCGGTTACAATAGTGAAAATATTCAATAAAGATCCCAAGACTATAACAATGGGAATAAAAGCCCTCTATTTCTTTGCTGCTTTTTTCTTCGTAGAGATAATGGGTTTTTCATTCGAGATAATATTTGCAAATAATGGATGGGGAAGATACGTACTATTCTCTGAGTTCACAACAAACATGGTATTTATACTGGGCGCAACACTGTTATTCACGCGGGTTTTTAATATGGGTATAACGGGAGCATGGCTTGGATTCGCCCTCTATCAGGTCTTTCACGCCCTCATACTCAGCATTGGGTTTATATCCAAAAGATGGCTCCATATAGAGGTAGAAGCAAGAGAGTAACAGATACCAAAAAGTATAAGGTTTACTTATCACTTACTATATATTAAACAAATTTCACTACATCTGACTCTGAATCCTTTAGAAACTCCTGTATATGAAGAGAGGCAGCTCCAAGAGCTATGGCTATCCTACCAAGATCGGAAATTTCTATAGGAACGGATTCCTTGGTATAGTAGAGGGCTCGCTTGTCTACCTCGGTTCTTATTGGATTTAACAGTAATCTCCCCGCTTGAGAAAGATTACCACTAAGCACTATTTTTTCCGGATCGAAGAGTTTTATCAAATTTGCAATTTGAACACCAAGTATCTTTGCCATCTCCGTGATCAATTCTATAGAGAAAATATCACCGCCAAGTGCCGCATTTACTATAATTTCCTCATTTATCATCTCAATATCCCCCTTGACCAACTCTACAAGTTTGGTTTTTTCCCCCGCTCTAATCCTATCTTTGGCTTTTCTGGAAAGGGCGTGTCCAGACGCAAGCGTTTCGAGACACCCTCGTTTACCGCAGTAACAGAGATCCCCGTCTTCCTTCACCGTTATATGTCCAAGCTCGAAATTCCCATGGGCACCTGTTTGAATCACTCCCCCCATTATTACCCCCATCCCAATACCCCAGGCAAGATTTATACACAGCCCATCCCTTATTCCCCTGAGCTTACCAAACCATTTTTCCGCACTTGTCATTAATCTCGCGTCTTTTTCTATCAACACAGGCAGTCCCATATAACTTGCAAGCCTCTCCTCCATTTCCCGAAGGACACGAGAATCGTTTTCATTGGTAGCAGAAAACTGCCTCGCAAGATCCCCCGTAAATCCAAAGCCTACTCCACGAAGGTTCTCTTTTGGAATACCCTTAGCAGCTAGATAACCTTCAAGGTAGGTAAGCGTACTTTCTGCCAAACCCTTAAGAGGTTCTTCACTTGTCAGAATCTCCCTACTCCTAACAGTACCCTCATGCACAATCTCGTTTTCTATATTAACAATCACCAAAGTATTATGGGCATGGCCCACCTCAACCCCAGCAAAGAGGAGTTTCTCCTTATTTAATCTGTATAACGTGGGTCTTCTTCCCCCTGTTGATGTCCCAGGGCCCAGTTCTGTTATAATATCCTCTTTTTGAAGCTGCGAAAGAAGAGAACTCACAGTGGGATAGTTAGACGAAAGCCGTTTAGATATCTCGGCTATAGAAATGGGTTCGCCAGCCTCAACCAACGTTTTTAGAATCAATTTCTTTCTCAGACGTTGCTTTACAGCTACTCTATCCTCATTCATAGTCTTCTCTCACCATACTCCTATCTATGTCGGATACTTTCCTAAAATCAATATTCTTAGGCGGGGGATACTTTCTTCTTACCTCTTCCCTTATTGCCTCAGTTACGATTCCCCCTAACCGGGCGGAGAGTTTCTTCTCCCACATTCCAAACCATAGGTCAGTAAGTTCCGTTTCACCCTCCCTAATACAGGCAAACTCACCCTTTAATATTTCCTCCAATGTATTAAAATCATCCTTTTCATAAGCTATTCTAGCCCTAACAATTCGCACTCTATCCAGCCTTTTTATTTCTTCAGGCAAATTTTCATATACAGTAAGAGATTCATCATACATCCCACACCTATTCAAAATTTCCAAATATTCCTCTGCTATTCCTGGTTCCAATATACCATCCTCCACGGCCTTTTCCCAGGCCTTCCCAAGGTAGGTGCGTGCCAATAAGGTATTATTATCTCTCAGGGCTAACTGCCCAAGATTTCGAAAAACCCAACATGAGGCTTCCAAACGAATAGACTCCTCCCATACCTTTCTAGCCCCTACTTTATCACCATTCTCCATAAGCATAACACCATAGTGAAGAAGTGAATACCAGTTCCTCTCCCTCTCAAGGGATTTCTCCAGCAGGGGAAGCCATTCACTTTGAACCATCCACGAATCCGGGACCTCGTTCGTATTTTTCCTTGGCAAAATCCCACTCTTTAGCAATTCCAGCCAGGGTTTCTCATCTTTACCCATCGAATCTTCGGGGAAATTAAGGGAAACAGGAACCCTACCAACAACCCCTTCTCTTTTACATCTCTCTATCTCCAGGGCTCCCCACCCACTTCCAACATGCAAAATTTCCACAGGTTTAAAAAGTGCATATCTGCTAAGTTGCTCATTAAAAGAGCGCAAAACTGTAGGTTTAATAGTAGATTCCAGGGAATTAGTGACACCATGAACAACCTCTCCCCAATCATTCGAATGAGCAATTTTAGGATCAGTTTTTATCGAGCCAAAAAGTTCGGTCCATTCCCAGACATCTCCCCTCTTCATAGGAACACTATGCTGTTGAGTTTTTCCAAAACCCGCCTGTAACTCTATATAAGCCTCTCCCTCTCGAGAAAGAAACTCTTTCCAATGCCTTCCTCCCTGATGCATTCCGAAACAGAACATTTTCCTAACCGGAAAATTTTTAGTAGAAATTTCAATAAACCCCCTCCCATCTCCCTCTATCGCAGCCCCCCACGGCATCTCTACACCCTGACACTGGTAATAGATTTCACTGGAGAAGTCGTAGTTGCTCGGGTAGGTGGCATCCTTTCCATCGAGGGAGGGAATATAAGGAAGCCGCGATTTCCCATAACCATAGCTATCGTAATAATTTTTCTCCCTACGCTTACCGGATGTAGAAGATCTCATATAAATCACTTCCTCCGCCGGAGCAATCACGCGAGTACTCTTACGTTCAGGAAGGGCAATGTTAGTCCACCAATACATAGGCAACTCTCTACCAGTAGTATTCTCTATCCTTATATGACAGAAAAGATACCGGGACTCCATGGGAAGATGAAGATCAACCTGCCAAAAAAGTCCCTTCCTCCTCTCATATTCATAAATTCTTATACCTACAGAGTCCTCCCATGAGTGTATCCGCGCTACGTACACAGATGAACAGGTAAAATAAGAGTGCCCCAACTGCCCTATATTCCATTCAATACCACCGGCAAACCACGCATTTCGCAGGGCAAGATTTCCAAACCGAATATACGGATTTCTAAACAGTAGCTCTCTCTCCTCTTTCTTATCGTACAACGAATGAACTCTAGCCCCAAGCTGGGGTAATACCTCAACCCTAAGATGATCATTCTCTAAAATAACGGTTTTTAATTTTCTCCTACTCATCTTCCGGGTATATCTATCCTGCATTCTATAGGGGAGAACCTTCCTCCCGTTATCCCAACCAAGATAACGGATATCTTCCTCATTCATGCTCTCATCAACGGGAACCTTTAAATCCTGAACCTCATCGCTAAAAAAAGGAAGAGGATTTTCACCCCCAAGATACGCAATATCGTACAGCTTATCCTTCACGTATAACTCCGTTTCCATTACAGCCACGACTCCTCTCTAACTCATCTAGTCTCTAACCCTTTATGGCGCCGGCAGTAACACCCTGAATTATCTTTTCCGAAAGCAACACATATAGAACCACCGTTGGCATAAAAACAGTAACAACAGCAGCGAACATTCCTGCCCAATCCCCAACGTAACGCATCGATTGAATCATTGAAAACAAACCAACAGCTACAGGTCGAAGTGCCGATTTGGTAGCAAATATTAACGCCATAAAGTACTCATTCCACAGGGTAATAAAATCAAATATTACCACTGTAATTATTCCAGATTGTGCAAGCGGAAACATAATGATCCAGAAGGTCTTTATAGGGCCACATCCGTCGATAGCAGCAGCCTCTTCCAGGGTACTGGGGAGTGTGGAGAAAAAACTAATGAGGAAGAAAACAGTGAAGGGAACAGAAATACATATATAGAGAATTATTAAAACCCATCTGGTATTGGTTATTCTTAACACGGAGGCAAGTGAAAAGAGGGGTAAGATTATCATAATCTGTGGTATACCCATCGCCAAAACAAACATATTCCTTATAAACATGTTTCCAAAGAACCTAAACCTTGCAAGTACATAGGCTGCCGGAGCAGCAATCATAACTATCCCTATAAGCGAGGTAGAGGTGTATATTATACTGTTGGTAAAGTAAACAAGTAAATTATTACCTATCAGAGCTCTTACGTAATTATCAAAATGAATTCCCGTTTTAAAAAGGGTATTGGTAAATATTTCCCGCGTCGTGGAAAGAGACGCCCCGATAACCCATCCGAATAACACAGCGGTAAAAGCTACCCACAAAATCAGCAGTAAATATCCGGGGGTCATCCTAAATATTTTTAAAACTTTCGCTTTATTTCTCATCTTGCACCACTCTCAATATTCAAGACGTTCTCCCTCCGGAAGGAGATAATTCACCATACCGAAAACAATCAAAACGAGTATTGTCATAAAAACACCAACTGCCGCTCCTGCCCCGGCATTTATCAATTCGGGATTAGTAACCACCATAGAACGGCCAAAAGTAATATTATACATATACACCATAGGCGTAATCGTTCCCACCTCAGGATCAAAGGGGGAGAACATCATGGACCATACAAAAAAGGCAATAGCAGCTATCGACCATATAACTATACCGGTCTTTATAACCCCCAACATCAGCGGCATGGTAATGCGTGTAAACTTCTTATACACCCCCGCTCCCTCTATGGTCGCTGCCTCATAAAAATCAGTTGGAATCTTTTCTATACCCGCCATAAAAATGAGAACAAAGTACCCAACCGAACCAAAACTGTACGCTATTGTCATAGCCAAAAGTTCATGCTCCGGGGCTGTCCACTGAAAACCAGCCAGTTTATTCAACCCCAGTGCTCCAAATATCGTATGGAAAAGCCCATATTTATTGTTGAAGGCAAAATGAATCCACATTGTAGCCATTGCAATCGCTGTTATTACATTTGGAAGATACAGGACAGCCCTAAAAAAAGATTTACCCTTAACCCCAGAGGTAAGAACTACAGAGAAAACCATAGCAGCAAAGAAGACTCCCACCCCTCCGAAAAACCATATATAAAAAATATTATAGAGGGATCTCAAAAACATTTTACTATTTAATATCACTTTATAATTCTTTAATCCCACAAACTGCCACTGGCTCATGGCCGTCGTAACGTGTTTCACGTAGAAAAAACTCATCAGAACCGTACGAACCGATGGATAGAGAAATACAAGTAAATAGCTCAGGATGGCTGGTGTTAAAAAAGTAATTATCATTACCCTTTTTGCCCTCATTTTTCCTCCCAAAAAAATACCCAATATACAAAAACAAGGTGATGGATATCCACCACGGCATCCATCACCCTACTATTAACCTACTTCTGAATATTTGCCTTTATTGCGGAAACAAACTCTGTTGCATTTATCTTACCCGCAACTAAATCGATAAATTCTTTTTTGATAACCGGAAAGAGATCCGGATTAGCCGCAAGTCCCCCACTCCAAGGATAGATTTTTTTGAGCGACATAAATATCGCCTTATCATCAGCGAGCTGCTTGGGCCATCCAGCACTAAGATCCATCGGGATACTCATCGTGTCCTTGGCAAGCTTGTTAGCCCATTTGCCTGTGGTAAGAAAAGCTATAAGATCAAAGGCAACATCCGGGTTCTTGCATTTTTTATTGATTTGAAAGGATTGAGAGCCAAATGTACCTCCACTCCCATTATCCTTTCCATTATTTACAAGTGGATAGGCAAACTCACCCCAGGGAAAGTTGGTACCAGCAGTCGCCCTAACCTCATTAGGAAGCCAACTACCGTTCTGCAGATATATAGCAACCTGTCCCGTTGCAAGTTCCTGTTGGCCAGCAGGATACTTATTGGTAGGAACCTGAGAAGAAAAGTATCCTTTGGAGGCCAGCATCTCATAATCTTTAGCAGTCTGAAGCACCCGCGGATCATCCCATAGCTTTCCCGTCTTATCCTTTACAAGCTTCTCAACAGGTTTGTAATCCCCATACAGTCTATCGAGATGTATAGCAAGAGGCAAATCAGCATACGCATCATCAAAAGTAATGGGGGTAATACCCGCCGCTTTTAGTTTGGCACAGGCTGTAACAAACTCACTCCACTTTACACCTACGGGGGGAAGACTTACCCCTGCCTTTTTAAAGAGATCTTTGTTATAAAATACAGAAACAACATACGGTTGTTCGGGGGCTGCATAGAGTGCTCCATCTGTCGAGTAAGTCTTGATAAGATTGTAGAGTACAGG
>Ga0256914_1002206_pt1 | contig 16495 bp, 14 predicted proteins | sample HulkmetaG_FD_191571 | JGI IMG/M metagenome (GOLD analysis project Ga0256914, IMG submission 191571) | Hydrothermal chimney microbial communities from Main Endeavour vent field at the Juan de Fuca Ridge, Pacific Ocean - Hulk | ecosystem: Environmental > Aquatic > Marine > Hydrothermal vents ... | reverse complement strand
TGATTATGTAATTATTGATTATGATAAATTAGATGCCCAACCTGTTATTAATTTCATACAAGCTATGGAGAAAATATTTAATGTTAACCCACAAAATATTTGTGTATATTTTTCGGGTAATAAGGGGTTTCATATTTACATACCTTCGGTGTTGATGATTGTAAAGCCGTCTGTTGATTTAAATATTAAGGTATCTGAGTTTGCAAAATTAATCACCGATGGTTTTTTTGAAATTGATACAAATATATATAGAAAAGGTTCTACAATAAGATTACCCAATACATTAAATACAAAGAGCGGATTATATAAAATTCCTGTTTATTTAAATGAACTTTATAATATTGATGAAATAAAAAAACTTGCACAAAAACCGAGATATGAAAAGACTTTTGAATATCCAAAGTTTACAAATATGAAGCTATCGGAATTTTTTAATAACATTAAAATATCTAATGTAAAAAAATATAATAATATTAAAGATATATCAACTACCGTTACCGAAAATAAATTTATAAAAAAATGTATAATAAATATGTTAAAGGGTGGTGGTAAAGATGAACGAGGTGGTAGAAAAAATATTGCTTTTAGATTGGCTGTACATTTTTATGAGCAAGGTTATCCAATAAATATAACCGAAGCGATAATGGTAGAGTGGAATAAACACAACTCACCGCCATTAGATAATCATATAATATCAAGCGTTATAAGATCTGCCTATACACATTATTATAGTTTTGGATGTAATGATATTGTAAAGCAATATAATTGTGATAAAACCTGTTATCTATATAAATACAAACAATGAGGAGACAGAATGACAACTAAAGAATATTTTAATGATAGCGATTTGTCTGTTGATGTTTTTAATAAAAAATATAAAGTGAAAGAAGACGAACAATATGACGATGCTGTGCTTAGAGTTGTTGAAAAAATAGCATTAATGGAAATTTATGATCCAGATAAAGAGAATTTAAAAGAATCTGTATCTTCTGATGAGATAGATATTATAGAATTATGGAAACAAAGATGGTACAATGAAATAATTGATGATATTTGGAAACCAGCCGGAAGTATTATGGCCGGAGTCGGTAATCCTATATCTAATATTTCTACCGCAAACTGCACAACAATTTCTATTAATGGCGATTCGCTCGAAGATATAGCTGAAACAAGATATAAATTGATGAAGTTTGCTGCGTATCGTCAAGGCATAGGCATTGATTTTTCTCCGTTGAGACCTGCTGGATCTATAGTTAATAATTCTGCAAAGGTTTCTAATGGCGGTTCTATTAATTGGATGGAGGATTTCAATGGTGCTGCAAAGCATGTGGGACAGTCTGGAAGGGTTCCAGCACTTTTGTTCAGTTTACACGACACACATCCAGATTTACCAGAGTTTGTCAAGTTAAAATCTGATTTAACGAAAATAAGTAATGCAAATATTTCGGTTCAAATTTCCGATGCGTTTATGAATGCGGTTAAGAATGATGAAGAATGGGAAATGACATTTAATACACCGCACCAAACGATAGTTAGAAAAGAAAAAGCTAAAAAAATATTCAATGATATTGTAGAAAATAATTTAAAGTTTGCTGAACCCGGTATTCAGTTTAGAGATACAATTCATCATTATAGTAATAGTGATTATGTTGGATGGCCCGTTGTTTCAAGTAACGCCTGTTTTACAGGAGATATGGAATTATTAACCGATGTTGGATATAAAAGATTTGATGAGCTTGAAAAGATTGGTGGGATTAATGTTTTAAATTATTTGGGTGAAGTATCACCCGGTAAGGTTTGGTACAGTGGTGAAAAAGAAGTTGTTTTGATTGTTGCTAAAGATAAAAACGATAAAGAATATTCTATTAAAGTTACTCTCGATCAAAGATTCATTGATATTTATTTTAATGTTGTTGAGGCTAAAGATTTGCTTGATAAAAACATTGCATTAAATGGCTTCACAGCAAAAGTTATTTCTGTTGAAAATCTTGGTAAATTACCAGTATATGATTTTAGTGAACCATTAACGCATTGGGGTGTTGTGAACTGGTTTATAGTACACAATTGTAGCGAAAAATTCCTTGATCCATCAGGCGCCTGTAACTTATGTTCCATTAATTTTGAAAAAGTACCTGTAGAAAAAAATAAGATTGATGGATTCTTTGCTTATTATATGCCCGGTATTGTTAGATTTATGGACAATGTAATAGATTATGAAGAATATTCTAATCGTAATCCTATTGATGAACAAAAGATTTCACAAAGAAATTTAAGAAGACTTGGTATTGGTTTTACTAATCTTCACGCATTTTTGTTAAAAGCTGGTGTACAATATGGAGATGAAAAATCTATTGAGCTTCTTGATTATGTTATGTCAAGAATGATGTATTATGCTTATAGATCATCTATTGATCTTGGCAAAGAAAAGGGTTCGTTTAAAGCATTTGACAAAGAAAGATTTATTAAGAGCCCTTATGTAAAGATGCTTCTTAAAGAGGGTTTGGAATTTAATACTATGAGAAATGTTGAATTGTTGGCTGTTGCACCATCTGGTTCGTTGAGTACGCAAATTAGTAAGCCTGTATTTTCTTATGGAATTGAACCGGCCTTTGGTTTGTATTATTGGAAGAGAACAAGAATTTCTGGAAAATATGAGTATTACTTTATTGTTCCCAATATAGTTTATGAAATTTTAAAGAAGAATAATATTAATTTAAGAGACTATGGATTAGAAAAATTAACCGTTAAGGATGATTTTGAAGGGACAAAAGGAAAGCCGATTGCCAAGATAATTGATAAACACAAACATTTATTTAACTTTAAGCCAGCAAAAGATATAACGGTAGAAGAAAAATTAAATGTTATGTCCACTGTTGCAAAATACATTGATAGTTCAATTTCCACTACCTATATATTACCAGAAACAGCAACCAATAAAGATGTAGAAAAAATTATTTTTGATGCTTGGGAAAGAAAAATTAAATCGGTGGCGATCTACAGAGATTCGACAAGATTGGGAATTATTGAGTTCATTCCCTTTAAACAAAGAGTGGAAGAATTATATAACAAGGGTTTTAAACTTGGTGAATATGAATTGTCGAAAGACGATTTAAAACATTTGTCATTCAACCCATTTGAAAAAAACTTAAACATCACATTGTCTGATGAGAACACAAAGGATCTGGCTAAGATTTATAAGTTTAAAGCCGAGGGCAACGATAAGTTTTATGTGATATTAAAACTTGATGAAAAAGAAATTTTCATCACAAACTATAAGATTGAAAATAGAGCTAATGAACATTTGTTAGCTATGGCCAATAAACTTGGTAAACTAATAAAAGAAAAGAATGAGAAGAAATATTATAAGCAATTAGAACGATCTGAAAATACATTGAATAGATTTACCAGAATGTTATCCACAGCATTAAAACTTGGTTTAAAGAACGATGCGCTGTCTATATTAGAGGAATATGCTTTTGTTGGTAATCTTGCTTGGTATTTAACACATAAGATTTTTAAAGTTAAAAAATCTGGAAAGAAATGTATTCTGTGCGGTGCTACAATGATTGATTATGCCGGATGCTGGAAGTGCACAAACTGTGGTTATGAGAAATGTGAATAATTTCTTGTATTGCTTTTACGTACAAAATTTTGTATATTTGTATAAAAAAAAGGAACAAATAATGAAATATTATTTTGCTGTTGATACCGAAACCACTGGGCTTGATGCCGATACACATCAAATAGCAGAGCTTGGCGGTATTTTGTTAGATGATAAATTGAATGAAATAGCACGTGGTGTAATGAGATTAAACATTGATTGGGAGTCTGCTTCACAGCAGGCTCTTAATGTTAATGGAATTAAAAAAGAAACTTGGAAACCGACGCACAAAACAAATAAAGAAGCTGTTGAGTCTCTTGTTAGGTTCATTAAGAAAAATGTACCATCCGGTATTCCGGTAGGATTAATATGCCATAATGCAGATTTCGATATTAAGTTTATGAAGAAATTGTTTAAAGAAAATGATGTGGATTGGATATTCGATGGAAGATATACATTAGATACATTGCAAGCTATTCAGATCTGGTCTTTTGTTAAAGAAAGAGAACCTAAATATATTTCATTGAGTTATCTGATAAAGATGTTTGACATTAAAAACAATAATGAGCATAGGGCTATGGGTGATATTCAAGCTACTGTTGAATTATTAAAAGCAATTATTAAAAGTTTGAAATGTAATACTCAAAAGAGGATAGAGTTATGAAAATGAATTTCAACATTCTTAAAGATCCTATGAAAAATATTATTGACAATATTTATCCAAAGGTTAAAAAGTCTCCTATTGATGAATATAAGATGGTTAGTGTTTATAATAAGGATGGAAAGATTAAGGTATATGCCGGATGCGAATCGGTTGCTATGCGATATGTTGTTGATAGCGGAGTCAATGAAGAGTTTCAGTTCATCGTTGATATGAAGAAAATGAACACCATCGTAAATATGGTTGGCGATGTAAACTTAAAAGTTAATGATAATAGTGTTATTGTGTCTTCTAAGAATAAAAGAATTAAAACAGCAAGATATGATACCGGTATTAATTCTTATTTTTCAGAAATAACAAGAGATCAGTTTGATTGTGTTGACTATGGAAAGATCAATTTAAAAAAGGGTTTTGATGTTGTCGGTAAATTTGTGAGCACAGAAAAGTTCGATGATATTTTGAGCAATGTTTATTTTGTTAATGATGATGGAAAATTAAAATGTGTTGGTTTAAACAGAGCTATTCTTGGCGTTTATACCTATGATACATATACAAAGGTTGTTGATGGTGGAATGACTATTCAGCCGTTTAACTTTGTTGATGACGAATATATGTACACCGCTTGTTGGTTTGATGATATGTTTGCTTACAATTTATTCACAAGAGAAACAGAACAATATAAAGAAGAAATTTATTTAAGAAACGTTGGCGGACATAACACATATCCAAACTATAAAAAACTATTATTTATTGACAAAGAGCCCAAATTTCATATTTCTATTAATAAAAAGGAATTAGAAGAATTTATTAAATCGACATATAAACTTTTTGGTTCTGCAGTCACATATTTTGCAATTACTGTAGATGATAAAATTACATTGAAGTCTTTTGATATTAATGTTCTTGACAATAAATATGAGCAGATTGTTGAGGACGGAGAAGCTGATGTGGAAAATGGCTTTGTTATTGGTTTTAATATTGCTTACTTGGCTAACTTGCTTAACAATGTTGATGATGAAATGTTTGTATTAACAAATTATGGAAACGATGGATATTATAATATTAAAGAAGATTTGGTTCAACTTATAATGCCTGTAAATATATAATAAGGAGGAAATATAATGAGTGAATATGCATTGCTATATGGGATTATTTTTGTATTTGTTTGGGGTGTATTAAACAGATTTGAAGAGCTAACCAATTTTGAAAGTTGGTGGGATAATAGTATTTTTAAATCATTGGAAAACAAATATCCGAAACTATATAAATGGTTAAGATCATATGATAAGGGTGAATTGAATTATTTAGAGGTTTTTGGTATTAAGATTAAACTACATCCTATTTTTAAAGATGGGTATCATTTTTCTAAAAATCTTATTGTGTTGTTGTTCGCTGGATTTGTGATGTTGCTTTATGGATGGCAACTGTTTGTAGCCGTTGTGTTTGTTTGGTGGATCGCACAAACGTTTGCTCTTTCTGTATTCATTAAAGGAAATAAGAATGAAATACAGTGAGATAGACAAAATAATAGATGCGATTAATATTGTTCAGGAAAAGATATTTAATCAAACAGAAGATGATTTCATTAAATTAAAATTAATTACCGACGGCTTTTTTGTAAAAGTAAAATTTATGTATTTTGAAATTTGGTCTTATGATCGAGACACAAGAAAATACAACGAAAAAACAAACACATTTGAGCCATACGAAGAATGTTTTGTAAGAGAAATAAATAAGATAATAAAAAATATAAGTAGGATAAAATTGTGATTTATCTTTATATAATTTTTGTCATTTTAATCTTCTATTTAATTCATAGAACAATTAAATATTTTGTGATTCGCTCTTCTGTTAAATGGGCCGACAAGAAAATAAACGAACGTGATCGCTGGTGGAAAGAATTTAAAAGGAAAAAGCGATATGGGAATGAATGAAAGTTTTTATAAAGAAAAAGCCAAACTTGCAGCAAAGGGTTGTTTTTCTCCCAGTTACGATGCGGAGAAATATGCAATGCAAGTAATAATAGAAAACCTTGTTTTAGATGAAGATGTATCAAGCTACTCCGAACAAGAAATGGAGAAAGCAATTTTAAAGAAATTAAAAGAAAGGGGAGTTATATAAATGCCTGATGAATATTATAACCACGAACTATTTAAAAAAAACAACACATTATATACATTTAAAATTATTTCGGCTTTAAATATTGGTAAGATTAAAATTGTTTCTTATAAAAGAGATCAGGAAAACCATAGAATTGATATGGCTGAATTTTATTTGAATTATAAAGAATTTGTTGCTATATTAAAAGCTATTGAGCTTGCGTTTCTACATAAGAAAGAATATAATAAAGAGCTTACTGGCGGAGAAGACGGGGCAAGAAAAATGTATATTAATTTAAAATTTTCCAGTGGTGTTAGTCTTGGTTTTAAAATGTTTGATAATATCATTTCAACAAAATCGGAGAAAACAAAAGACTATTCCGGTAAGGTTGGGTTTATCTTAAAATCATTGGAAGATATTATTGAATTTATTGATATTAAAAAAACAATTAATAATTGGGAATTGGCCAATATTAATAAAATTTTAAATAATGGGTTTAACAAAAAAGCGGAATAAGGATATATGATTCCAAAAAGATTATATATTAAAAATGCAATAGGCATTAAAAAGGGTTTAAATAGAGAAGAAATAGAAATTGATTTTACAAAGTTTCCATCTGGAATCATCGGTATTGTGGGTGATACAGGAGTTGGTAAGTCTGTTATCGTTGAAATGTGTACCCCATATTTGAAATTAATTACCAGAAGCGGGAGCATACAATCTCATTTTTATGGTAACGATGCACTCAAAGAGTTTGAGTTTGAATTTAATGACAAGACTTATCTTTCAAGATTTATCATTGATGCAACGAAGAATAAGATCAAACCATATTTATATGAAATAGTTGATGGAAAAGAGATTGTTCTTAATGATAAAATATCTAATTATAATTTGATAGTTAGCGAATTGTTTGGTGATTTTGATACATTTGTTCATTCTGTATTTGCACCGCAAGGTGAGTTTCCCATTATATCTTTGACTGATTCTGAACTTAAAAAATTATTTATTGATCTTTTCAATCTCGATAAATATAAAGATATTTATTTGCCTTATGTTAAAGAGAAATACACAGAGATCGACAATGAGATTCGTGTTGAAAAGATGATGATTGAAAAATATGATGAGGAAATTAGGCAAGAAGATGATATTAAAAAGAATCTTGTTGTTTTAAAGAAAGAAGTTAAACAAAACGAAGATGGTCTTGTTATTGCTGAAAACGAAAAGTCTGCTATTCTTGATGAATTAAAGGCTGAAGAAAAGAAATTAGACGAATATAGACATTTGATTGAATTAAAACAGTCTTATTTAAATCAAAAAGAAAATATTATTAAACAAATAGAAGAATTTGATCGGTCAAATAACAGGCAATTTAAAAACATAGAAGCTAATCTTGCAACAAGCAAAAGATTCAGAGATGAGGTGAAAGAAAGATTAGCTTCTGAAGAAAAGAGGTTTGTTCGGTTTAGGCGCATTATTGATAATAGTGAGTTAATTACAAAGAAACGTAATGAGATTGTTTCTTTAAGAGAAGAAATTAAAAAGATAAATGATTTGATTAAAGAACAACAGGAAATTAATAACAATATTGTTTTAACCGAACATACAATTAGAACATATAAAGACAAGGTTAATGCTTTAGAATCAGAAATAGAATCATTGAAGAAACAAACTTCGGTGATTGAAGAAGTCCCTTGCGCCGGAACTGAAATTAATTCTCAATGCAAGTTATTGTTCAATGCTTATAAATATAAGGACACAATTCAAGAAAAAGAAAATGAAATTAATAAGATTAAAAAATATATTAATGATGAAAACGTTAAACTAAAAAAACTTAAAGACAAAGTATTCAACGGATATGAGAATAAATTAAATGATTTGGAGAACAAACTTCAAACATTAGAATCCGAAAAATGGGAACAATTATTTGATGAAATAGAAATTGCGGAAAAAGAATATAGTCAATTTGAAACGCTGAAAAAAGAATTAAATGAGAAGATAGAGCGGTCGATAGAGTCTGATATAGAACTTAAAAACAGAATAGAAGAATTAAAAGCTTCTGTTGCTAAAAAAAGATCGGCTCTTGAAAAACAATTAGAAGATGTTGTTGATAATATTAATAAGATAAAAATCAATGATCCAGACTTGATAAAGAAAAAAATATCTGAATTAAACTTTGAGCTTGTTAATTTAGATGGAAAGATTAAATCTACAAATTTAAAAATTGTGGATCTGAAATCTCAAATTAAAGTGTTTGAAGACAGTTTGGATAAAATAGAAAAAAGGAAAAAGGAAAAAGATGAAATCATAAATAGAATTAAGAATTATCTTGATCTATTTGAAACATATAAGGTCGTTGAGAAGTTTTTAAAAGAAATACCGGTAATTGAAATTAATGCACTATCTAATTCATTAAAAGAATATACCAATGAACTGTTGCTCGGCTTGTTCGATTATAGCCTAACTGTTGATTTTATTACAGAAATGGCTAAGTCCGGTGGTCGTGGAACAAAAGAGGTGTTTAAGGTGTTGGTATATAATAATGGTGATGAGGTGCTTGGTAAAAACCTATCCGGTGGTCAGAAGCAGATCGTTGATATGGCTATAAGGATGGCTATTGAAACATTATTTTATAATGTGTCTTCTAAAAGATTTAAAACGGTGTTTATGGATGAGAGCGACTCTGGCCTTGATACAGAAAGAGCCATTAAATTTTGGGATATGGTTGAATTAACACACAACAGAAATAATAGATATTATACTTTTATTATTACCCATAGAACAGAGATTAAAAACAATCTTGATCAGGTAATAGATTTAAACAAATGGAGAATATAGTGAACGAAACTGTTTTACTTGTTGCTTCTATTTCAGCTACAGCATTTTTATCTTATATAGTATATAATATTAAGGTTAAATTCTTAAAGAAAAGATTTGATGAAACATCCGACGCTGTTGTTGAAAAATACAACGAGCAAAAGAAAAATATGTTTAAAGATTTTTTCGATTATATATCAGATATAATGTCTATATTTAGCGTTGGTATGTTTTTCAATTTTGATAACTTTATACAAAATACAGATTATAATTTAATAGGTACACAAATATTTTTAACTGAGGGTGTTGTTCTTGATAAAAAATTTATTAGTAAAGATGATATGGTCGATAATATAGCTAATAGTTTAAAAGATAATGTTGTTATTAATACATCAGATGATTTTGTTAAGGATTATTATATTGTAAAGATTGTAAGTAAACACAACTCTAAGGAATATGTTTTTAATAATAAAAGCCTGTATGATAATGTTGAGCAATCTGATATTGTTTTTATTACAGTTGTTGATGATGAGGTTCATAATATCGGTTTTGCCAAAAGGAGAAACGGTTAATGGAAGTTAAATTGCTGCATTATACTCCGCTATGGGTTTGTGCTTATGCTATCAGAAAATCTAAAAATAGCTATAAGTATAGCGACACAACCGATGCAATGATAAAAAAGAATGAGATCGGTAAAAAAGATTTTGAATTAATTAATAGGGTTGGAAACCAATATAAACACGAATCTGTTCTTGAACATATTGTTTATACATTTGATATTGATGGAATAAGCAGGGCATTATTGCAAGAATTGTCCAGACATAGAATCGCAAGCCTTACCGTCAAGTCAACAAGATACACGCTAAATGAGTTAAGAACCGAACCTCCGTTTATTACCGGAAACGTTGTTGATTTTAAAAGAGCCGCAAAATATTTGGTTTTTGTTGGCGATGAATATATTAATCTACAACAAATAAAACATCTTGAAGATTTAAGATATGCTATTGCTAATGGTGTTGTTAATGATTTGGCAAAATATATTGTACCCGAATCATATAAAACATCTTTAATCTTGACTATTAATATGAGATCGTTGCAAAACTTATTGGATCTAAGAACATCTCCACAAGCACTTAAAGAATTTAAAACTCTTGCTTTGAAAATTTATGAAGTGTTACCGGAAAAACACAAGAAATTAGTAGAACATAAAATACATTGGGAGTAATGATGATTAAAAAATATATATTAGTTGTTTTAATTGTTGTTGGGTTTGTTGTTACATTCTATAAAACGGCTCGATATATTGATAAGTTATATGATTATAAAAAACTCTATTATTTAGAATTGCAATCTGTTGATAGTATGAGTAAGGTAATTATGCTCAAAGATAGCATTTTTATAATTAATGCTAATAAAATAAATGAGTTGCAAAAGAATAACGACACCATTTATAAAGAGTTTAAACGAACTATTAATAAATATAATGCCCTTGAAAATATGTACATTAAAATAAAAGCTCAACGCGATTCTGTTATTAATTTAAACTTTGATATAATAAAAGATACGGTTGTTAGCAATAAATATAATTTTAACACTATGTTTGATTTATTCTCTATTTCTGGAAGCTATGGATGTAATCCACAATTTATTAATGCGGTTTTGAGACAAGAAAAACCATTGGTTCTTAATGTTGGAGTTTACAATAAACAAAATAAATACTATGCAATTATAAAAAGTAATTCAAAACTATTGCAATTTGATTGGGCCTATGTAAATTTCTATGAACCCGAAGGTAATGTTTGGTCAAATATCGAAATAAGTGTTGGTATGCCTGTAAATAGATTTGGAGTAATTGGTGGTGTTTATTATAATGACTTTGGTATTCAATATACTAAATTTGTAAACGATTATAATTTAGCCATTATGTATAAAACGTCTGTAATAAAATTATGGAGAATGATTCGTGAATAAGACTTATACTAAATATGATATAGTTCGTTTGGTTAGTAGAAGAACCGGTATTAAAATAAGTGTTATGTCAAAATTTGTTAGCGCGGTTATTATATCAATAGCAGATCTGTTAAAAGAAATGGGCGACGGTGACCGGCTTGAGATAAGAGGGTTCGGTATATTTACAAAGTATTATTTTTTTCCAAATGGAACACGAAAAAACCCAAAAACAAATGAGCCAATTAAACCAATAGCAAAAATGAAAATTAAATGGACGCCATCAAGAACAATTAGTAAAAAAATGTTTGTATAGGAGGGTTTATGCCGGAAGAAAAGATGGTTGATTATAAAACTATGTATGAACAACTTAAAGAAAAATATGATAAGTTGTTAGAAGAAAATAAAAATTTGGAAAAAGATAACCTTGTGCTCCAATATGAAAAGAGCAAAGCACTCGAAGAATTAAATAGGATTCAAAAACAACTTGTGGCTATTGAAATTAAAAATAAATTTCCAGAATTAATTAAAGATAATAAGGCTTAGGATTTAGCCAAAGCTGATTTTTTCCTGAAACAAATAAAACAAAGTTTTTAGACTTTCCTTCTTTGTAATGTCTTAAAACTTTACAAAAATCAGAATTATTAAAGATGGTAATAATATAAATATTACCATCTTTTTTTATCTGATATTCTGAGTTAATTAATTTGTTAATCTCATTAATTAAATTATGCTTTACCATTAACCCGGATCTCCAACATTTAATGTAAAACTACCACTATACAAATATCCATTTATTTCACAATGAAAATAATATGTATTTGTTGTATCAGTTGTTCCATTTGTATTTAATGTAATCTTGAATATTCCACTTGAATCAGTTAAAGCATAATTTAAATTCGTTAGATTCGGTGAGGATGGTGATACGTTGTTTCCGTTGTTAACCGTTGTTGAAGAATAAAACGGAGGATTAGATGTTAGCATATCACCAAATTGTGAATCAGAAATATACCAATGTATTGCACCCCTTACAGATGAACCTATTCTTGTGTTACTCGAAGAACTATTCATATCCTCGATAATAACTGTAATTACAGGTGTACTTGTACTGGAATTATCAACAGAAATAACTGGCTTTATAATGTCTTTATTAATTATATTGTTGTTTATATTTATATCACCATCAGATTTTATACGCATCCTTTCTGTGCTGTTTGTTCCAAACTTAATATCTTTCTGTTGATATTGCCATATATAAGCATCCAGAGCATCGGTTGTCGCGGCAGAATTGTTTACACCAATCTCAAATGTACTTAACAGATTATCAGAATATATTATCAGAGATGATGTAGCCGATGTATTATAGTTCTTTATAGAAATACCATAATCAGATGAGCTATCATATAAAACATCAAGAACAATGTTAGATGACGGTGATCCGGTGTATCCAACTCTTATTCTTGTATCAACAGTAAGATCGCCGGTCATTTCGCTACCGGATTTCTTTACAAAATCACTCGCCTCGTTTCCGTCCAACAAGTCTGCATTCAAACCAGACCCCGGCCCATCAACATTCTTAATTTTATCAAGAACGTCTTGATCTTCATAGTCTGTAGTTAGAACAAAATCACTACTATTATGCCCATCCAAAAGATCGGCGTCAAGACCGGAACCGGAACCGTCCACATTTTTAATCTTATTTAAAACATCCAGATCTTCATAGTCTGTAGTTAATACAAAGTCAGTGCTGTCGTGTCCATCTAATGTGTCAGCATCTAATCCCGTTACACTTAAATTATCAACGTGTAAATTTGTAAAATATCCATCGTTGAACTTATAACTTGAAGTACCAACCGACCCGGTGTCGTTTGTTGTTGGATAAATATTGCCGTCAATATCTATATTATTAATATAAAATGTTTTCCACCTAAATGAAGATGTTCCAATATCCGTATAATTGTTTGTTAATGGTTTAAAGTAATCAAATTTAATTGTTAAAGAACCGAGCCTACTATCTGATGGGTGTTGACCACCTATTATATTTAACCCATCAGAATCTTTATATATTGTAGTTGTCCATTCAGTTGGATCTGGGTCGGAACCGGCGCCATTTGGATATTCTACAATGGAGTTAATATATATATTTGCATAATTTGTAAAGTAATTCCCGCCACTTAATACTTGTGTCGATTCTACTTTAAACAGACTTAATGTTTTTGAATAGTTATAAATTTGTGATATTTTATATACTCTTAAATCAATTAACGCCTCGCTATAATTAGATATTCCGGTATCTGTTTCGGCATATATTCTTAAAGACGAATGTTGGTCGGTGTTTACGGTGCCAACAACAAGTTCATTGGAATCAGATGACAAATATAAACTTGCCGACCTTAACTCACCACCAGTGATAGTTGCTGTAGATGTAATATTCCCATCAAATGTACTATCACCAATGATGTGGATTTTCCCTTTTATCTCAAGCTCTTCTGTTCCAGAGATCCACTGAAGATAACCGTTCGTGCCATCAAGATAAAAATCCCCGTTGTTGGCCATATATGTTTTCCACGCAGATCCACTATAATAACCAAGGTGGTTTGTGCCGATATATAATCCTTCACCATCCGGTGCATCAACCATATTAATAAACCCATTTTCATCAATCACCGTTCTGTCACCGGCCAACTCCCAATTTCCGGTGCCTATGGTATAACATCCGGCAGATGCAGCAATATATCTTTTATTATTGTCGTCGGTATCTATCCATATATCGCCAATGGATTTTGATGTCGGAATGGTCGGCTGAAAAAACGTTACATTCTTTTCGTCTGCTGTAGATTGTGCGGTGTATGCGTTTAAATAATTATTTCCAATGGAACTATCAGGTTCGGCATACCAACTCAACGTACCATTATTAGCACCATTTGAATCTTCATATCTGTAAATATCAGATGTTAATGGGCCTTTTGATTTATCAATTGGTACGATATAAAAATCTCTGTAACCAAGACTGTTATTAGATGAATCTCTCTTGTCTGCACCAACGAGAACAGTCCATATATCTTGACTCCTTTTATGTACATTATCTTGTATATAGGATAATGTATAATCTTCATTAGTAAAATCTATAATAGTTGTAACATATTCCCAACCGATATTTTTTCCACTATTTCTATTTATAAAATATTTTAATTTTTTATATGAATCACTAATTGCTACCAATCCAAAATAACCGTTATCAAAAGCAACTAACGAACTGTGGGTCGCATTAGTAACCGCATCTATCCAATCGCTCCACCAATTACCGCCAGAATCTATTTTATAGAATCTTGCTGTACGTGCTCCGGTATTGTAATCGTATCTTGTAACAACACAATAAAAATTATCGTTTTTATCTACAGCCGAGCTTTCAATTGTATATGTGTATCTGAACTGGTCTTCGGTGTTCTGCATTATAAAATAAGAGTCGGCTTCAGCCTTGGTAATATATCCGCTCGTTACAACATTCTTACTAAACGTTTCTTGCTCATTGTACCAAGTTATACCATCTTTTGTTTTTAATATAAATAGTTTAATAAAATGATAGGACGAGTGGTCTTGTAGCTGAACGCCTATCCTAACCCAACCACCGGGTTCGTGCGCCAATACTCTGTAATAAGTCCAATACGTTGTTGAGGTTTCACCCTGAAAGAAATCATATCCATCAGTCCAAGTAACACCATTATCAGAACTTCTTGCCATTCTTAAATAGTTTTGTGGCAATCCGTTTCCTTGTCCCATAGCGAATACAAATACATTGTTACCAGATCCTCTTGCTAATTGCGGATAAGCACCACCCATATCAGAGCCGGACATTTGTATATATCCAATATCATAAAGTAGTCGTAAATCATAAGCGTTTGTAGAGCGTCTTATAAAGGCACCGCGATTATGAGAATCACCATCATCAGACAAGGGATCGTATGTCACAAGAATATGCCCGTCGTTTGCAACAAGCATTGATGCTGCGTGATGGTAGTCACTTCCCGTTTTTTCTGGCCCAATTGTAACAGGATAAACATCTTTAACATAAGACTTGTTATACGTTCCATCACCGAGCTCTATGGTGTATGATGTTACCCCGGTTATAATAGAATCAGAACCGTTTACATCTAATGTATATTCTTCAGAAGAGTTTAATGAACTTGTTGTTTGGCTTACCTTACCACCACCGGAAACCACTTGTTGAAAAGTGCCTCTCGATATAGACCCATTACCATCCCAAGTCCAATATTTTGCTTTGTGTGATATTTCTTTTGCTTCTTTTGCTGTTAATAGATAATTAAAAAACGATTCTTCATATATTATTCCATTATAATATCCCAAATAAGAATGGCCTATTTCTAAATTATTAGTTCCACCACTAATATTTACTCCGGTATTCCAAGTACCGATGCTTGTCTGGTCTTCATATACCGTAAATGTTGTAGAGTCCGCATCATATGTAACAACTATTGTGTGCGTATTTCCATCTCTTAAATCATTTGTTCCAAACGAATGAGAATAGTTGGTTGACCCATCACCAACATCCATATAAATTTTTCCGCCATTTAAATATAACGAATATCCTTTTGATGTTGATGAATCCATATATGTAAATAACGGATGATAGGTACTTGTATCAGATGTCTGAAACACAACAGAAAAAGAAAATTGGTTATCAATATAAACACCATTGTTGTTTGTGGACGACTCACTAAGCGCATCATCTGTTCCATCAAATACAAGTCCGTGTCCGTCTTTATATAACGGACTATCGGCTGTTAGCTTTGTGGATACATCGAATCCAGAGCTTGCTGTTAGTGTGTGCCCGTTTCCGGTTGTATCTTCTAATACATTTGAATGATATGTATCATCAAATATCCAATCAGCCAACACACCAACCTTGCGAACCTCTACATATTTAATATAAATAGCATCGGTGCCGTTACCTGTAAATGTATCAGCACCACCTTTTGTCGGTACAACGTGAATATACAATCCGCTACTATTATATGTACCTATACAATCTAATTGAACCCAAGTATCAGTAACGCCAGATGTACTATAAGTACCTGATATTATTTGATGAAAATTATCAAGTTTTACACCATCAACATCTGTGTTTCCAGAAGGAATGTAAACTTTTATTTTATAATGTATTTTATCGCCATCATTGATTCCCGATGAATACAAACTCTTTGTTGCATAATGAACTACATTGCTTGTTGTGTTAACAACAAATTTTAACGTGTCATCTTCTCCACCAATGCCATCAGTATTACCATATCTGTATCCGTTTTTTGGCACCCAACCATCAGTTCCACCGGAAAAATCAGACGTATAGTTTGTAG
>Ga0256914_1002205_pt1 | contig 16495 bp, 12 predicted proteins | sample HulkmetaG_FD_191571 | JGI IMG/M metagenome (GOLD analysis project Ga0256914, IMG submission 191571) | Hydrothermal chimney microbial communities from Main Endeavour vent field at the Juan de Fuca Ridge, Pacific Ocean - Hulk | ecosystem: Environmental > Aquatic > Marine > Hydrothermal vents ... | reverse complement strand
CGTTTCTTTATTTCTTCAATTTTACTTTTTTTTTGTTCTTGGGTAATATCATTTGAAATAATATTACCATTATCATCTATTACATATTCTCTTAAATCTATATCTGTCACAATAGCCACTGGAATATCTAAAAAAAGTTCCTCTTTTCGTAAATATATTCTTGAATAATGCAAAAATGCAGTATTACCAATATTAACAATTGAAATACCTGATTCTGTTAAATCTTTATCAATTACCCCCTGCTTTTTTAATTTTCTTGCAAGTGCAGGCAATAAAATTTCTTCTGACCAACCTTCAACAAAAATTACACCTTTTGCAAAGAATAAATTTGCTTTGGTGGTATCCAAAAACCGTTCTAAAAATTTGTAGTCTTTTTCATCTAATTCCGTGTATTCATTCCCTAGTGGGAATACATAGTTATTAGTGCACAATATAAGATTTTCCAATTTTACTTTCGAGCCGAGATTAGGACTGTGAGTTGTTAAAATTAATTGAATATTTTTTTCTTTTTGCAGAGATTCAATGATTTGCATTTGTGCTTGTGGGTGAATATGAGCTTCCAATTCTTCAATCAATCCAAGTCTTATTCCATTCCAATTTTTCTTTTGCAAATGAACTAATTCGACAGCCATAAATAGTCTATTAAGCGTTCCTAATCCTGGATTAATTTCATCTTTTATTGTTAATTCAAGTTTTTCTAAAATACTTTTAAGATTCCCTTCTGTAACAGTGAAATTTGATTCCTTTTCATTACTATAAAAGGAGTGAATGAATTTATCAATTTCGTTTTTTAACTCTTTCCCTTTTTGACATTCAGATTCCGATTCATTTTCGTGTTCAAAGTATTCCTCTACTGATTTGTTAAACGTTTCAAATTGCTTAACTAGTATATGGTCTTCATTTTTTCCCTTAAACGCCTCATGCCCCATTAATATTTGAGACAATCTTGAATTTCTACGAGGCACTAATTCTCCATATGCATCTCGCAATGGTTTTAAATAAGTTACTTTTAAATATTCTCGAGCTTCTGCTGTTAACGGATAACCAGTTTCATCAACTCCTGCTCTAACATCGGCTGGATAAATATATGGATCCTCAATTTTTCTCCTTACATCATAAATTAATCTCAAATATGGTTTAGCATGTTTTCCACTACCTTCCCAGCCTAACCATTCTGTGAAGTTTTTAGCTTCATTATCTAATAAATCAATAAATTTTAATTCAATGCGTAATCTATCTTGATTAGCAAAGAAATCTTCTTGAGTGATTCTCAGCTTTTCATAACTATGTGTTTTTAATACTAGTTTAATAGCATCAATTATCGCTGTTTTACCAGTGTCATTCTCTCCGATGAAAACATTTAGACCATTGGTGAAATTCAAATCTAAATCTGGTTTTTCTAAATCAAACTGACCTTCTTTTCCAAATTTTCTAAAATTCCAAAGTTTAATATTTGATAAATACATATTATATTCCCCAATGTATTTTCGATACAACTAAATAAACTAATTTTATATATCTTTGCTTCAAGTAGTTTGTTTTTAGGAATTTATTGAATATGTGAGAAGTGAAGTTAGCTTGAATCATAGTTACCAATATAGTTAATTGTGGTATTGTGTTTATCTTTAACAACAGTTTATCAGATTCTAATTTCACATGTTAATTATAGGTGATAATTTCAATTTTTGAAGTATTAATTAATTGTCATGAAAGAGGTATTTATGAAGTGTTATTTTTAGCTAATGGTTTTTAATCTCAACAACAAGCCTATAATTAAGATGCTCAAAGTATACAGTTTGTGCAATCTAATCCATGAATTCTAAAACTTAGTTATCTAACCCCCTCAATTCAACAATGTCTCAATCTCCTCATGCACTGCATTGTAATTTCCATCTTTTGGTATTAGTGTCCATGCACCACCATAATTACTTCTATCAACAGGAACAGTCAAATAATTACTTGTATCTAAACTTATTTGCTTTACAGATATATTATTGTAATTTTTCATTACATCAAACAACACTTCTGTATCAGCAAGTGTAAAATCAGTATATATTTTTTGTGTTGCTAAATTGTACAAAACTTTTGCAGTTTTAGGATTAAATAAATTATCAGGCTTAAAAAAGTCTTTTACCCACGCTCTCATAACCTGTTGTTGTCTTGTTCCTCGGGCATAATCACTACCTTCTCCGTTTGTACCTTTTCTTGATCTAACATACTGCAAGGCTCTTTCACCATCCATAACTTGAGTTCCAGCTTTAAATTCCACCGTAATTGTATTAGACTTACCTGCTCTATCATTTGGATATGATTTATCAACAAATGCTCTAGGAACATTAACAGTTACCCCATTTACAGCATCTACAGCCCACACAAACGCATCAAAATCTGTTCTTATTATTCTATCTGGTCGTTGCCCAGTAATTTTTTGTATTTCATCTTTCATAGCTTCAGGGCCTTTTAAATTATAAACAGCATTAATTTTGTAACTACCTGCCCATACATCTCTCGGAATATGAGTAATTACAGCTTTTGTTCTATCAGGTGATAAAGTGATTAATTGTATAACATCGGTTCGCCAATGTTTTTGTTCACCATATCTTTTATCAATTCCCAAAACTAGAATATTAAAAGGTTTTGTTTTATCATCAGGTTTGTTTGGGGTTTTACTATTAGCAACCATTTTCTTTTTTTCAGCATCTTCTTTTGCTTTCAGTTTTGCCATTTCTTCTTCACTTAATTCCTTAATACCCTCATATTCAGTATCATCATTCGTTTTTGCATGCACAGTAGATTTTTTATTTTCTTCTTTGTGGAAATTATCCGATGTTACTACAACTTCACTATTTGCGTATTTATACGCACCAACACCTACACCGACAAAAAATAATATAAATAGAAATCCAATAAAGAGTTTGTTTGTAAATATGGCAGGCATAATTGTATAGTTATATTCTATCAGAAAAATGGTCCAGGGGGTAGGATTCGAACCTACGTAGGGATAAACCCGTCAGATTTACAGTCTGATGCGATTGACCACTCCGCCACCCCTGGATATTTGATTACAGTATTGTTGTAATCACTAATTGAAAATTATACATTAAATTAAAAAATCTGCCAAAGACTTAATATATCTATAAATAGTGCCTTAAATATAGTAAAAACTAGTATTTTACATTTGGTAAATAGTTCTCTAACATTACATAGTGAATTTAAGTAAAATACTTGGTAATATTGCAGTAGTTATATGCAATTATAAATATTAGGAATTTATATTAGTTTATGTCAAACAGAGTAATACACAGGGCAATTAAAGTAAAAAAAGCCCCAAAAAAAAGAAAAACAACTTTTGGTGAAAAGATACTTTATGTACTAGCTGTACTTTCTGGATTTGGTACACTTGCAGTTCTTATCGGTTCTGTTAGCTTGATTATTATATTTACGGTATTTTCTAGCACTTTACCTTCCCCTACCCGTTTAACACATAGAGATATTGCACAATCAACCAAAATTTATGATAGAAACGATACTCTTTTATATTCAGTTTATGACGAAAAAAACAGAACACTTGTAAAAATAGATGAAGTATCACCATATGTTTTACAAGCGACACTTGCAGCTGAAGATGCGGAATTTTATAAACATGAAGGTATTGATCCGCTTGGTATTGCAAGAAGTGTTTTTATAACTTTAACCCGTCAAGGAAAACAGGGGGGATCAACAATAACACAACAAGTTGCTAAAAATGCCCTTTTAACTTCCGAAAGAACAATAAAAAGAAAAATTAAAGATATGGTGTTAGCACTACAAATTGAAAAAGCATATACAAAAGATGAAATTTTACAGATGTATATAAATGAAGTTCCTTATGGTGGTGCAACGTGGGGTATAGAAGCTGCCGCAAAAACATATTTTAACAAAAGTGCAAAAGACTTAACTTTGGCGGAAGCCGCGCTTTTAGCAGGTTTGCCACAAGCACCAACTAGATATTCCCCATTTAATAATCCTGATGCAGCAAAAGCAAGACAAAAGCATGTTCTATGGTTAATGAGAAATCGTGGTTGGATAGATAGAGATGGACAACATAAATATTTATCAGAAGAAGAATACCAAAATGCATTAAACGAACCTTTAACCTATGCTAAATTTAGAGGAACTATAAAAGCACCTCACTTTGTAATGTATGTTCTTTCAATCTTAAGAGAAAAATTTGGAAACGATATGGTGGATAATGGTGGATTAAGTGTGAAAACATCATTAGATTTACCACTTCAAGAAGAATATCAAAAATATGTTGCTGATGAAGTTAATAATGCTCAAACTAAAAAATATGGATTTACAAATGCCGGGTTAGTTGCAATAGATCCGCAAACAGGCCAAATTTTAGCAATGGTTGGTTCAAAAGATTATTTTGCCGATGATATTGATGGACAATTTAATGTTACAACAGGTTTAAGACAACCTGGTTCAACATTAAAGCCAATTACCTATTTAACAGGGTTTACAAAGGGTTATACAGCATCAACTGTACTATTTGATGTACCGACAGAATTCCCAACAGGTCCAAATCAAAAACCATATAAACCTAAAAACTATGGTGGTTGGGGTTTTAGAGGTCCGCTTCAAGTAAGATATGCATTGCAAAACTCTGTAAATGTAACTGCTGTTAAAATGTTAGATTTAGTGGGAATTCAAAACATGGTAAATTTAGCAAACGATTTGGGTATTGAATCACTAAAGTATGACCCCGCAAAAATCGGTTTATCAATAACACTTGGTGGTGGTGAAGTTAAATTATTAGATTTAGTACATGGATACGCATCACTGGCTGCTGGTGGTAAATACCGTGATTTATCTCCTGTTTTAGAGGTTAAGACTTCAGATAATAAAGTTTTGTACAAACAATATAACAATGATGGAAGACAAGTAGTTGATAATAAATTAGTTTGGATATTAACAAATATACTTTCAGATAACCAAGCAAGAGCAGCCGCTTTTGGAACAAGATCTCAACTTTATATTCCCAAAAATAAAGTTGCTGTAAAAACAGGTACTTCGAATGATTTAAAAGATAACTGGACAGTTGGTTTTACAAAAGATATTGCTATTGGAGTTTGGGTTGGTAATAACGATGGTACCGCAATGAATTCCAGAGTTACATCTGGTTTAACTGGTGCTTCTACAATTTGGAACAAAGCTATGACATCGTGGGTAGAAAAACACCCTAACAAAGAATTTCCAAGGCCAGATGGTATTGTAGATGAGTGGGTTGGAAAATTGTCAGGTATGGTTCCTTACGAAGACAAAGAAGAACGAAGAATTGAATATTTTGTAAAAGGTACTGAACCAAAGGCAAAATCACCATGGTTTAAGCGTGTTAAAGTTTGTAAAGATGGTAAAATTAAAGATAAGTTATATATAGAATACAAAGCACAAAAAGAAGAATGGCAACCTTATTTAGAAGCATGGATAGAAAATAAATACAAAGATGATAAAGATGAATTATATAAATATATGGGTCCAGATTACGAAAAAGAACATAATCCAGACAGGTTTGATTTAGACAATTGTGATGATGACGATGACGATTAAAAAATAAAAGATTTTAGTTAGAAAAATATGTTACTAGACACATATCAATTTAGTTATTTGATATACACATTACTCCTACTGCTAATATGGAGTGTCTTATTTATTTCAAATAAAAGTTATAGAAAAGAATCTTTAGCTGTTGGATTATTGTTTGGGATTGCTGGTATTATAGTCGCAGGAATTTATGTTGTAGATTGGTGGAATCCAATAACGGTTTTTGGTAAATCAACTGGTATTGAAGATTTTATCTTTAGCTTTTCTATCGGTGGAATCGGTTCAATTATATATAGCGTAATTTTTAACAAAAAAATAATTAAAAAAGATAAAAGGTTTGATTTATATAAGAACAAAAAGTTTATTTTAACTGCTATTGTTTTGGCTTTTGTGTTTTTTGTTAGTTTTTATTTATTAAGTATCGATTCTTTTTTGTCTTCGTTATTGGGTTTTACGGTGGTTATAAGTTATATGTTATATCGCCGCAAAGACCTAACAAAAAATGCGTTAATCTCTGGAGTACTTTTATCCTTAGTTACTATTATTCCATATATTGTTATAGAATTTATAACTCCAGGTTGGGTAGAAAATACTTGGTATTTTAATTTTACATATTTACCTAGAATATCAATATTTCATGATCCAATAGAAGACATAATTTGGTTTATGTTTGCAGGTGCATTTACATCAACTTGGTACAAATATTGGCGTGAAGTATATTTTGTATAAGTGCATTTATGAATCAGTTTATTTTTAACGACTATCAATTTAGCTATTTTATAGGTGTATTACCTCTTATTGCCATTTGGTTATTAATCTTTTTATTACGAAAAGATTTAAGAAAAGAAATGTTATCAATATCAATTATGTTTGGTATTGCAGGTTTACTATCTGAACCAATTTACGCATACGACTGGTGGAAGCCTCTCACAATAACAAATACTACTATCGGGATTGAAGATTTTCTTTTTGGTTTTACGGTTGCCGGTATATCATCATCTATATATTTATTCTTAACTAAAAAGAAACTCGTTGGACATAGAAAGTTTTTAGTATTTCATGAAAAGGAATATATGGGAAAGAATAAATTCAGATTTTGGGCGGAAGCGTTATCAATTGCTACACTATTTTTTGTTAGTTTTTTTGTTTTAAAACTCCATTCGTTCTGGGCGTCTTTAATTGCAATATTAATTCCCACATTTTATATATGGTATAAAAGGCCAGATTTAATTTTGGATTCGTTGTTGTCAGGATTCATAATAGTTTTAGTGGCTATTGTAGGTTCTTTTTGGTTTTCAGAACTAATAACACCAGGATGGGTAGATCATACTTGGTTGTGGGATAACTTAAGTGGATATGTAATTGCCAAAGCACCGTTAGAAGATATTATTTGGTTTTTTATTACTGGATTACTTATTGCACCATATTACGCCTATTGGCAAGATTTAGACATTAAATCGAATAGTAAACATTGGTGGAAAAGGTTGAAATTTTAAGTATAAATCTATTGCCTTAATTCTATTCCTTCTTTTGATAAACTTTTTAAGATGCTTTCTTTAATATTATCAACCAGTTCTTGTGTTAGGTTATGATTTTCATCTTCAAAGGTGATTTTAAATGTTACAGATTTCTTATCATTTGGAATTTGATTGCCTTCATATACATCTGTGATTTCCACATCAGAAATATAATCACTAGATTTATGTAAAGTTTCTACAATTACACCAGTTCTTTGTGATTTATTCATTACAAGCGCTAGTTCTTCAACAATTCTTTGTGGAATTTTTGTTTTTATATCATAATGTGGAATATCATGAATATCTACAAAAGGTACTATGTTTTCAACAAAAAACACATACCCATCGACATATAATTCAGCAATTAAAGTTCCGTCGTATAGATATACCAACTTGTCAATTTCCTCTTTTACTTTAAGCTTTTCATTATTATTTAACCCAAGTTGATGAATTACCGACAAAAAATCGCCTTTTACTTTTTTATATTCATAACCGCTATATAATGTTGATACCCTTTCTTCTTCTATATACTTACCTTTCTTTTCTTCAAAATACGCTTTGCCAACCTCAAATACACCTACTTTTTCAATTTGTGATTTCTTGTAATTTTCCACAACTTCTTGCAATGTTTCTCTTATACTCATTCTTAATGCATTTAGTTCTTTATTTAACGGGTTCTCAATTTTTATTTGCTTTTGTTTATTTGTATAAGTAACAAAAGGTAAAGTTATATATTCATTAAGTCCTAAACTTGTTAATATTTCCCTAAATTTATCTTGTAACTGAATTCTCACAGGCGTTGAATAACCAGTTGGTGAACTTGTAATTGGTTGCATGGGAATTCTATCGTACCCCCACAGTCTCATAACCTCTTCAACCAAATCTGCTTCATAATTTATGTCAGTTCTATGCATTGGAACTTTAACTTGTAGTTGATTACCAATGCCGATTGCGTCTTTTTGATCAATTATTTCAAACTCAAGCCTTTCAAGTAACGATATAATTTCATCTTTATCTAAATCTACGCCACCAAGTCTTTGAACTTCGTTTGTGTTAAATTCAACAATTACAGGTTCATATCTATTTTCATAATAATCTTCTATTTTTATAATTTCGCCTTCGCATAATTCTTCAATTAAATATAATGCTCTTTTAATTGCTATTTCTACCATTGCTGGATTCAAAAACTTTTCATGTCTTGTAGATGCGTCTGTTCTTATAGAGTGTCTAATAGAAGTTCGCCTTATAAAAGATTGCTCATAAGTTGCAGATTCTAATATTATATGTTTAGTTTTGTTATCTATTCCTGAATTTGAACTACCAATTATACCTGCAATGGCTACTGGTTTTTCAGCATCACAAACCACTAAATCTTCTGTTGTTAAGTTAAGTTCAGTACCTTGCCATGTAACAAAATTTTCACCTTGTTTAGCCCTTCTTAAAACAATAGTTGCGCTCTCATTATTTCTTTGTAATTTTCTATAATCCATTGCGTGAAGTGGAGTTCCGTATTCTAGCATTACATAATTTGTTATATCCACAAGATTGTTTATAGGTGGAATTCCATATGCTTCTAAATCCCTTTTTAACCAATCGGGTGATTCTTTTATCTTTAATCCGTTTATTTCAACAGTACAAAATCTTTTAACAATATCAGGTGCATTTACTTGTAAATTATTCTCAGGGGTACCCCATTCTACGCCGAATTTTTCTTTTTGAGGTGGAAGTTTAATCTTTTTGTTTATATAAGCCGCATATTCTCTAGCAATACCTATAACTGCATAACTGTCAGGTCTATTTTGTCTTGTTTCAAGATCAACTACTTTTTGCCCTGCTACTTCTTCAATTGGGCCATCTTGCATAAATTCAAGCTTAGTCATTATGTCGCCAAACTCTTCAGGTGTATGTTCCAATTTTATGTATTTTTGTAACCAGTCTAATGGTATTCTCATATTTATTTTAATTAATTTACTTTATTTTTTATTAATTTTTGTCTCAGTTTTTGTTTTCACAACAAAAGCCTTCTATCACCCGGCACAACGTCGTAATATGTATTAAACTATTCGTACCTAATACTTCCATTAAATAGTGTTCTAATGTCGTCAATGCCAAATCTAGACATTACAACACGATCTAATCCCCAACCAAATGCAAAACCAGAATATTCTTTTGGATTAATTCCTGTTTTTCTAAGTGTTTCTGGGTGAATCATTCCCCCACCAGCAATTTCTATCCAACCTCTGTATTTACAGACTTCACAACCTTTTCCACCACAAAAAGAACATAATATATCAGGGCTTAAACCAGGTTCAACTTCTGGATAATATTTTGCTCTAAATCTAATTTTAATGTCATCACCTAATATAAATTGAAGTGCTTTTGTAAACATCCATTTTAGATTTCCCATTGTTACATTCTTATCTACATATACACCTTGAAATTGATGAAAAACAGAACTGTTTGTTCTGTTATTTGTTTCATTTCTAAAGACCTTTCCGCCAACTACAAACCTTATCGGGGGCTCATTTTCTTCTAAAACGCGAGCTTCTATACTAGATGTTTGAGTTCTTAATAAAACTTCAGGTTCCATTATGTAAAGAGTATCTTGCAACTCTCTTGCTGGATGATCTTTTGGTACACCCATAACCTCAAAATTATGATAATCGTCTTCTATTTCTGGACCGTCATATACAGAAAATCCGTAATAGTGAAAAAATTGGTAAACTTGATTTAGTACATAATTAATAGGATGCAAATGCCCAACAGGAGTTTTGTTTGTTGGAACTGTTAAATCAATTTCAGTAGATATTTTATCTGCGGTTTTGTTTCTTAATTCGTTAATATCAGCGAGAATTGATTTTTTAAGTTTGTTAATTTCTCTAGCAAATTGGATCTTTTGGTCTTTGTCCAATTTTACTATGTCTTTAAGAAGCTTGTTGATTTCCCCTTTTTTACCTAAATAAGTAATATGAAGTGTATCTGGGTCTAACTCAGAAATCTGTTTTTTATATCTTTCATTTAACCTTTTCAATCTTTCAGGAATGTTATTTTGTTCCATATTCTACTATTATAGCAAACTATTTAATAGTTGCTTATCCAGATTTTAGTGGTAATAATTTCAGAAGTTAAAAATCTTTATGATTGCATAACTTTCTCTACGACCACATTAAAGGTTTCTGGATAGCTAACTGCTAATTCAGAAAGAATTTTTCGGTCGAGGGAAATATTACTTGCACTTAATTTATGCATGAAAGTTGAATAGTTCGTGTTGTGTAACTTTAGCGCTGCGTTTAATCTCATAATCCAAAGCTTTTTCATATCTCTTTTTTTAAGCTTTCTGCCTGCAAAGGCATGCTCACCAGCTCTTATATATGCTTCATTAGCCCTTTTATATAACTTACTTCTAGTTAAATAATAACCTTTTGTGGCCTTTAAGACTTTTTTATGTTTTTTTCGTCTTACGACTCCTGTTTTTACTCTTGCCATAATAATTTATATAATTACTTCGACTTATAATACTATGAATTGTATTATTTAACAATCATTTTTTTCACTTTTTTAGAAAAAGATTTTGATGCTTCCGATTCTCTCTTTTTTCTATATTTAGCTGTTTTGCTATCATTTCTTTTTAAATGGGAAATGTTAGTAGCTTTTTTTAATACCTTTCCTTTTTTAGTGATTTTAAATCTTTTTGTTACAATTTTTCTTGTTTTTGCTTTTTGCTTTGCCATAATGTGTTTACATTAGCTATAACTTAAGAATTTGTATTCTAAAGTTTAGCTTACGCGGAAGTTTTAATAGGCATTAATGTCATACTCATATTTCTGCCCATAAGTTTTGCTGGTTTATCTATTTTAGATACATCAGCTAATTCCGCTTCAATTATTTTTAATTTCTTAGCACCCAATTCAGGATACATAATTTCGCGACCTTTGAATTTTACAGTATATTTTACCATATGACCAGCCTCTAAAAATTCCCTACCCCTTCTTATTCTTAAGTTTAAATCTCCTTCACTAATTTTAGGTGATAACTTAAATTCCTTTAAATCAGTTTTCTTAGATTTAGATTTCTTTTCTTTTGCCTTTTGTTCGTAAATATACTTGTTATAATCAAGAATTTTACAAACAGGCGGTTTTGCTGATCCTGAAACTTCAACCAAATCTAACCCTTGTTCATTTGCTAACTTTATAGCTTCTTGAGTATTCATTACACCTAAGTTTTCACCATTAGAACCAATTACTCTTACCTCTTGTGCTTTGATTTGGTTGTTCTTATTATATTTTTTTATCGTTAATATACTTTGCTGTTGTTATAAACAAGGGTCTTATTTATACAACAACAAAATTCAAACACTAATTAACTGGGCGTTGAAATTGTGAAACAATTTCAACGCCTAAATTCTACTCTAAATCTAATTTTCTTTCAAGAATAAGGTTTTCAAGTTTATTTATAAATTCATCTAAATCAATCATATTATTTTGATTTCCATTTCTATCCCTTACGGAAATTTTACCTGCCTCTTGCTCTTTACCGCCAACAATTATCATATATGGAATTTTCATTTCTTGTGCTTTTCTAATCTTATTACCCATTGTTTCGTCTCTATCGTCAATTTCTGCTCTGATATTTTTTTCTTTAAATTTAGATTCAATTTCATTTGCATATTCATTAAACTTTTCTGAAATAGGAATTATTTCTACTTGAACAGGTGCCAACCACACAGGAAAAGCCCCAGCAAAGTGTTCTATTAAAAATGCAACAATTCTTTCAATAGCACCGATTGATGATCTATGAACTACAATAGATTCTCTATCTTTTCCATCTTTATCAATATAAGTTAAATTGAAGCGCTTTGGCATAACAAAGTCGTATTGTACTGTAAATGCCGTATCTTCTTTTCCGTTGGCATTTTTCATTTGTATATCAATTTTTGGTCCATAAAAAGCAGCTTCATTTTCCGCTTCTATAAAATCGGCATTTCTTTTTATTAAAATGTTTCTTAAAATATCTTCTGCTGTATCCCAGGCTTTATCATCTTTGTAATATTTTTTATCATCATTTCTATCACCTAACGATAATCTATACCAATAATCTTCCCCCATTTTTAGTCCAAATGTATTAGAAACAAATTCTATTAAATCCAATGCTCCTTCGATTTCCTGCCCAGCTTGTTCTGCATCAGCACATATTATATGTGCGTCAGCTAAACAAAAACTTCTAACTCTTATCAAGCCGGTAAGCTCTCCTGATTGTTCGTATCTATATAATTTAGCCAGTTCTGCAATCCTCATTGGTAACTCTCTGTAGCTTCTTTGTTTGCTTAAGTACAACTCAAAATGATGAGGGCATGTCATAGGTCTTAACATAAATTCTTCATCATCTATTTTAAGTGGCGGATACATTGAGTCTTTATAATATGGGTAATGCCCAGATTTCTTATATAAATCTACCTTTGCCAGTTCGGGAGTATAAACATGTTTATATCCTCTTTTTATTTCTTCATTTACAATAAAATTTTCTAATTCTCTTCTTATAATAGATCCTTTTTCTGTCCATAAAGGAAGCCCTTTTCCTACTGTTTCAGAAAATACAAACAAATCTAAATCTTTACCAATTTTTCTATGATCCCTCTTTTTTGCTTCTTCTAGCATATGTAAATACTCATCTAATTCTTCTTGCGTCTCAAAAGCAATTCCATAAATTCTTGTTAGCATCTTATTCTTTTCATCACCTCGCCAATATGCACCAGCAATAGATAGTAATTTTACAACACCTATTTCACCAGTAGAATTAACATGTGGTCCAGAACATAAATCTACAAATTCCTCATCAGTATCTTTACCAATATAATAAACTGAAGCTTCTTCACCTTTTTCTTCTATTTCGTCAAGCCATTCTTGTTTGTAAGGATTGGCTTTAAACATTTCACGAGCTTTTTCAATTGATATAACTTCTTTTGTTATTGGCAAATCTAAATCAATAATTCTTTTCATTTCTGCTTCAATCTTTTCAAAATCCTCGTCTGAAACCTTACTATCATCAAGCAATTCAAAATCAAAATAAAATCCATCATCAGTTGCGGGTCCCATTGCCATGTGAAATTTATATCCAAGGTTGCGCATAGACATAGTTAAAACATGTTCAGCACTATGTCTCATTTTAAATAAATTTTCTTTGTTTTGGTTTTCGCTTTTATTATTTTTCATTTTTATATGTAAAACTATTTAAAATTGGCAAGAGAGTTGATAAATTCATTAAAAATTTCCCCCAAAAGGGGTTGTAGTTGTAGTATAAAACTTTACAGATAAGAGATTTGATACAATCATTATTTATATAATACTACTTCAACTAAATTTTTCTATGGGGAATTCAGTCGTTTTTTCTACTTCTAATATAAAACAATTTAGTAGTTTCAATTATGGATAAACTAATTATTCCAGATGCTAACAAAAATAGCCAATCATATATGCCTAATGGTATTGTGTGTAGTAAAGTATTAAAGAATGGAATATATACGGCAACCAAATATGATAGCAATACAATAACAGATGAAGCAAGTAACCACTTATTAGAAAGTAAGTTTATATTCCAAATACTTTTACCTAAATCTTTATATGCGTAAATTACAAACGCTGTGTCTAAACTCATTGTTCCAAATATTAAGGTTCTAATGTGTGTCATATCCAAATGCATAACTTCAAGCATGTACCAAAACGCTGCCAGTGTTAGAAATTCGTCTAGTAATCCTGTGCCAAAAATTAGCATTTTCATTTCTTTATTTAATAATGGTGTATTTTTGGACTCTGGTTTTCGTTTCATTACGCCCTTTTCTTTTGGCTCAAAAGCATACGCAATACTAGGTACAGAATCTTCTACTAAGTTATTCCATAAAATTTGTACAGGTAATACTGGTAATGGCCAGCCAAGTATAATATTAGAGATTCCTATGATAATTACAGAACTAAATGCATCTGCCAAAATGTATGCTATTGATTTCCTTAAGTTATCTACAATTACCCTACCCTGTTCTACTGCGTTTACAATAACGGCAAAACTGTCATTTAATAAAACCAAGTCTGAGGATTCCTTTGCGACTTCGGTACCTGACCCTAACGCTACTCCAATATCAGCTTTTTTAATTGCAGGTGCATCATTAACACCATCTCCTACCATTGCAACAACAAATCCTTGTTTTTGAAGTGTTTTAACAATTCGCATTTTGTGATCTGGTTCTGCTCTAGCACACAGTTTCAAGTTTTCTAATACCTTTTCAAATTCCTTATCGCTTAATTTATCAATATCCCTGCCCTCAATATATTCGCCCTCTTTTACAATAATACCTGCATCTTTTGCAATTGCTCTTGCTGTTAGTTCATGGTCGCCTGTAATTATAATAGGTCTAATTCCCGCGCTAGTTGTCTTTTTAATTGCCGATTTTATACCTTGTCGCAAAGGATCTATTAGCCCAAGCAAACCTATAAATTCCATTTTATAAACCTGATTTGTCAAATTATTTTTGGTTATTTTTTCTGGATTTTTAACTATTCTTTTTGCAATTCCAATCGTTCTTAACCCATTCATCATCATTTCTTTGTAATGAGTTTCCCATTTATGATTAGTGGAATTTAGAGTTCGTTCTAATATTCTTTCTGGTGCACCAATTACAAATATATAATGTTCATTTGTTTTTTTGTCTCTAACAAGTTTTGTGATAAATTTTAATTTTGAATCAAAAGGTGTTTCTAGAATAGTTTCATAATTATTTTCTATCGTGTTTTTAACAAAACCTAATTTATATGCACCTTCTACTATTGCTCTACCAGTTGATGTTCCAATTAACTTTAACTTTCCATGTTTTAGACTGTCATCTTCAATTTCGGCTTCACTTGTGATTGTTGCTACTGTAAACAGTTCTTTTAAATCATTATTTCTTGCTTTATATTTAACAAGTTCCATTACACCTTTTGTTAAAGTTCGAGTTTTATCAAAACAAATAACAGATGTAGACCCTAATGTCTCAACAGATTGAAGCTTTCTTACAAGTCCTTTTTTATGTAAGATTCTTTCCATTCCTATTGCAAGTACAAGTGTCATTACAATTGGTAAAGACTCTGGAATTCCTCCTACTGCTATTGCTACGCCTGCTTCAAAAATTGCAATCGGATTATCGCCTCTAAATAACCCACCAATAAATATAAAAAATGCAGCACCCCCTATAATGATTGCAATTTCTTTACTTAATTTATCTAACCTTTCTTGTAATGGAGATTTTTCTTCTTTCGTGTTTTGAACAAAATCTACTATTTTACCTGTTTCTGTATGAACCCCTGTTGCAACAACAACTGCAAGTCCTTTACCGCTTTCTACAAGGGAACCCATATAAATCATGTTTCTTCTATCAGCAAGCGAGGTATCTAAATCCACCTTTTTTATGTCTTTTAATGAAGCAATTGATTCACCTGTTAATACAGCCTCAGATACTCTCAAGTCTTCCGCTTCAATTAATCGTGCATCAGCAGGAACCTTATCCCCTGCTGATACTTCAATAATGTCTCCGGGAACTAATTCTGCTTCTCTAACAATTTTTTTCTTTCCATCTCTAATAACAGTAACTTGTACATCCAAAATACTTTTAAGTTCGTTCATTATATTTACAGTTTTCTTTTCTTCCCAAAATCCAAAAATTGCATTAACAATTACAGCTAGAAAAATTACCATCGCGTCTAATTTCTCATGCATTAAAAATGTAATAACACCAGCACCAATCAATATGTAAACAAGAAGACTGTTAAATTGCGATAAAAAGATGTTTAAATTACTTCTACCTTTACTTTCAGGAAGCTTATTTAAGCCGTATTTTTGTTGTCGAAGCTTTACTTCTGTTTCGGTAAGCCCTTTTTTGGAAGTATTAAGAGAGGCTAAAACATTTTCAACAGATAACGCGTGCCAATTAGATTTCATTATTTCTGGTTTCCTGCCCTGTTAAAATATTATCTCATAGATACTTGCTTAATTCATCATCATCTTCAAATTCTTTTAGTAATTTCTTAAGGTTTTTTAGTGAATGGTTTTTGGTTATTAGCAACACATCTTTTGTATTTACAATTAAAACTTCATCCAAATCTAATCCTACAATCATTTTTTTGTCTTCTTCATTAAAAATCATACTGTCACTAGAATTTGAAAACAAACCTTTTCCTTTAATATAATTTTCTCTGCCGGGAGCAAAATGCTTTTTTAATGCATAAAGAGATCCGGGATCTTCCCAACCCATATCACTAATAATCATACCTGCATCATCTTTAGGTATATGATACCCAATTGCTTCATCAAAAGAAATTGATTCAATTGTTGGGTATACATTTTCAATAACCTCACTTTCCTATCTG
>Ga0256914_1002204_pt1 | contig 16501 bp, 16 predicted proteins | sample HulkmetaG_FD_191571 | JGI IMG/M metagenome (GOLD analysis project Ga0256914, IMG submission 191571) | Hydrothermal chimney microbial communities from Main Endeavour vent field at the Juan de Fuca Ridge, Pacific Ocean - Hulk | ecosystem: Environmental > Aquatic > Marine > Hydrothermal vents ... | reverse complement strand
TAACTATCACCTCTGCATCTACAAGATTTACAGAGGTATCCCTATTACGTCTCTCCTCGATAATTTGAATATCAGTCTCTCTATCCTCATCAAGAACCTTCTCTTCTATCAACTCACCAACCCTAGAACTATCCGGAGAAAGAGCCTTAAACACCCCTTGCCTAACAGTACTCATCTGAGGTCTATGGTTTTCGCACTTTATAGTCGCTATAATATTTCCCCCATACGCAGGTCTCGTTTGAAGCAAAAGTCCCGTCTCTCTATCAATATCTAGCCCCGTACAATCAGCGGTAAGTCCCGTTTCTACTTCAACAGCAACTCGTGGCATTATACTTCTTCCCCTCCCCGTTGCTCCCGCAATAAGTATTTCAGGTTTATATTTTCGAATAAGACGGGAGACTATAGAGGCATACACTACATCATTGAAAACCTCTAGCGACTCATCATCCACCACAATAACTCTATCAGCATAATAATGAAAAAGTTTGGTGGTTAATTTCTTTACACCCTTTCCCAAAACCAAACACACAACCTTTGTTTCTCGCTTAGCAGATAGGGTATCGGCAAGTCTTTTCGCCACACCAAGTAATTCATACGTAACCCTATGTATTTCATCACCAAAAGTATCAGCTAACACCCAAACGTCTCTATATTTATTAGAGTCATTCCCACTTACTAACATTAAACCATTCCCCCTACAGACTTTCTTAGAATAATCCTCGCTGACCAACTATTCGGATAAACTCCATAGCAACTCTTTCGGGATCTCCCCTTAAAACAACCGTTTCCTTACTTCTCGCATCTGGATTTCTCGTTTTCACAACTCTTGTCGGAGAACCATCCAACCCCACCTTACCAAGGTCGGCTTTAATAAATGATGCATCCCATATAGGAACATCTACCTTCCTCGACAGAAGCCTACCACGAAGAGTGGGCACTCGAGGAGAATTTATATCCTTTAGAACAGTTATCACAGCAGGTAGCTTTACTGAACAGACACCATACCCATCTTCATACATTCTCTCAAGGACAAGAAAAGACTCACTTGAATCAACTACTCTCGACACATAAGTTACCTGTGGCCACCCCAGGTGAGCAGCGATCCCAGGCCCCACCTGAGCAGTATCGCCATCTATCGCCTGTTTCCCACAAATAACAAGATCAACATTCCCAATCTTCTTAACAGCCATAGCGAGAGCATAGCTCGTTGCAAAAGTATCAGAACCCGCAAGAAGTTTATCATTTAACAGCACCCCTCTATCCGCGCCACAGGCAATTGCCTCTCGTAAAGTCTTCTCTGCCTTTTTAGGTCCCATAGAGAGGGCTATAACCTCTCCCCCATACCTTTCCTTTAATAGAAGGGCCTCCTCCAAAGCATAGGTGTCAAAGGGATTCATCATTATCTCAATCCCTTCCCTTATCAATCTTTTGGTTTCGGGATCTATACTAACATCCGTTGTAGCAGGAACCTGTTTTATACACACTACAATTCTCATTAAGTTATAACACCCCCTGTTACTGGACTACTCGAGCCTCCTATGCTTAAACCTGCAAGAAGCGGAAACTGTCTCTTGTAATTCAGAAGCGCTAAATAGATGCCAGACTGTGGATAATTCTTCAGGAGAATCTCCAGATTTTTAATTGGATTGTACTCCACATCTTCGGGTATCTCATATCCAACACATTCGGATAAGAGATACAATTTCTTCGACATCCACGCCTCTACAATTACAGGTATGTCAAAATCCTCTATCAACCTATCAACAACCTCATTTTGCCCTATTATCGGTTGGGTTATAACGAATCTGGCACCAGCCCTTATTTTATTCTTTAACTTCTCAAACTCGTGTTCGGGAGGTTCGTAAGGATTAAAAGCTACCCCAAGAACGAATCTATCTGGATACTCCCTTTCAATATAATCCAAAAGCTCAACCGATGTGACAGAGGCACCACCACATCCAATTTCACTTGGGCGCAATTTCGGGAGTCTCGGACTTCCATCTCCAGAAACTACAAGGAGATATCTAATACCAAGCTTTACAGCGGTAGCAAGGATTTCATCGAGATTTCTCTTAGTGTGGAAAGTGTTTAAGTGGATCATTACTCCCTCAGGATCGACCGGAAGATTCAATTCCGTTATTAACTCTGTGCCCTGGAAGGAGAGATTTCCCATCGCATTGTCTGTTATACAGGCACAGTAACCAGCATCCAATACACGTTTGTACTTAACAGCAAATTTTTCCAACCGCTCTTCAAGATCCTCAGCATCCTGTTTGGGAGGCAATACCTCAACGTGAAATCTTTTTACATGATCTCTGATATCCATCATTATTCACTCTCCCTCTAAGTACTTCCACTACCCCTTCACGCTGTTCGATTTTATACTAATAGAGAAAAGATGAGGATTCTTGTAGTTTAGTTACAATTATAGGTAATTTAATGCTTTAGAATGTAACTCGATCGGTTGTGTTTGTGAGTTTTCCTATAGTTTTTCGGAGATATCCCGACCAGTTTTTTAAAAACCTTTGTGAAGTAGCTTTGATCGTTAAATCCGGCATCAAAACATACTTCAGAGACGTTCTTATCCGTGGTATCGAAAAGCAAACAGGCATAATCTATACGCAACTTGTTGACCAGTTCTGTAAAATTGTAACCTGTCCGTAATTTCAATACCCGAGAGAAATAGGCGGGTGATAAATTACAAACATGGGCTACCTCATCCCTTGAGAGAGGTTTTCTTATATTGCTCTTTATATACTTAATCGCAACAGAGAGTGAAGCAGGGATGCTACTTCGAGAGGTATCAACGGTAGTTTTAATAAAGCTCTCTAACCAGTTTGTTAACCAATCCGAAAGTTCAACTTCATTACGAATTCTTCCAAAATCAGCAAGGTAAGAGCTATTCACTCCCAAAAGATTTTTTGGATCCGCTCCCTCTTCTACAAGTGCCCTATACATCTGAACTACCATCTCAAGTATTAAAGCCTTAAGTACATCAAAATTATGCTTCCCAAGGTGATACACCCCCACAAGGATCTTATTTATTATCTCTCTTGCCCTTTCGAATCTTCCATTCTTAACAGCGTTTATAAGACTCTGTTCCTCGATCATATAGATATCGCGAGGATTTTGATAGTATATACCCTTGGCAAGATGAATAGCCTCGGCCATCCTTGCATTCATCATGCTCGTCATTCTGTTTAACTGCATAAGACTTGTAGGACACAAATTTTGTTTTTCAACTATTTCAAGAAGTCCCCATGCCGCTTCTCTAACTCGCTTTTCCCTCTGCTTTTCCTCCCCAGGCAGGTAAGAAGCGGAAAAAAAACCTCCCATCGGGAAATTATTTAAACATACCGGAACACACCATATATACACCTCATTTAAATCAATAGAGATATTGGGTTCCCCCCATCTTACCGCCTCGTTTATCATCTTCTCGAATTGTTCAATTTTATAACTACGCCAATCGTAATAGGAACATTTATCAAAAAGAATTTCATTACTAGCGAATAAAATTAACCCATAACCATAGCGTCTCTTATATTCAGAGGCTATTGCACCAAACTGCTCTTTGTTAATCAATCCTTTAATATCCAACATAATTAAATCACATTCAAAGCCCTCTCTAAATCCTCACGCAAAGTTTCTCTATCCTCCAGGCCCACATGAATACGTATCAAAGATATATCTACCTTATCAGTACTCCCCTCTCTGTATTTAACAGCTTCCGGGAAGATAAGACTTTCATACCCTCCCCAGCTAACAGCAAGCTTAAAAATCTTCAAACTATTAGCAAAACGTTCAACATCCTTTAATGTAGCCGCTTTAAGCCTGAATGAAAAGAGGCCCGCCCCTCCCTTCATCTGCCTTCTAACAAGGGAATACTGAGGATGAGAGGGTAAAAATGGATACAAAACCCTCTCCACCTTGGGATGCTTTTCTAAAAAACGTGCAATGTAGAGAGCATTTTCAAAATGTATGGGCATTCTTATATGCAACGTTCTAAGCCCCCTAAGGATCAACCACGCCATAAATGGATCGGGAACATAACCTAGTTGCAAAAACTCTGTGTTGAATATATGCTCTATATTTTCTCTATTCCCAGATATAACCCCCGCAACAAGATCACTATTTCCTCCAAGGTACTTTGAAGCAGAATGCACTACAATATCAACCCCCAGCTCTATCGGCCTGAAAAAAATCGGGGTAGCCCATGTGTTATCTATAACGGTTTTTACACCTCTAGCCCTGGCTATTTTCACAATTCTCTCTATATCCTGAATTTTAAAGGTAAAAGTAGTTGGACTTTCCATATAAAATAACCTTGTATTGGATTTAAGCGCCCTTTTAAAATCCGCAGGATCCACTCCTTCCACAAAGGTACACTCTATGCCAAAGCGCTTCAGATAACTATTAAACAATTGCTTGGTCCAGCTATAGGTATCTTCAACACAGACTACATGATCACCGGAATGGAGAAAGCTCATAACCGCACCGGCAATCGCCGCAACCCCGGAAGATACAAGTTTGCTCTTCTCAGCACCTTCAAGTGCTGCTATCTTGTCTTCCACTAAATTCACAGTCGGATTATTTCCACGGGTATAGAGATAGTGAGAATCTTCCCTGGTAATAGCTCTCTGGAAATCCTTAAAGCTTTTAAAGGAAAAAATTGAGGTCTGAAAAATTGGGGGACTCACAGCATTGTAAGGAATATCTTCCTCGCCAAGGTGATGGAGAATATAATCTTTAGACTTTTCGACACTCACGCAGAACTCCTCAGAATGTGTATATACTCATTATGCCATATATTCTGCCAGTATACTACACATTATCCCTTCATACCTCCCTCTGTTAACCCAGGGTATAACTACTTAACAACTATGTACGAGAAATACAAAAAAATGTAATATAAACTTATATGAAAATCACAGATCCCAAAAAGAAAGGACGTACAAATGGAAATAAAGAAAATACACACAGAAAAAGCCCCAGCAGCAGTTGGACCATATTCACAGGCAATAAAAGTAGGAGATTTTATCTTTCTCTCCGGTTCTCTAGGCATAGACCCGACAAACGGAAAACTAAAAGAAACACTGGAGGAACAGGTAATTCAGGCTTTAACAAATATAAAAAATATCCTTGCCTCAGAGGGATTAGGAATTAAAAATATTGTAAAAACTACCGTCTTTCTCGCAGATATGAATGATTTCCAGAGCATGAACAAGATATACACTGAGTTTTTTGGAGAAACAAAACCTGCAAGAAGCACCGTTGAGGTATCACGGCTACCACTCGACGCCAAATTCGAAATCGAGGCAATAGCAGTGATCTGATAACCACCAAGCCACCTATAAAATCCTTTTAATAGAGTTAAATAACATGCTTTAATATCTTCATAGAATACAAAATTACCAATAAATGTAACAAAGTTACAAGAAACTCCCCCTCTCTTTCTCTATCATAGAAACAGAAAGGGAGAGTGAGAATAATAATTTCTTGCATCATACGGGGGTAATTATTATACTGATGTTTCAAAACTTAAAATAAAATATATTATAGATATTAAGGAGACCGAAGATGAGTAATCATGAAGAGCAATTTCAAGAACTTTCGCTTGCTATTCAGAAGGGAAATGCCCCAGGAGCCAAAGAATTAACCGAACAGTTACTCGAAGAAGGGGTTACTGCCGAAGATGTTCTCAATAAGGGACTCCTGGATGGTATGAACATAGTCGGTATTCGATTTAAAAACAACGAGATATATATTCCTGAAGTACTAATAGCTGCCCGGGCGATGAACACCGCGATGGAGGTGCTTCGTCCAATACTTACAGAAACAGGTGTTAAACCTATAGGGAAAATCATAATAGGCACAGTAAAGGGTGACCTCCATGATATCGGGAAAAATCTTGTAAAAATGATGTCACAGGGGGCCGGAATAGAGGTAATCGATTTAGGCACGGACTGCGGACCGGATAAGTTCTTAAATGCTTATAAAGAAAATCAGGATGTCAAAATAATAGGAATGTCAGCCCTTTTGACGACAACCATGGTTAACATGAAAAGTGTAATAGAAAAATTTGTAGAAGAAGGATTGAGGGATAAAATCAAATTCATGATAGGAGGAGCTCCTGTCACCGAACAGTTTGCCCAGGAAATTGGAGCGGATGGATATGCCCCAGACGCCGCCAGTGCCGCAGAAAAATTTAAAGAATTTATCTTAACAAATTAATGAGAGAGATAACTTCTCTGGTTCTGATCTGGATTCATCTGGATAGACACTTAATCTACTCAAGGGGGGCATAGTAACCGCTAACATCTCGACCTCCGCGCTTTTGGGCACTTACGAAGACTTCAACAGGTATATATTTCCTTCCAAATTCCGAACTGGAGGCGGAAATATATGTAAGAGTATAAACAGGGGTAATTCGCTTCGAAATTTCCCTTCCCAATCCCTTGATACCATTTACGGAATAGAAATAGTACTCCCTGCCACCGCTTTCTGCTGAGAGAAATTTTAATTCCTTACTTCTCTCTCGTTTAGTTAAATAGACAGTATAAAAAGCTATATAATTATTTTTCAGATAGTTCGACAAATTTGTGAGAGAGTATTCCTTAAAATTACTACTCCCCAAACTTCCCGAACCAACATATACAACTGCTTTTTTACCATTTAAAGGTATAAGCTCAGAAATCGCCCGTCGTAACCCAAAATCGAAACTCCAGTTATTATCAAAGGTTCCTTTTATTGCAGAACTAATAAGTCTTAATTTTGTTGTCCCCATCTTATTCCTTAAGATAGGAGACTTTTCCGCAGTAATCAGCTCCATACTACCAACATCTGAGATTTCATCATATATTCCGCCAATTATTTCCCTAATCGCATCAAGATGATCCTTCATATAATCAGAGTGTTCCACCAGAACAACAACCTTTGCCTTTATACTGTCTGTATTGGTTTTAACAATCTGGAGATCATTAACAGGCTGATAAGATTCGGTGAAGTTAAAATTTTCCTCCTTCAACCCAACAATGGGGGTTCCATACCTGTCAGAGACAGAGAGGTTAACAACAACTCTTGGGAATTGCAGGGAATTAATCCTCTCTATATTAACAAAAAACGAACTGTACAGAGAGGAAATCTCTGTGAAGGTAAATACCTTACTGTTGTTAAAATCGGCAACGTATACATCCTTATTCGGATTAACAGCAACATCTAACAAACGCTCATTTGCTGCCTGGGGATCGCCTATAACCTTCCATGTTTCATCGGAGGGATTATATCTAACTATTCTATTCGTGTCTGCAACAAGTATCCTTCCCTGTCCATCAATAAACAATCCCTCGGGATTCTCAAGGAAACCCTCCCCTATGGCTTTAATAAAATTTCCACTCCCATCATAGACATTTATCCTCTTCTGTGAAATATCAGCCACATAGACCAAGCCATTGTAAAAAGCTACTCCGGTAGGTGCTCCCAAGTGTGAAGAGAAAGAGAGTATAAAATTCCCATTTAAATCGTACTTATCTACTCTTGCATTTCCCCAATCTGTGATATAGAGATACTTACTACCATCGTAAGCTATGTATTGAGGACCTAGAAACTCTCCATCATCTGTGCCCTTTCTGCCAAAAGATTCAATCTTTTCACCATTAAGTTTACACTTTGCTACCCTATTCCCCTCATACTCTGTGACATACAAATAATCACCAACCCTAACAAGATCAAAAGGATGATCATAACCCTCAATTCCACCCCTTAAGATTCTCTCTATCTTCTGATTAATATCGACCAATAAAACCTCGTTACTTGCAAAACACACTATATACAGGTTGCCATCAGGGGTGGGTACTACCGCGGTAGGTCTGGAAAAAGGATAGTAACCCTTCCTCCTTGCATCTATAACTCCTGAAACAACGTATTTTTTCTCCTCCTTCAATTCCCGTCCCAAGCCATGCCGCAATGTTACAGTGTTATACTTATACCTTAAAATATCATTTCCAACACCACTCTTTAGTACATAATCCCACTCTATTAGAGCATCTGTAATATACCCCGCTTTGTAGTACGCCTTTCCCAACCAAATCCTCGGAAGTATGTTTCCAGGTTTTAGGCGTATCGCCCTCTCAAAAGAGAGAATTGCTTTATCAAAATAACCATTATTAAAAGCCCTAACTCCCCACCTAAAATCTTCCTCAGCCTTGAGAGATGTCAAATCTATTTTTATATTACCCTTCGTAGCATCCTGCGAAAACAGAAAAATAGGAGTTATCAAGAGGAATAAAGATAGTAAAGTAATATATCTTCGTATCTTCACTGCGCAAATTATACACTATTTAAGCAAATACATCTATTGAATGTTCTTTCTCATTAGCCAATTTTACATCACCAAGTTTTATCTCACCCCGAATACCCAGATAGAGAATAGATTTTATCTCATTCGGTTTTATTACCGTATCCTGCGAAATCCGAAAATTATTAACTGTATTTTGACTCTGTAATACTTCCCCTACCTTCATCTTTCCATCTCCATACTTAGTTTCGTCCCAAAAGAGAAGAAAAATAAGCATTTTTACATTTTTGAAAGCACCTCTTTCATATGCGAGACAATTTCAGGGTTACCAGGCATCAAATCCAGAGCTCGCCTCAGTGCTTCACGAGCCTCCGAATACTTTCCTCGCTTATACAGGGCCCATCCTAGAGAATCCAAATAGGCAGGATTTTTGGGTTTCTTTTTGACAGCCTTTCTACACAACTCCACGGCCCTTCCCACATCAATTTCCTCCTCTGCAAGTATAAAACCGAGCGAATTAAGGGCATTTGGATTGTCAGGATCCATTTCAAGCGCCTTCTCCAGTGCCTCGATACTATCCTTGATTTTTTTCTGTGAATAGTAAACATATCCTAAAGCTGCATATATCTGAGAAGACTCCAGTCCTGAGCTTATCAATTTATTGAACTCATACTCGGCAAGTTTATACCGCTTGGTAACAGAATAAATAAACCCCAAGACCATTCTACTCTGAAACACATGGAGAAAACTAAACTCGGATTGAGCTACCTGCTCAAGATATAAAAGAGCTTCATCGTACCTCCCAAGTTGAGTTAGACACAATCCAATATAGTAGATAACCTCAATATTTAAATTTTCTTCCTCTTCTTCCAGCATTCTGAACTCTTTTAGAGCCTGTTCATACTTCTTTGAATGATAAAATTTTATTCCCCTTTTAATATCCGGTTTCATATTACCTCTCACCACACCAAAACTTGGCTTTCCTGTACACCTCTTCTACCCTGTGGTTAGTAGGGTGAATAAAAATCGGGGATATGGAAATATTCCCCCTGGAAAAGGCATAGCTATCCGACCCCACCTCATTCTTGGAAGCAGGTTTATCTCCCCCAAGAAAACAGTAGAGGTTACCATTGGGAGCATAATACTTTATAATTTCATTATCGTATATTCTTAGGGTGGGAAAAGTTATCGAAACCTCAACATTATCAAAACCATCCCGTAAATTATCCGGGAAATTAATATTTAAAAAATGATCTTCGGACCATAATTTCAAAAACAACTCCATATTACGTACAATAAAGTCCGCAGAATACTCAAAAATGGAAGGGCCACCTGATGGGTTTAGTGAAACAGCAAAAGAAGGTTTACCCAAAAGAGCTCCCTGTCTCGCCGCAGCAGCAGTTCCAGAATATATTATATCCGTACCCAGATTAGGAGTCATATTAAATCCCGAAATCACAACATCAATCTCTCTTTCAACCAAACCTATAAGCCCTATTAATACACAATCGGCAGGCGTGCCCCAGCATACAAAGGTTTGTTCTGTTACCTTTTCAACTTTAACAGGTTCGAAAAGAGTAATTGAGTGAGAACTTCCGCTCTTTTCACTGTCCGGAGCAACAATCCATACATCATGTTCCCTCATCAATTTTTCCGCAAGAAATTTTAAGCCCTCGCTATTAATCCCATCATCATTTGTAAGAAGAATCCTCAATCTGATTCCACCTCCACCCCAGAGGAGGGCATTGCTAAATATATATCAGGATGAAAACCAAATATTTTCTCATACTGGTGAATTGCTCCTTTATAAGATTCAAAAGCCTCATGCTTTAATAGAGTAACAGTGCATCCACCAAACCCGCCCCCTGTCATCCTCGAGCCATACACCCCATCCGTCTCCCATGCACGCTTCACAAGCCAATCCAATTCTGGACATGAAACCTCATAGAGATCTCTTAGACTCTCGTGAGAACGATTCATAAGTTTCCCAAAGGTTTGTAAATCTCCTTTTTTCATAGCCTCTTTGGCATCCAAAACTCTTTTATTCTCCTCAACAACGTGAATACATTTTTTCCTCGTAGATTCCGGAAGTTGTCCCATTATCTCGCCCAGATCATCCAGCGAGTAATCACGTAAAGCACTTCCGCTCTTTTTTGTTTTTAAGATCTCCACACATCGTTCACACTCGCTACGCCTCTTATTGTACTCGGAATCAACCAACCCCCTGGGAACATTGGAATTTGTAATAACAATCTTGGCCCCTTCAAATCTCATGGGGATATACTCAAAATCGAGACTCCTCGTATCAATAAATACGGCATTTCCCTCCCTACCTAACACTGATATTAATTGATCCATTATACCACACTTAACACCCACAAAATTATTCTCTGCTTCCTGTGACATCTGAGCCAACTCTATCCTATCTATGTCTAATTCAAACAGCCTATCAAAAGCATAAGCTACCGCTACCTCCAAAGCTGCGGAGGAAGACAACCCCGCTCCCTCTGGAATATTCCCCGTTATTGTCAGATTAGCTCCCCCAATGGAATATCCGTGTTGCTGTAATACATGAATTACCCCCTTAACATAGTTAGCCCATTTATCTTCCTTTTTGTAACGCAGACTCTGCAGTCCAACTCTTTTAATATCATCATGATCAATGGAGTAAATTTTAACGTACGAATCCTCCCTTTTGGATATACCAACCCAAACATACCTATCAATTGCCATGGGTAAAACAAATCCATCGTTGTAATCAGTATGATCCCCTATTAAATTAACTCTTCCAGGGGCTTTAACGACGATTTCGGGCTTCTCATTAAACTTTGCAAGGTGGGAATCAGATATTTTTGACATACAAACTCCACTAAAACTTGAAAATAATGATAATTTGGCTAATTATTTTAATTAAATTACCAAAAGAATTCAACAATAAGCCTCTAATATGTCGAAAAGTAAAGTATCATGGAATCACACGAAACATACCTTCAATACGGTGAAAAGATAATAGTGGAACCCGGCGATGTGATATACAAACAGGGGGATTTACCGGAAGAAAAGCCAGTTTACTTTATAATTGCCGGGCTTGTAAAAATAGAATTTAAATCAAAAAGAGGCACAATATTCCCATACTACTTTCAACCCGACAATGTCTTGGGGCTGGTCGAACCATTAACCGAAACTGAGAGATTGACAAGCGCGTACGCCATGGAAAAAACCATGCTCTACAGATGGAATATTGAAGATTTCTATACCGCCTCTTCAATCTCATGGGAACTTACCTATATAGCAATTACAGGGCTAACTCGTCTCTTAAGAATATTAAATGCAGAATTCGGAGAAAAACTCGGATTATTAAAGGATAAGGGATGATGAAAGATTCTTATGACGAAATAATGAAAATTGCATTTCAGGGTGAAGATGCAATTAACGAGGACATAATAAACAAATTTGGGAAAACATACCCTGATAAAACAATCCTAATAAAAGAGGGTGACATCCAACAGAAAATATTCTGGATAATTGAAGGAAACGTATATATAACAAGAAAAATGGGGAAAAAGTACAAGGTACTTGCAACACTCGGCCCGGGTGAAATAATAGGCGAGATGAGTTTTTTTGATAAATCGGTAAGATCAGCTACCGTTATATCAAAGGGAGAGGTAAAGGTTCTCGTGTTCTCAAAGGAAAATTTTGCAGACATTTTTGCAGCCAGCCCAAAATGGACGAAAAAATTTCTCATCTCACTCTCAAAAAGAATAAAATACATGTTCAATAGACTTAATGATATATAGATTCAAAGATCAAATATCTCTATATCAACCTCATTATAGGTATTAACCTCTTCGGTACTCTCCGGAAATATCAAATACGGCCGTTCCGGATCATTAGGATTTTGGTTCGAGACAACTGCAATACCCCTATTCGTATTTACCACCCCTGCATTCGGGAAACGTCCCATCGCTTTATAAAAGTACTGAAACAAACTTCTATCAAACATTCCCTCTTTTTCCATCTTCAACAATACGGCCATAGCCTGAGATGGAGTGAGTAAAGTCTTGTAACTCCTTCTTCTTACAAGAGCATCATACACATCACAGATTGCAATCAACCTTCCAGAAAAAGAAATATTCTGCCCCTTCTTGCCTCTAAGATATCCACTCCCATCAAAACGTTCGTGATGTTCAAGAATTCCATATATTATGTTCTCACGCAACCTATTGGGAAGGTTGGGGAACCAATCTTTTATATATTGTTCCATAGCAACATGTCTCTTGACCTGCTCAAGCTCCTCCCTCGTTAATTTATCCGGTTTCTTTACAAGATAATCCATATCGTTTAACTTGTACTTTGAATATATAAACTTTCCAACGTCGTGAAGAAGCCCCCCAATAAATAGTGATGTTAGCTCTTCATACTGATCACTCATAAAAGAGGCACTGAATAAGGTAAGAACCCCAACATCAAAGGAATGATTAAAGGTGATTTTATCCCATTCCTCTAACTCTACAAGATAAACGAGGGAGAGATCAAAAAAATTATTTCCCTCAAGAATATCCGAGGTAATTGATTGCGCCGTTTCCATTACAAAGTTCTCATTTAACTTTCCAGTGTTGATGAAAGCTTCGAGGATGCTATTCACATTAGATATGTACTTCTTTATTTTTTTCTTTGTATTTTTATAAATTTTAGATTGCAAAATAGAATCTTCAAACATTTCTACAGCGCTTAATCTCGAAAAATTTCCACTCAGCAACTCCTCGTACGGTATGGGCTTCGTAAGCATTGTCCTTTTATTCACAGGAAACTGCGGAACACTTTTGCCCACTACACTATCATCTCTTCTCTCCTCAATGGAGAGCTCTCCGTCTATAATCTTTACGAATCGTGTCGAGGGGAAGAACCTCTTAATCTGTTCCACACTTCTCTCCGTCAAAAAAATACCGTAAGAAAATAGAGGTGTCCTCTTAAGTCTGTCTCCCTCCCTGTATAAATCCTCACCCAATTGCATCCCAGGAACTAAATCTTTAATCGGTACTTTCTTCATAAAATCACCTTAACTATTAATTTTAGTTACAAACGAGTATTGATTCAACTAAAATTACTGCTATTATCTAACTATGAAAATAAGACTGGTTATTCTAACACTACTATCTGCTATATCTTTCAGCATCGCGCTACCCAATGAAATATTCCCCTACGGGAATGCCCCTTTGGGATTCGTTGCTCTTAGCCCCCTATTTATAGCATTAATTCTTTCACCTTCACTAAAATTTTCTTCACTATTGGGAATTCTTTTCGGAGCAATTTCCTCCGCTTTAACAAACTACTGGCTCATGTTTTTTCAACAATTCTCCATATGGACACTGGGGGGAGTTATCCTAGGTTACACCTTATACAATGCCATACTTGCCCCTATAATAACCGGTTCCTCCAGGTACAACCCCCAACACCGGATTTTCGTGATAACCATCGTATGGACAATATATGAATACTTAAAATCCTCTGGATTCCTAGGATACCCATGGGGACTTATCGCGTATCCCGTTAACCGGATTCTACCTCTCATCCAATTCGCTGATATTACAGGGGTATGGGGAGTTTCATTTCTCATGGCACTCTCCAATGCTACCATTGCAGAAATAGTAATTCATACAGAGAATTTCAGACTCAACCCAAGACCTAAATTCAATACCCATCTAAACCGACAATTTTTGTTCACTACGATCCTCTTTATCATAGTTCTACTGTACGGAATCATCAGATTAGCCCAACTGAACAACCAGTATAAAAGCTTAATCAGGAGATCACTCTACGATAAAGCCGGTAAAATTTTCTCCGTGTTACTTGTGCAACAAAATACAAACCCGTGGAAATCAGAACGGGGAAAAGAAAGTATATTGATTAATGAAAAACTAACCCAAATGGGGATACAAGAATCAAAATACACCCCGGATCTCGTGGTATGGAGCGAATCTTCCCTCACCTACCCACCTGTCGGGTATGGAAATTTCTTTGAAAAATTCCCGAAACAGAACCCTCTTCTCCCCTTTATCCGAAGGATGGGTACAAATTTCCTAATAGGTGGCCCCGTGCTCCTCCCACCAAAAGACGGAATTCAATTACGAGCCATGAACTCTGCTATTTTATTCAACTCCCATGGTAAAGTTGTAAAATACTACGGGAAACAACACCCTGTCCCATTCGCAGAAAGTATACCTTTTTGGGAGATACAATGGGTAAGAAATCTCTTTAGAAAGTTAATAGGGATAGAAAACATTTGGGTTATGGGAAACCAATATACAATTTTTACAATAAACCTGAGAGCGGGAGGGAAAATAAAATTTGGAACACCTATCTGTTTTGAGGACGCTTTCCCATACCTAAACAGAGAATTTATCAAAAAAGGGGCGGACCTTCTCATCAATATAACAAACGACTCATGGTCACGTACAGTATCTGCGGAAACTCAACACTTCGTCGCTGCAAAATTCCGCGCTATAGAGAACAGAAGATACCTTCTTCGCTCAACAACAGCAGGAGTTACCGGAATCATTGCGCCCACCGGCCAGATAGTAAAAACTCTTCCACTCTTTAAGGCAGACTACACCACTATAAAGCTTAACATTCCAGATAGTCTCAAAATCACCATTTACACCCGTTTCGGGGATTATTTCCCCCTACTTCTCATACTCCTATACCTGAGCTTTCTCATCCGAAATGCATATAAAACCTACCGTTTACAGGAATAATCTCTACACCTTCACCATAGACAGCAGACAATATATCTCCCTTAATCATATCTCCGACCCTACCCTTAGAAACAATCTTTCCCTTATCTAACAAAACGACTCTTTGAAAACCATGAACAATCTCTTCGACGTGGTGGGTAACATAGATAACGGTAAGTTCTCTATTCTTTTCAAGCATATTAGAGATCGATTTCAAAAACAGTTCTCTATTCACAGGATCCAATCCCATACATGGTTCATCTAAAAGCAAAATCTCTGGATTAGCAAATAGAGCACGGGCAATAATTGCTCTTTGCCTCTCTCCGGTAGAAAGAGTATCGAAATATCTATTCAACAGGTTTTTTCCGTCAACCATATCTAAAACCTTCAGTACCCTGGTGATTTCAGATTTTCCTAAATCTTTATAAACAACCAGACTTCCCTGAAAACCGGAATAAATAACCTCTTCCACTCTCATGTAACCTGGAATTTCATACCGAAGATCAGAATAGATCCATCCTACACGTTTTCGCAGCTCTCTAATATCTGTAAACCCGAATGGTTTTCCCAATACAGAAAGGCTTCCACGTGTAGGATACCCAAAACCGGCAATCAATCGTAAAAGAGTGGTTTTCCCACTCCCATTCAGACCCAAAATTACAAGCCGTTCCCCTCGTTTAACCTCAAGATCTATTTCCTGAAGAAGAAATTTCCCATTCTTAAGTACAGAAACCCCACTAAACAGAACCGCATATTGATTGTCTCTCATAGCTAACAATATAATTAATCTGATAACCACTATCAACAACCGAAGGAAAGTATGGATAACAGGGTATACATCCGCTTTTACGAAGAGCTCAACCTATTCCTGGACAAGCACCTACGCAAAGCAACTATCGAGAAAGAGTTCAAAGCAGGAACTACGGTAAAAGCTCTAATCGAGGATATGGGAGTTCCCCATACAGAGGTAGACCTTATACTAATAAACGGGGAATCAGAGCCATTCTCTTACCAATTACAACCGGGTGACTACATCAGTGTATACCCTATGTTTGAAAGTCTGGACATAAGTGAAATAACACGTGTAAGAGAAAAACCCCTAAGGGAAACAAAATTTATCCTGGATGTTCACCTCGGAAAATTGACGATATACCTAAGAATGCTCGGATTTGATTCCACCTATTCCAACCACTTCGATGACGATACCTTAGCACTTCTTTCACGAAAGGAGCACAGGATTCTGCTTACCAGAGACATCGGCCTACTAAAGAGAAGGATTGTAACTCACGGCTATTACATCCATTCCAAAGATCCCATAACTCAGTTAAAAACCGTTATCAACCGTTTCGATCTCAAAAAAAACATTGATCCCTTTTCTCGATGTCTCAGATGCAACGAAATACTAAGAAATATTCCCAAAAACAAAATACAAGGGAAAGTCCCTCCCTTCGTTTATAAGCATTACGACAAT